>Ga0126339_10000725_pt1 | contig 19656 bp, 9 predicted proteins | sample OrbTmetagenome_2_FD_92532 | JGI IMG/M metagenome (GOLD analysis project Ga0126339, IMG submission 92532) | Coral microbial communities from Petempiche,Puerto Morelos, Mexico - Orbicella T R C metagenome | ecosystem: Host-associated > Invertebrates > Cnidaria > Coral | place: Petempiche,Puerto...
AACTTGACAAATTGGTAAAAACCGTAAAGATTCTCCAGTCGAGGTCCTTGAATTGTCTCAAGGGGGTCAAATTAAAAATCTCGACCAAGGCGGACTCCTCAACACACTCAAGGGCCGACATTGCTATACTGGTGTAGCTCTCCAGCTGCTATAACGTCATCTAAAATGTGGTGTTACAATATGAAATAATTAAATTGTTTCAGTTAATGCTTAGTCATCTACATTGCCGCTGTAACAATATCAGTAAATTGCGAAATGAAACGATTTTAACTTGTTTAATATTACTTTAAATCTTTTTTTTTTTTTTTGTAGCCTTAGCGTAATTCTCTTAAAGGTCCTTAAAATTGATTTCTCAATGGGAGACTCGCAGTAGAAATTTCATACAAACTCAGAACGACACTCAACTTAGTGGAGTTTAATTCCTTACTTTGACGACATTGAGATCTTTGTTCCATGCCTTAGCTCCAAATACAAGGTACAATTCTCATTTTTAAACGCGCATAAAACACAAGTTTAGAGGATAACCTGACACTAATGCACACTACGCCAGAGGAATTTAAAAACGCAACAATCACCGGTCATTTTGGATTTGTGTTTGAGGAAAACTCAGTCAGGGAAATCACATGATTATCGTCATCGTTTTTGAAAAGCTCCGTTTTAAAAATGTTTTTTGTCCACACAAAAACGCAAAGTTGGGGTTTTCAAACTCCTCCGGTTTGAAGAGCGTTTTCGAAAAGCTCCGTTTTCGTGACAGATTAGTGTGTACGGTAGGCCTAACCGTAAAAATAAAGTTGGGACTCCGTCAAATCTCTCGGCCGTAGTGTGGGCGGAGCCTAAGTTTGTTTATTACACTGAACTACTCTCGGAAGATTTCATTCCAAGTTCAAGTTCAATTAAAACAATGTCACCCAGTGGTTTGTCTGAAACAGACCGCTGTTTTCAAAAGAAAACTTTGCATAAAACGAGGCTCCTTTTGTTGGACTGACGGAGCGTTTATAGATTACGGCGATCTGAATACGCCAGGAGTTTGTGGCGTAAGTGATCCGCCGCACAGTTCTTAGAGTGACTGAAATCTATAAAACATGAAAAGATACATCAAAATTGTTCTAAATCGTACGTACGGGACGTGAATACGAAGACGAACAATTTTTGTCTATCGAATCTGTGTATACACCTTCCGTGGATTACAACTGGTAAAGCCGATTTTCTAGTTTTCCAGTGTGCTAAGCAAATTTTACACAAGCGCTAGGCAGAAGAGTTCAGAGTCATGATTCGATTCAGTCCCAAACTTGATATATTAATCAATTCTCCAAATTAATTCTGATCCATTTGTTTAATGCTAGCTCTAAGAAACTCGTAGCTAATCATAAATATCCATTTAGAGGCAGAGGTGCGCGCTTCTCTACCTCAATAGAAAATAGAAAAAAATTTTCTAATCTTTTTGAAAAAATATAGGGGTCATCATTTTTCTTTTCCACGACATTAATGTACGTTTTCGTAATCAGAACAAATTCCCCCTTATGATCATGAGCTGCTAGAGTGAGGGCAGATGTTGTAATATTGGTTAGATAATCACAGTTGATAAATATAATTTGCGCCACGCTTGTTTACTAGTATATCACTCGAATGACGCAGTTTACCCAGGTAAGCCAGTATCAACAGTGTTCTGTTTTAGACGTGTCTGTTAATTTTATAGCATTTTATGTGTCAAAAAAATCATCTAAGCTTCTAATGCATAGTTACGATATCAACTTACCAAGTGTTTTAGCCCATTTTCTATCTCTTGCTCTCGGGAGTCTGCCGCCTAGAGGCAGCCTTACTGCAGAAATCACAGCGACACCCACTCGGTTGGCCTGGTACCAAGCAACTTTACTGATCCGACAATAAGCCCACATCATCACGAGAAGAGGGAGAAAGAACAGAAACGTTACATTTAAACCCATGTGAATATGATTCTTTTTGTCTGTGATTTCTATCAAGCTTTCGTCCATGCACCCGTAGAAGCTTGCATAGCCGTGTAGATCGAGGTTTATTGCCGGAAGGAAGAGAATGGAAAAGATTGGAACAATCCAGATTGTTAACAAAACAACAGCTGCCCGTCTCGGCGTAACCATAAACCGGTAGCGTAAGGGGTAAAATATGGCCACATATCTATCCAGGCTTAAAGTAAATAAGTGCAAGATGCTGATGTATAAAAGACAGCCAAATATCCTGCCCATAAGGCTACACATGAAGGCTTCTTTACCAATGTTGAAATAAGTTAAAACTTGGAAAATCATGATTTGAACGGAGAGCAAGTCTACCAAGGCTAAACTCGCCACCGCGTAATTCCGTACCGTAACGCACAGATGTCTGTCTTTGAGAACAACCAAACAGATACTAGAGTTGCCCGTAATATTTGCCACGGCGATAAGCACAAGGAAGAGAGTTTTGAAGGCTCTCTCTATTTTATCGGATGAGGATAAATTCGTTGATGAATCGATCGTAACATTCTGTAGCAGACATGCATTTGAAGGCAAAGAGTCCATAGCTGGCGAAACTGCTACAAAGAAACGACCAACTTTGGTTTCCAAGCCGTGTTTTCTTAAAACTCAAGCGCTTACTTCGTCCTGCAAGCCACGCTTTACGTATCAGTCACAGGACCTGCAGCCAAATCTCGCGGCTGATTTCACTTTGTTTTGTTTAGAACTTTCTGGACAAGGTAAAAAAAATACATAGTCTGCTTATTTATGTCATTCTTTAGATGCGGGTGGGCTTGTTACCTCGATTCACACTCCGTTGGTTTTCAAAGGGAGCGTTATATATAGAACGCTTATCATTCAAAACCCAATATTCTAACCGCTTTTGTTTCGTAAGCACGCTTTGTTTCGCTTGTTTTTCTCGTTACGTATGCCACAGGGTGTTTTCAATCGCTGAAGATGTTGAAGAATTTGATTTGTTTCTCGTAATGCAATGACAAGTGATTTCCTCACGCCGCCCACTTCTGTTTCAAGTACTTTCCAAGCACTCAAAGTTATAACGACCTATAACCTTTACTAATGACTTTTCTCTTACGCAGTTACAAAATTGATGGCAGCAATCAGCAAAATGAAAAATAAACCACATCAAAAATTTTCAGCTTGCCCGTGGTTGTTGAAGTCCACCTGCCACAAGCTGTGTCTGAGCCCGAGTGTCTGAAATATGCCCTTTCAAACTGAGTATTTATGATGAGACGATGCCGTTTGCTTCCAGTAGCGGTCATAGATCATCTGTTATTGACTGCTTCACGAAAACTATAAACATTCTAAATTTAGATTCCAGTATGTCAGACGTTATCTCATTAGCGTGAGATTTGTATTGATCGAATATCGAGCCTTTTAGTTCGTTTTTCTTTCTTTTTTTCTATTTTTTTCATGGGTGACTCTGCTTAGTTGCCCGTATTCCAAAATTTAGACCTCCTACAGAACAATTCAAAATGTCTCTTTCTGCCACGAAAAATAATCCTTTAATCAGATCTTATAATTTCTCTGAAAAAGGGGTGGGGGGGGGGGGGGGGGGGGGAGGAAGGGGGCCACTTCCTTGTACACACACCATGTAGGTACCTGCAGGGTATACCTTATTAGCTGTTTTGATTTGAAATTTGGACAAAGATATTAGGTCTAGGTTTGCCTTCTTTTTTTAAATTGGATCAGGAGTGTGCTTTTAAGAGAACAATGACATACATACATTTTACCAGGCTTTTTATCTTTAAACAGAATGACAAGAAAACACAAAATATCACTGAATAGACTGAGACACCATTTACAAGTTCAATAGGTGAACTGTTAAGTCTGAAAATTGGTGTGGAAAATGAAGTTTTTAGTTTGAAATAAATTGCCTGCAGGCTGATCCAGATCCTGATGCAGTTTGTTGTGGCCAAACTTTATTGTTTGCAACCTAATCCAGATTGTTTACAATCTGATCCAATAACCTGCAGCTGACCAAAATTGTTCACAGCCTGACCCAGACCGTCTGTAGCCTGACTAACATTACAAGTAACCTAACAGCACCCATCTGCAGTTTGATACAGGTTGTCTGAAATCTAACCAAGATTGTTTGCAACTGAACCCAACATTCAGATTTCACAAATATTCCAGGTGTAGGATGTATACAAATATAGGATTCCCAAATTGCAGATCTCTTGAGAACAATATCATTTTAGAGGAACCTTTGTACCAGTTAAAACAAGTAGTTTATCCAATTTCCAAATTTCAGTAAGGCCAGTTATTTAACCAGTGGAAACAGACCTTTCACATACTTCGCAAAAAATCTATTCATTTGATGTGCTCACCTTATACCATCAGTTCCATCTTTACGCCTTTCCATCTCATATTGAGGAACAGGCTTCCAACCAAACTCTAGCCGCCAACGAAAAATTCCTCTATGGAATGGCTCTGGCACAGCATGATAATAAAAATTCTGATCACTAATTTCATCTATGACAGGCATTACTACATTTGAACGATTCTCAGCAATTTTAGCAAGAAGCGGCACCAGCCAGCCCTTAGAACATTCACAGTGAGCATCCAAGAATGTCAAAACCTGTCCTTTAGCTTCTGATGCTCCTTTGAGTCTTGCACGAATGAGACCCTGTCTTTCTGGAAGGCGAATAATCCTAACAACTCCGAGCTTAGCAACATAGTCATCAAGCTTTGTTTTCAGTTCATCTGTAAATCATAAAGGGAGACAGAGTTGATCAAAGCATACCTATTGGGCACCAGTAGTTCATGAATTAGTGTTATAAAAGAAAGGTAGTATTATACAACCCAGGAAAGTTTCTTTAAGTACACTCCATTCTCATAAATGCAGTTTCATATGTTTAATACTAATAACATTAATACCATTTTTTTCTAATTCTTCACAAATACTGTGAACTTATTGACTGAGTGGGAGGGCCAGATGAGAAAATATTTGGCTTGAGGTCAGGATGAACGGCCCAAGGAGAGTGAGGTCTGTGCATTCCGAGTAATAAATCACAGATGTCTCCTGTGATCTGTTATTGAACAGATGCATGTAACATTGAATCTATCTTTTTTATATAATTTCGAGACAAATAACCTCAGTTATGCATCTGTCTTCCATTTGATCATAACTGAGAACCAATCAAAATGCATGAATAATTTGACTTAAAATATAAATACATGTTCATTTTCATTACTCATTTTAAGGAAAACAAAATTTTGCAGCAACAAAACTGTTTCTGTCATTAACTCACATCAATTTTGCAGGGCCATTGGCATTTCTGGTAGGGCTTGGCCCGCTTTTTCTTTCGGGTGCATAATTTGAAAAATAGAGAGATTGTAAACAGTCACGTTTTTCCAGCCTTCTCACTTCGACATGTATGGCCTTCATGTCGGTCCTTTTTCCTTATGGCTCTCCAAGGAAATAGTGCGCACAGGCAGTATGGGTCAAATGATAAAAATAGTTACAATACTGTACATTGTGCAGTTCCAGAAAATATCTAAAGCCACCTCGATGAAGGTTATTGGAAATTCTGAAGGGAAGGAATAGGAAGCAAGTCTGGCCTCAGCCAAATGACCTTAACATTGGTAAGCTTTCATTACCTCGCTCACTTGCATCATCTACAAGAATGATTTCTTTCAGTAACTGTGGAGGAGTTCTGTTGATAACACTATGCACTGTTCTTAACAGAGTAGACCAGGCTTCATTGTGAAAACATATAATAACAGTACTTGTCGGAAGATTCACAGGATATTTCTTTGTTTTACACCTGAAATAAAAAAGGTATCTTAATAAGGTTATATGACTGCAAGAATTGATTTAAGTTTCTTCAAATTTGTTTAATGTTTCTTTTATTAATACAAGCAATTAACTTTGTTTTGCTGACAAGTTTGGGTCATTTTAAAATCTGTGGGATGATAATTATTAATTAAAATAATAACATGGTAGATCAATCTTGAAATGCGAGCATGTATTTTTTAATCAGTGCTGCCACAAATTTCGGCCATTTCAGTTTGAGAAACTTTGCCAGCTGTTGACATTAGTTTAACAGCTAGTATTGTATTATCGTAGCACAAGTTAAGCTCAAGCACACTCAAAAAGAAACACAATTACCCCTCTCCATAATATACATAAGCAAGAGCTTTATATTTTATTCAAAAGTTTGGATCTGCAGTCACTAAAGAGTATTGTCTCTACTAAATGCTGAAGGGACCACAAATGCCAGCTTCACAGGAACACTAGGTCAGTTAAGTTTTACATGTAAATACCCTCTACCCCGTGAGCATTTATTTGACACACTGGCATTTACTTGAGGTTCGGCAATTACTTGAACCAGACATTTATAAATGCCATTCTCATTTTATTCTCATTTTTATTCTCATTTTTATTCTCAATAGCCTGCTACACTCTTCAGGCTTGCCATGCAGTCCTTTCCCTCCCATAAATGTCTGCTTAACTGACCAGCCTCCTCAGCTCTTTAGCTCAACCACAGAGCAATTTCAAATGGCCAGTCTGAAATGTCAATGTTCACAGATCACAGGAAATAGCCAGTGTTAGTACATAAAGCTTACAAAGAAGCCTGATCCACATATTTTCTGTCATTATTATGGCTCAGCTTGCTATTTATAAATAATACAACAGAAACAATAATATTAATCATACTAATAACTAACAATATTATTCACGAGGGCGAAGTGAACATTGGTGAATATTTACTGCGACGAAGTCAAGGTAAATAGTCACCAATGTTCACTGAGCCTGAGGTGAATAATTGTTTTAGTATAATTTTCAGAGATGAATATCAAAAACTGCAACGAACTAAAACATAAAAACACAAACGTACCAGCAATTAAGCTTACTTGCAAATTGATTGTGAATCAATTTACACATCGAGTTAGGCTGTAAAACAAACAAGAAAGACACTGTCTATGAAATATAAATTCATCTGGTACCTTCATCGTCTCAAAATGAGTAGCTTCAGTTTGAAGAAAACTAAATTTTGGTCAATCGATCTGACCTACTGGCGATAGACCACTGCATTTACCATTCTTTAATACCTCGAATATGAGTTCTTGAAAAGATTTTTGGTCTAAGAGAGCGACAGCAGTCATTTTGAAAACTCTCAATGCTTTCAAATATCCTTGACTTGGAGTGATATCTTTGCAATGAATAAAATTTTCATTGAGCAACTGTCAGCTTTGTAACCAAGCTCAAAAATGTTACATTCACAGCCTAGCGCGGTCAAGCTTTTCAACCAATCAGAACATCCAATTCTTATAATCACCTCTGGAAATTATACGAAATAATTTATATTAGCATTTTATCCATGAGTATTCTATAAATAAACAATTATTATCCACGAACCTAGAGGCTAAATGAACCGTTTCTGTTTGAAAGTCTTTCAAGTTATCTGTCACTTGTATATATGGCTCTGTCAATTTCAAGCCCCTCCATCACCCCTGTGGGAATTGGTCGGCATTTGACAACTTTTCCTGTCCCAGAGTTGGACATCAGCTATAACAGGTCAGCCCAGAAGGGGGGGCCATTGTCAAAGGCAATTATATCTGTCAGTTTTTTTTTTCTAAATGTACATCTTTTGTTGTTTATTTTTAAATTCCTGACTGTCTTCCCTGATGCCTTCAATGCAAAACATATGCAGTGAGGGGCTAAATGTTGTTGAAGTTCCACACTTGGAGCTGCTATCAAACCTAAGCTCTGCTCCCACACTAGCGTGCAAAAAAATTACAAATGTTATGTTGCTTCCTTATGCAAACAAAAAATGGCCGAAAGACTTGACAGCTTTAGAAGGCAAAAGATTCAATTCAAAAGTACTCGACTGTCGTTGTTATTCAAGTAGAATGCTTAATAGTGATCAGATGCTGTGAATGCACTTGCCAGATGGTACATGTAAGCCAGTTGCACTTACCACTGGTAAGGATGTAGCTAAGAAAACACTAAGTGTGCAAATTGACAAGCCCAGCTGGCTTTTCTGGGCTTGGCAACTCCAAGTATTACCCAAGTCTTTGCTTTCTTGCAAAATTTTGGCCAGATTTTGTTTTCTGTTAGGCAGAGCAATCTAGACTACAAGTAGTTCCTCTTTCGCTTACTCCGTCATGCAGGATGCAAAAGAAAACCGTGAGGAAAAATGGCCATACGAACTCCTGGGGCAAGTATGGTTCAATCTTTCAAATGGACGGCACAAAGGCCAAGCTCAATCAATTCATATTTACGGAATTGTTCTTCGACGATTCTGTTGACCTGGTGTTGAGTGGCGAAAACACTAACACGCTCGCATTCAGTTTCGAGGCGAAAAGCTTTGCCAACAAAACACTTGAAAAATTCAATTCTTTCCATAGCCTGTAGGCAGAATCGCAAGAACATCATGGCTTGTGAGACACAATTCCAGTGCTTTGATTTGCTCTGGTTCCTAAGCTTTCCATTTTCAGAGAGCGAGATAAACAGTCCTGCAAGACGTCAAAATTATCTCAAATGTTGACATGTTGTCAACGCCCCTAACTTGAGCCAATCATGTTTTTACTTTGTGAGAGCAACGCATAATTCAAACTCTCTGGCTTAGGTGGTAGTCCCTCCTTTCATGCACGTCTCGCCCCCAGGATTTCACGTGGCCATTTTTACCTCGTGGTTTATTTACAGTCTTGTTTGACAGACTAAGCAAAAGAGGGACTACTTGTAGTCTAAGAGCAATCAGCCCTGGTGGTCAAACACAGAAATATGGACATAAAGTCCCTGATGAAAGAAGATGCCAGTTGTTGCATAATTTCTAGATACTTAGATCCATTTCTTTGTAAACAATAAAAGAAGAGAAAAAGAGAATTTTTACCTCGCCCCATGGATCGGGGATTTCCATTCTTCATTAAAGTCTGTCTGGTTGGATTCATACATTTGTTCTAGCATTTGCAACGTTTTTTCACAAAAAAATCACAAATGCCTGAAAAATGGAAAGGGGGGATGAGCGGCTTAGAATTGACAGAGCCATTACAAGTGGCAACACACATCAGCATCATATAATTTGTCATTAATCATCGACTAATATTAAGCTTAATACACCACTCCACGACCTAAGATTTACATGAATGTCGTGGATAAAGGTCGAAGAAAGACAACTCGAAATGAACCATAGCTTACTTGGAATTTCGTACATCGGGAAGGTTTCTTTCCAACGAAATCTTGTCGCTTACGACGCGGTTAAATGCATGATCACTAAAGCCTTGTTCTTCTCTTTTCTTTTCTAGAAAATTAAGCGACACGCCGGCACCCCATTCTCCTGGTTTGTCAGGGTTTCTATCTGGAGTTTTGTCGTACATAAGCAAGTTGTAAATTGTTGCATCACCAGGATTACTTACTTCCGTATCAAGCTTATTGCTAAAGATAATGTACACCGCCAAATAAATCCATACAGAAGATGTTATGACCACAAAGTAGAACACAATGCGTCGCTTTGGAATGATCATTCTTGATTTTTCTCAAGTAATTTTCTTCCTTCTCAAACATTACTCACGCCATCGGTTGCATAATGTGTCATCCTCAAGACCACACCTTTATGCTTCCAACTAACATGTCGCCAACGAAAAGAGAATAATTCCAATGTTCACGGGAATCCTTTCGGAGTAAGCTTGGTTGAGCGAACAATCGAAAGTCCCATCGAGTGAGTACTATCGAAGGGGTTTCAGAGCCTTCGTTTCATCTGACCAGTGGAAGACCCGTGGAATAAAAATTCAGGAATGGTCTTTGGTATGGAATGGGAATTGTCAAGAATATGGTTCTGCGGAATTGGCTTTCAAAAAAATGGGCTCTAAGCTCTGTATTTATCGATTCATAATGGCACCTTTGCCAGCATTAAATCACGCGTGGCATGAAAAGTCGTTCATCGATGGAATGAAAAAATAACAGGTATCTCTCAGCTTCATATCGCCATATCGTAATCCTTGGGAAAACTCCGCCATTGTATAATATAAAAAAAAGATCGAAAGGTCTTCTTGTCACAGTGTTGAGCATTTGAGGCAAGTTAAAGAATGTCAAACTTCTTATTTTTGGTGTGAAAAGATTACAAACCAAGTCGGGCGAATTCTCTGCCACATGAATTTTTCTTCGTAGGCGCGTTAATTGGACAGCTGTCACCCAAAGCTGATTCACAAATCATCCTTACTGTCGACGTACCCCTACTAACCAGAGTCACATAAAACGGACCATAAGTTGAACTGCACAAGACTGATATCTGACTGACATTTACAACTCATGTCCTTAATTTCCCAACCCCTCTCCCTGATATACTACTAATGCCAACGGACCAGCCCCTTGAAAAGCACAAATTGCCTGGACAACATGATTGAGTTGTCCACCTTATTAGGGCTGAATCAGATATGTAATGGATTTTAAAATCAAAATATTACACGAGTTAAATAAGACGTAAACCACTTACCCTTTGTGTCTATGGTCTCTGAGAGTTCGGTGCATAGAGATCATATCACTGGCGACACGGTTAAATGAATGTTGATCAAATCCTTCATCTTCGTCGTCCTTGCGAGAAGCCGGCACCGTGACTCCCTCACCCCCTGCTCCAGGGCCCTTTAGTTTAGCCCCTGGGGGATATCTCTCGTAATTTGCTGTAATTAACACAATTTCTCTTTGATGCTTCTTTGAAGTACTAATATCCTTTTTGGAGCTTTGTTTGTTAATCTGTTTAATAATGTCTTTCTTTGCTGCATTTGGAATGCCATGTTCAGCCGGTCTCTTGTCTGTTTCCTTGGCAGGTTGATCACGCTGAACGTTCCACTTGGGCCTTTGAAGGGGTAAGTAATTGTCAGAAGTTCTCCTCTTGACTTCAATACTAACTTCTAATGACTGAATGAGGAAAAACGACACAGTTCCAAGTATCCAACAGACGGAAGTCACCACTATGGTGTAGTAGACTAGTCTTCTCCTAGAAATCAGCCTTGCCATGATCGGTTTGTACCTTGCAGTATTTTAATGCGGCGCATCTTTATGTTCCCATAACTGTTTTATCAAATAGTGTGATATAAAAGGGTCTTTGCAGAACCCTAGATTTCTAGGGAGCAAAAAACTTTCGGTTGACGAACAACATGTACTTGAAGGAAACAATGCTGGCTCTTTTGCTAGGTCACGTGGAACCACAGGTTGTAGTTTTGATCCACCTGTGAATTCATCACCATACCTGTCTTGCCACATGTCAAGTTTATTCAATTTACTTCATTTGCACTACACTGATTCAATTTTCTGCTTTTTGTTCATACCAAGAACGCTGTAAAACGGTAAGTTCAACAAAAATACAACGTTCTTTGTTGTGATGCGTGAACTTGTCTGGCTTTAGCTGAAGCCTCACAGGCATCAACAGGTCACTCTTATCACGTCCGAGTGGAGACTACAGTTGTTAGTTCAAGTGCTTTGCTCTTCAAGATGAAGAGCCTGAATGACTCTCTAGTTTACCAAAACGGAACAACCTGTATGCGTGCATGTCATTTATATTTTAACGCGGATTTCGAACGATTTTTATAATCGGCTGAGGAATCAGTGACCGTGATCTGAATAATCCGAGGACCTCACTTTGTACGACGCTCAAGTTGCTATAGATTGTGTATTTGATAACACGTCAGTAAAGATCGCATTCCAAATCATGCAATTTTGCAAAACTTATGCTAGTAAGCCACAATCCAGAGGGTTTTTTAAGTTGCACATTATGCTTCATTAGCTACGTGACAAATAGGCCACATGTGTATATTCCCATAACGACTAAAAATGGGTTTTGACTGTGAAAAGGCAGGAAACGAAGCAAGATTACAGGGCTTATAAATAACATCCTCCAGGCGATACTTTCGGTTTCTATCATCACTGAGTTTGAATGTATGTTCGTGTTTTGAAAAACCTAGCTCCACGGCGGAGTATTCTGTATTATACGAAAAAAATTCATAAAGAATGTGTGATTTGATATTACAAAAAAAACTTTGACGAGGCGGTGCACATTTCACTGTACATTATTATATGGCTCTGTCTCATGAGGACTGGGAACTATCAAATTCACGAATTTGATTGGCTAAAATCGATATTGAAAACGGTCTAGATTTTCTCATCTAGACCGGCTCCTAGACCGGCTCCTAGACCGGTAATTTTATTAGATCTGGAACGGGAATTACTTAGCTCTTATTAACCGAGCTTAGTCGGTCTGTATGGGAGAATCTTGACCTCGGTATACTCACGACGACGGTCAAGATTCTCCCACACAGACCTCCTGCTCGGTTAATAAGAGCTAAGTAATTCCCGTTCCAGATCTTTTTTGGGAGGTTGCGCCCAACGAAATAAAGCTCAACTGAATGCAGACTGTTTAGCAGGGTTCTTATGATACACGGTACACTGGGTATGTGCTGCTGACGATATGGCATGCGCAGTAGCATATTTGGCCACCTACTTTAGACCTTATGTCCGGCGGAGACAGATTACGGATTCGTTGGTTCCAATGGAATAACCGGCCGCAATTAGAACATGTTGTTGTTTGTCGGCCAGACTGGGATAACCAAACCACCGTAAGTCAGTTTGATTCTAATCGATGATTGATGCTGCATATTTCCAACCACAATGACGCATTGGTATATTTCTTGTTTACAAAGAAATGCTAACTTCTTAAGACAACGCTCAATACTTCAGCAGACGAAAGTAACCATTAGAGTCGACAAGTTTGTTTTTTAATTCTGCAAACTCGAAATTAAAATAAATTCAATTTAAGGCAAATAAGACCAAGAAGTTTGGCAAAGATTCAATTAAACAAACAATAAACAAACAATAAACATTAAGGCCGATTATTAAAACAAAGTGCAAGTTGGTTCTAGTTTAAGGCTAAATTAAGAGCTGTAGGCACTTTTCGACTAGCTAATTTTCGCTGCTGTCGTCGAATTGTGGGCAATCGCCATATTTACAGATGGTGAGATTTTTTACATTAAGAAGTGACGTCATGTATGCTTGCTACGTGGGCAGTGGCAAAGAAATCACTAGAGTCCGAGTTTTCTATTAGCGAATAGTCAACCAGGGGTTTCCCGAGTTCACTATCGCTTATAGTAAACGAGGGCGTAGTCTAATTGCTTTAGTAGACACCCTAAAGAATTGCACCACAAAACCTACAATTTTGCTTATTTTTAAGCCTAAAAGAATGATTTTCAGTTTCAAGAGCAGCGCGCGGCGCACGATCGTTGTCTATTAGCGATTATTAGAAACTGGATCGTTGCATTTTCATTGGCTTAGGTATCATAGGTTATGAGCCATTATACCATGCTCTACAAATAAGGTAAGCAAGCGCTTAATTTTTTTTAGGCGTTTTTATTTTAGTTTTAGTTTAGTTTCCTATGTTTTGGGGGTGTTTTTAATAAAACAATTATTCCACTCCCTCTTGTTGGATATGAGATGGTTATAGTCAACTCGGCGCTACCATCTCATATCCAACGCGCTCGTTGAATAATTGTTAAACAGAGAACGATTAGAGAACCAATCAGTTTTGCGGATTTCCAACAGAACACAGCTGACTGGCTACTAAAAAACACAACAATGTGTAGCCCGCATATTAGATGATGTTTAAATATATCTTTAAAAGATATTAAATTCCATTTTTGCACCCACGAAACTATTAAGACTTCGGCTTGTTATCCAATGATTGACAGCGATTTATTACCTATAAGGAGAAGACCAGCACCATCTTAATTTCCTTTAAATGAGGTCCTTAGACTTTAATTAGAGCGGAGAAAAGAAACCCGCGTCTAGCAGCTCGTAAGCCGTCACTTCTTGTTATTCGGCCTGAAGAGTCATCAGGGTCCTCATCAGGGTCCAAATATTCAAAGAGTGGATAAGTGTGCTCTATCTACTGAACAGTAACTTATTCTGGCGATCAACAGCATTACCCATCCTTTGATTAACAGAGCCAGGTTTTTAACCCTGATCTATATTCACTAACGTTATTTCAGTATTCAACTGGACAATATAATACAGTCTTTTCAATTACTCATTCACTAGAAGGAAGAAATAAACTCGACTGACTTCCGACGTGTACTTTTTTCGATGTCCCGACTTACAGACCGTTTTCACATGACGTAACAGCGACCATGCTGGTGTTCCCAAACAAAGAAATTTTTCACCTTTGAGAATTAAATTATTTTCTTTTGCAAAAATTTCTCATTCTTTGGGCACAACAACATAGCCACGAGGACACTTTATAGCATAAAGATTACATTAGGGTTGCACAGCAACCATGTTGATCAAAAGCAAACAATAGCAAGCCAAGGATTTCCAGACTGGATGGTAGCGATAGCAAATTATCACAAATAGTTATACGATCAGAACAGGAAGCATTAACTTGACTTGTGTTATTCACTTGCGACAAGGACAAGGGACTTTCAGCTCATTCGTCCCTGATCTAGTTCACAACATGAACTCAAAATACTTCTTTCTATGAATTAGGTTTGTGAAAAAATAATTCGTGGCAAGTCCACGAACTTGCCACGAACTATTTTTCACAAGCCTTTGACAATTCTTTATTGTATCAATTAGGTTTGTTGAAAATCATATTGGTTATAAGCAGTAAATTTTTTGTCATTTTTCTGCAATTCACCCGCATAAAAAAATACAACAGGTAAATGTTGATTGGGAGCAAGGTAAGGTAACTTTGGCCTATTGAATGTGACATATACTGAGAAATAACAGCAAAATAATTGTTCACATGCTTAGTAAAATTCCCACAAAGAAAATATCACCTTAAGTGCAAATGAAAATGAACTCACTCTCTCTCTCTGAAAAATACTTCAAGCTTATTGACTGAGTGGGAAGGCTGAACAGATAATATTTGGCTCAGGATGCATTGACTGAGAGATCAGCAACGTAGGAATCCTGACTGCCCTGTCTGACGTGATTCAGTCAATGACTATATGATCACACCACCTTTGCCGAGTTTGATTTGTTTAGAAGTTGTGAACATTCCCTGGACGCGGCACAGGTTAACACGTCTGGCCCTACACGCGACAGCTCGCATCATGTTTTCCATAGGACTGCGACAGAGCGAGGCCCGTATGGTGGCATGATAAAAAACAAAAAAGGCAAACAAAAACAGAAAGACATTCTACGTTAGGATGCTCCAGCCCAGGGAGCAACCATCGTTTATCGTCCACATCTCTCGCCTATGGCAGATTACTGAGTAACTTTCCGTAGCCTAGCAACGTGCACAGAGCATTTATCTGACTGGACAATGCGAAACACCTGGGCATGCGGGAATTTAGCGGCTTTTGCTCCCTGGACTATGAACTGCTTTGTCGAACTAGTCAATACACCGGCGGCCCAGACGTTGCACACGATTAAAACGTGACATTATCCTGTTGGCGACTGCGTTACAATTTTAGTTCTTTATAAGACAATGCATGAGAATGCTTCGAAAATTGCTCTAAATGCTACGTGTAGAAAATAATTTAAATGAAAATAGCTTACCTTGCGTTTGTATTCCGTTATTTTGATGTATCAATGTTCCTGGAGGTGGTTTAGAGCCATTAAAATTTTACTTTCTCAGTGCAAACGGTCAGAAAGTAAACATCGCCTAAATGGCTCTAAACCACCTCCAGGAACACTGAGACATCAAAATAACAGAATACAAACACGAGGTAAGCCAGTTTTATTTAAATCATTTTCTACACGTTGTATTTAGAGCAGTTTTCCAAGCATTCTCATACATTGTCTTATAAACGGCTAAAATTGTAACGCAATCGCCAACAGCATAATGTCACCTATTAATCGTATCCAATGTTTGGGCCGCCTGTGGTCAATATAGCTAGTCTATTACATGTAATTTAACTCAGGAAAACTTAATAGGACATCATTACTCTTGAAACGTCTGTCAACATCCACGCTGTGTTTACGATTCTTTGGAAAATTTGGGAAGCAGCTACAAGCTTTAGCTTCTTCTTAGTGCATCAAACTTATTTCCTAAGTCAAGCCGTGGTCCTCGATCAGCTAAACTCTCAAGCGTCCTTGAACCATGCTTGACAGTTTCAAAACTCTTTCCACCATTTGTCTCTTTATTTGTACTGCTAAAACCAAACAAAATACATTTGAATGAAACAATTGCGCAAATAAGTGGATTTCATTTGTAGGGTCGCCTGGAGTTGGGGAATGTGAGTAAGAAGCGATAGAGAAAACAGAGGCAATTAACATATATTCTCTAATCTCATTATCGCCATATTTACTACAACTAACCTTTTACTTGTTGCCATGGCTGCTGATAATGAGGGGAAAGCAATTTCACTATCGAGTTCTGGGGTCTTACTCTTGACACCTGGCACTCTTCTACCAGGGGCTCTGTAGGCTGGTGGTCTGTAAGCCCCTACTGGTTTAGGTTCCTCACCGGCCTGAGGACCTACAGTTTGACCAAACAAGGAACAAAACATCAGGTAAGGTGAACTTACAGGCACTGATAAATGATACCGTATATGATATATAAGTGATCTATAGGTGATAAACAAGGGCACACTATCAGCCATTATAGTTCACCAATAAATTTTCTCCGATTCTTATCAGTTTAAATTGATCACGTGATGCGATAGTGTTCATCCATGGAGAGAAACTATCAGCCCAAAGTGCCTGTCCGAGGAAAATACCCGGATGGATAGTACTTGTCCGTGAAAAATTTTCTGTAAACAAGCGAGCTTATAAAAAAATAAACAATTGAAATTGTATTAAGTGGATTTTGTTTATTTTCCTTTTTAAATTTTACATTTGGCTTTCATAGCTTTCATCTAAAAAAGTTGAATATAAATAATTCAATATGATTTTTGAACTGGTGCACAGAAGAAAATTTAGTGGTGAACAATAACGACAATAGAGTGTTTATATCTCGGAACTATCAGTCTGATAGGTGCCCCTTGAAAATTTGAAAACTAGCATATTTGCCCTTGAAGCTTTGTTTCTCAGGCAAATATTTGTTTTAAGAACATCAAATTTCCGCGGGGCAACTATCAGCCGATAGTTCCTCAAAAGAAACACTCTATTGTTTTTAAACTAGTGTGCCGTAGCTGAAACCGTCCACATAATGGCAATGTTTTCTGGTTTTTCTAATGTTTCCAGGAAGATTTAGAAATATTACTGTTATTAATTCTCAACAATACTAAACAAAGGAAATTGACCATTATGTAACATTAAAGCCTCAAAATATATCAATGAATTGGTGGCTCAGTTTGCCTTTTTGTGATTACAGATAATACTTGAAAGATGTTTCGTTTCTCTTGTTGATCACTTGATGAATGTGCCTTTTCTTGCACTGTTGCTAATTTTGCACCCAAATTTACTGGGGAAAGACTTTCTGCAGTCTTCTAAGTCAATTTTTCAGGTATTTTATCCTACTGATTTGGAATATACTAAAACATTGTGGCAAGGATTATGAGCAGTAAATAAAGTTGATATGAATTAATGTAAATACCAGTAGTGGCTTGAGACATTGCAGGAAGTTGCTGCCATGGTCCTACTGTTTTGTCTTTCTTCAGTGATGATTCACCTGTATAACAACATCTTAAATGTCTATCACTAGTAACCCACCCAGCTCTGAGCAGCTCCTGTGTAGATGTATTTTAACAATATTATATTTATCCATACAGCCCATCCTTGTTATCCTAAATAAATACCACTGCATTGTTACATGAAAACTCAAACTTTTAGTATGAAGTTTTGAGTGTGATTGCTTTGATTGAAGTTGTATTGTGAAGTTAAAATGGCAGTGGTATTTTAAGAATGAGGCACACTTTTGTGGCTTCACAGTTGTTTGAACCTTGAATTGGTGATGAAATGACAGGTTAATGCTGTTCCTATGTTTTTACTCTCATCTATAGCGGGCAAATTTAGTATAGAAATTAAAAAAAACATTTAAAATTTTATCATGATGAAAATATTTTAGCAGGGTGGGGGACACTTCATCATAGATACATCAAAATTATGCTCTAGGTAAATGAAATCAGGATAAAAGCAGAGAGAGAAAAAGATTTAAAATATTACATTGTATTCATCACGGTGGCAGCATCTTACAACACTGTAAAAGATTTTGTAAAATCCTTGATAATTCAAAAGGGATGAAAAGGCAATATGTATGTGGCATGAATTCACTGTAAACCCCAATACTCTAACATAAATTGAGACGAATCAGGGAAGGCTTTGCCTTATAATTCTAACTTCCACAAATTTGGACAATTTCATTGTTATCACAAGATTTCAAAAATGTGTTGATCAACTTTATCCCAAATTTGAATTAGACAACTGGTCAGTGGACTAGAGCAGTTGTTATATCATGGCAATGGTCATGTGTGCAGTAACAGGGGATATTTTATGGCCGTGCAGGCCTATGAAATTTGTCTGTGAGTGTTGAAAAATATTTCATGAGTGAGTGCAGCCAGCAAGTGAAATATTTTTCAACAGGAGAAGATAAATTTTGTATCTCTAAATGGCCATGTAATGCTCTATTTATTATAATAAGCACCGATGCAATACAGAACCATGTCACTTTCGCTGAGAAAGGCTGGATTTATTATGTAACCATGATCATTTTTACTTGTGAAGATGACAGTCATGTTATTCTCATCTGTGAAGGCATTATGCTTAATTCACATGAAGCCTAACCTTGTATTTCATTGGTGTTCATATAATAAAATTTTATCTTTTGGTTTAATTCACACATTTCGTTACCTTCAATATCTTCATCTTCTTGTTCATTGCCCTCAGATCCTTCGCCTTCAGCATTTTCTCTTTAAAACAAAGTAATTATTACAGTTCTCAGTGAACAACTCAAAAACGTCTTGTGGAACCAATCCCTGATGAAGAGATTGAAAGGAAATTATCATGTACACCATGAAGCTGAACAAGCACATTTCCACATATACAGAAGAAATAAAAAACTACTATAGTTTTTGAGGAAATATTGGTCTACAATCAGTTCATAGACAAGAGGTGATAATACGTACAATGTAAAATATACCAAAAAAGATACGTCACTATGCTTGTTCACAAGAAAATGAAAGTATCATAGTTTGAACCTCCCTTAAGCGGTATCAAAAAATCTACTTCCTCTTCTTGATAATTTTCCCTTTTTGTATCATTCAAATACATTCAGTTTATTATCATTTACAGAAATTTGAAGGAAAATCATGCATTTGCCATACAAACATAAAACAGAGAAGTATGGTTGTAAATTTAACCATACAATACTTACAATTCTACCAATACATACACTGATTACACTACCAACACTGAGTCAGGTATGGGAAGCAGGAGAGCAGGGTACAGGAAGTGGGAGGTTCTAACTGCCCTGCCATTAGAAGATTGTCACAGGTAGCCCTGTAAGTAACTATTACAAGTCACATGACTGATGGTGCAATGACTATCTACACAGTTGAGTTGTCAGAACTGTGTATCTCATAGTCCTGTGATAAAACATTTTTAAACACCATGTTTTACTGATGAATCATGAGGTCATGGTATTCTGATTATTAAATAATTTCTAGTTCTTTCAAAGTATGTTCTGAAAGTTTTGCACAGCTTTTGAAACTTTCTTCCAAATGATTAATCTTTGCTGCCCCCCCCCCCTCCCCCCCCTTTCTCCAAGTTTCTTCTTTTTTATATCACCATTTTTTTTATATT
>Ga0126339_10000726_pt1 | contig 19651 bp, 12 predicted proteins | sample OrbTmetagenome_2_FD_92532 | JGI IMG/M metagenome (GOLD analysis project Ga0126339, IMG submission 92532) | Coral microbial communities from Petempiche,Puerto Morelos, Mexico - Orbicella T R C metagenome | ecosystem: Host-associated > Invertebrates > Cnidaria > Coral | place: Petempiche,Puerto...
CTGTCTGTCTGTCTGTCTGTCTGTCTGTCTGTCTGCCTGTCTGCCTGTTTGCCTGCTTGTCTACAGCAGCACTTGACATAGAGTTAAAAGTCTCATTACCAGGTTTAGTCATGTAATGTAAATAACCCTGCTGGGAAATTTTCGTTTCAACTGATGACGTTTTACGTAAAATGATTAGTTCTTGTTTATACGACTTGTCTTGAGTTTGAATAACTTAACGATTGGTCAAGGCAAATCATTTTTGTTTAAACTAATCAGAAGCAGAAATCTCAAACTTGCGGTCACTTGACTTCAACGCGTTCTCCCGCGCTTGGTACCGGTTGCATGATTTTGATTGGTTCCTTAGATTATTCTTGTTTGTGATTGGTCAGTTTGATCAGCTCAGTGAAGTCACGTGGCGATTTTTCTTGTTATTCCTTCTTTTCAGATATGGTTCCCCTGCTCAGTCTGCAAACGCGTCGGGAAGTCAGTACCAGCCCTATAACAAACCAAAAAATAAACAGTACAAAGACCGGAGGGGCAGTCCCCGGGGTCAGCACCAGGACACGGGTAAAAAACACGGCCGAAAAACTCCCGAGTCCGAGAGGACGACAGGTGAACAGTGAAGAACAGTGGATTTTAATGGCCATACGTTTTAATGTGTATGTGTTTTTTAAGAAGGATTTTACGTCTTGTGTTCTTGTCTACGACCCTCCGAGTAGCCTTTTGCCTCTGTGTCAAACCGGGTCTCCATGCGATTCCATTCATTTGACGATGTGTTTCACCTTCACGTTCTTTTTCAGGCGAATAAAAGTGATTTTGATAAGAAGTTTTGTTCGTGGAGCCATTTAAAACGGAGGCAAAAGAAAACTCGGAATGGCCTATTCTCGTACACCCTTACACAATCTAACCAATCCCGGAGGGTGATTAACATCCAGTTTCTCATTAAGCTTTTCATTAAGCTAAATATGTCGTGGTTGTTAAGGAGAATTGATATTTTGAATGTGGAGCCGAAAAACTTGTCGATAACACAGCACTTCGCCATCAAGAACAGCCACCTTTCATTGAAACAACACGGAGACAAACTCCCTGTACGATGCTTGGGACACCAGATATATTTCTTGATCTTGAATTGACAATAATTTAATTTTGTTTCCTCACCCCACCCCCCTCCTAATTCATTAATACCGGGGTAAGTACTTCAGTTCGTTGTCTTGTTTTTGCTGATACTCCTCGTCCTTAGCGCTTCTGGACGTAATAAACCACGCGATACAACGCAAAAAAACCCGCTTCAATTACTAAATATTGACACCACGTTTGTCATCTTTTTTTCTGTTTTAGGAGTCAACCATATTCTGGAAGTATATGACTTGCCCAAGGGAATGCAAAATTGTGAAACCGATGAATTATTTGAAGATCTGATCAAGGCTGGTGCCCGGATCAAATGGTTGAACAGTTCTGCGAGTGCCTCAAGAGAAAATCCGGTCCTCGCAATATTTTCTTCTGCGGTCGCAGCCGACCATGCTCTGAATTCAATGCAAAGCTCAAAGTTTAAACTTCGCCTTCATCAAAACACGAGCGCTTTTGCTCATGCGGACTCGAACGCTTCTATATCGTCCTCGTCATAGACGTTTTTACGTTCCGCTTTACCTGAAGACGTTATTTTTATTTTGTATTTGATTTTTTATATGAATTACGCGGCGGAAACTACGAGAATAAGTATCTTGTCATAATGTGCTTCAGCTGTGTTCAAATGTTGTTCTAGTTGTAAGAAATGGTATAAAATTAAAATCAAGTAATTAGAAAAATAAACCATCTAAACCAGTTATCTTTTCTGTTCAAATCTCAAGTAAGCTTTTGGGTAACTAGCTCGCGTGACTAAAGTGATTTGTTTTGCGTCACCCCAACACTTTCCTCGTTTATCATCACGCAACCCCGAATTTAGCTCATGCACCTCTGTTGGTTAACATATTTCACAGCGTCACGAGTATCCCTTCCATTGTGGCTAATATTTTGGACAAAGCAGCAACTTGTATGAAGAGTAGAGTCGTTTTCATACTTTCATTTGATAACTAAATTAATCGATTTCTAACCCCTACCCCACCCACAAAAAAAAGTTTTTGGATTTAGTCTGCTGCCTTAGCTTACGTTGAGGAAAAGAAAATCCCATGTGTTTCTTAAGTTAAAGGTATAGTTAAAAGTATAGGACAACGAGAAATCTTGAAGGCTTGCTGTTTACTCAAGCTGGGCTCTTGGCATTCATTCATTTTCGCAGCTATACACCTTGCCATTACCTCTAAAGCATATAACACAAGTTCGGTTAAACAGTTGATGCATGAGGAGCTCTAACAATACAACTCCACCTTGGAGACCCGGCGTTTACGTGGGATCAGGCGTTTGTAATTTTTTCTGGTTAATGACTGCGCTCGAAGGGAGGAATGAGATCAGGTCCGAGCGGGAACCGACCTAAGAGTCGACTGGACGCAAGTGGGTCGTCACGCAACGCATCAGTAGTATTGCGTGATGAGCCAAATAACGGCGCGGCTGCGAACTCAAGACAGCGGCGTCATGGCGGAAAGGAGATCTGGGAATGAGAATTAAGGAATATGACTGTTACACCACGTACAATTTAACTCGAGACAAGATGGCGGAACAAGAGGACGAGGTTGACGAGGAGTTTCTCAATGGTGCCTCACTGCTTGCGTCTGCCTTGAAGTCTCAAGGTGTGGAATACATGTTCGGAGTTGTGGGCATTCCAGTTATCGAGATCGCGGGGGCTGCACAGGCAGAAGGCATCAAATACATCGGTATGAGAAACGAGCAAGCGGTAAGGAAACGAACCCGGCCTCTAAGTTCAGTGCCCTATGGGTCATTCCATTCTTTTTAATATCTTGTTAAATAGCTACAGTCAAATCTCTCCTTACAGACACCTCCATGATATGGACACGCCCAACAGAAACCAGGATTCCTGTAATCTCTTCCTCTGTAATAATTATTTTTTATTGCCACCGAACTATAATTGTAATCCAGTATCTCAGTGCCGCTTTGGTGTCCGTATTAGAGAGGTTCGACTCTACATAGTAACCACGTTTTACAAAAAATTTAAATTTTACGTCCTTTATTAGATGTCTCCTGTACAACTGTTTTGTGAAGGTGTGTACTTTCCACCCGTTACTTAGGATCAATTCTGTGTTAGGAGGAGGGATATTAGTTGGGCCAGGGTGTATTCTGCAAGACTTCCACCACCATGTTGTGTTCTTGGGCCAGACACTTTACTCTCACAGTGCCTCTCTCGACCCAGGTGTATAAATGGGTACCAGTGACCTATAAATGCTAGGGGTAACCCTGCAATGGACTAGCATCCCATCGGGGAGAATAAATACTCCTAGTCACTTCATGCTACAGAAACTGGGACAAGCTCAAGCCTGATGGGTCCCTTGGCTGGTATGCAGTCTTTACCTTACCTTACCAGCAAATATAAATGTATACGCTGTTATATGCCAAAAAGTCCGATTGCACAGGCTGTGCTGAAGATTTTGGGCTTAACCTTCTCTGAATGCATCCTGGTGGTTGGGTGGGTGGGAAAATAGAACTGAACACTCCTTTTCGGCATTTAGTCTCTTACTTGGGTAAATAACGTTGGATTTCTTTCAGAATGCTAGCCCCTTTGTGTCAACTTCTATGCGTCACATAACAATAATTGACATTTGTCTTATATATTCTGACAAATAGGCTGCAAAATAGGCAGTCAGGTGGTATTCAGCAGCCAAGGGATGGGCCATTAGTAATAATACTGTAGTTATAGAGGCATGGGCTAAAACAAGGGACTTCCTGTAGAAAAGTAGACTGCGCATGCTATGTACATACCTGATAAATTAATTTTACAAGGCTGTTATCTCCCTGTCTTGTCTACAGGCTTGCTATGCAGCATCAGCTATTGGATATCTAACTGGGAGGTGAGATATTTTGTAGACTTAGTACTTTATTAATACTCTCTGGCAGTCTTGGACTGAGTTAATCAATGGGTCCAGTGTGTTCTCTTAGTAGAACTGTTTGTGTTTCAGTCCCTTTTCTTTTTTTAATTTCTTTTCTTTTCTCACAGCACCAGTTGCTGGCTTGTGATAGCTGCTTCATAACATGAGCAATAAAAGTAATGCTTTATTTATTGCTCGTGAGTTTTAAGTATTTATTATTTGCTTATTAGTCATCACATTTATTAATCTCCAAGTGGCCAGCCTTTCATCAACAACTTTCTTATTTGTTGCTCTGTTATATATTTCTATTTTTACCCTGATAATTAATTGTATTGATTTGTAAATCATTTTAATACTTATTACATCTCCTTTGAACAGTGTACAATGTAAAATGAACTTTTTGATTTTTGTTGCAGACCTGGTGTTTGCCTTGTGGTTTCTGGACCAGGATTAATACATGCCCTGGGTGGAATGGCAAATGCCATGAGTAACTGCTGGTTAGTGTGCAAAATATTATTCAGACTGTGCACTTTATATGGGACCTTGTACAAACTTGTCAGGAGACTGACAAGTTTGTCACTCGTGCCTAAGCCATGAGAGTTGGCAGGTAGATAATGGCGATTTATATTGTTGGTGTTTTGTCTTCAGGCCAGTTTTAGTGATTGGTGGTTCAAGTGATGTTGATCAAGAAAGCATGGGTGCTTTTCAGGAATTTCCACAGGTACAGAAGTATATTTAAATAAATATGATAATTATAATTATAGCTTGACTGTCATACGTGTAGGGAACATATATCTGGGTTAGATTTTCTGGAACATTTAATTCATGCTTAAGCGGTAATCCATGGATCAGTTTAGATGCATGCAGGAGGTTTCAAGAGCACAGAAGAAGTGCAAAAGTTGCTTGAGGCAGAGCCAGCATCAACTCTTTAGCTTCTTGAGTCCTCTCCAAATGTGGCATATCTTAATGTAACTGCATCACAACTTGATGATGACTATGGGGCCATTGCTATCTCTGGTTTCTATAGTGTGAGGCTACTAGGAATATTTCTACTCCCCTTCTGCATGAGATTCTAGATCATCACAGTGATTACATCCTAGCATTAAATTTGTCGGTACCCATTATCAATACACCTGGGACAAGAGAGGCTTTGCAAGAGTAAAGTGTCTTGCCTAAGAACACAGCACAACAACCCTTGCCTTTGGTTGAGTCTTAACCAGTTGATTCAGAGTCCACCATACTAATCATTAGGCCATCACAGTCCTCCCTCAAAAGTATCTACAAATATCTAATATCTACAACATAATTGTTATAAATTTGCTGCAAATTGTTCCAGGTTGAAGCAGCAAGACCTTATGCCAAGTATTCTGCAAGACCAAGCTGTGCAGGCGAGATACCATTCTTTGTTGAAAAGGTGAACGGTCATTGTGAATTGGAGCAGTAAATTATGAAAAATTAATTTGTTACCTTTCTTGTTTTATTCAGCGAATTGCATAGTACACATTAGAATGTTGCATTTTCTGAAAAGAAAAGTCCTTAATGAGGAGTCACTCTTGGGAACAATCAAATTAAACCTGATAATAGATTTCTACCTAATTTTCACTAGTTTCCTAGGCTGTGCGAACAACTATATACGGTAGACCAGGAGCTAGTTATCTGGACCTGCCAGGAAATATGATCACAGAGAAAGTGGCAGCCTGTAAGGCAAGGTGACTTATAAACTGTTAGAGTATAAAATGTGCACCAATTTTCTAACTTGTTAATTCTCAAGAGTGATCAACATCTAGTTTTTCCTTACAATATCAATTTGGTATCTGGCAGTAAGCTCATGAGAATATTACAGAAAATCATCAACTTGAGGATATCATCAAATTTCCAGAACTAGTGTCAAGTCAGGGATGTAACTACAGTGGAACCCCATTAATCCGGTCACCAACAGGCCACGAAAATATGGCCATATTAACAGGGTGGTTGTATTGAAGAGGTTCTTTGAAATTCAATAAGGAAATGACTGAGTGAGACTGAGCTTTTGTTTGGGCCAGAATAAAGTGGCTATAATAATTAGATAGCCATATTGACTGGGTGGCAGTAAAGCAGGTTCCACTGTATGAAAATTAGTGAGGGAAGTTTAATAGATACTTTCAGGTTTGAGTGACAGGGTATACTATTTTCTTCAAAGGTCAATTCGTCGTTCTCCAGCTCCTCCAAAGTGTCTTGCAGATCCATCTGCAGTGGAAAAAGCAATCAAGGTTCTTAGTGAAGCAAAGAAGCCTCTTGCAATAATTGGCAAAGGTAAATACACAAAAGATACAATGTAATTTCTGTTTAGAGGCATGGCAGCAGCTCATAAGTTAGATTTTACTGTGGTAGGGTCTTGACTGTGTTTCATGTTTTATTTTTTATACAGTTGATTTCATTTCTTTATACAGGTGCAGCTTATGCACATGCTGAGAAGCCTCTTCAGGAGTTTGTTCAGAGATGCAAGTTACCATTTCTCCCCACACCCATGGGGAAGGGAGTGATTTCTGATGAACATCCCCTGTGTGTTGCAGCAGCCAGATCAAAGTACATTTTATTAGTTCCTAGTGTCATACAAGCACAATGCGTGCACAACCACATACACTGTATCAAGGGGCTCTCTTCTTCCCAACCCTCCAACCCCCTCAAGTGAGAGAGGATTAGAACCCTCCTCCCTACCCTGTTAGAGACCCTAGGAACAAGGTTGAATGTACACATGCAAAGGTTACAGGTGTATACAGGCCATTGCATCCTTTGTGGTCTCTCCACAAATTGTGTCTTTCATGCTTCCATGTAGCTTCTCCCGAAATTTCCATACAGCTGTTAATGTTGCCCACAGTCACCTGTACAGGATTGATATGATACAATACAACAACAGTGTAACCAAGCTCATATACATGTAAGGAGTGATATATTATTGAGCAATTGCTTAAGATTGTTGTTCATGAATTGTTTTGTTTGTTTGTTTTTGTTTGTTTTTTTCTTCTTTGTCAGAGCCTTGTCTCAAGCTGATGTGATATTTCTGTTTGGAGCAAGATTAAACTGGATTCTGCATTTTGGGAAACCTCCGAGGTTCAAAGCTGATGTTAAAATAATCCAGGTATTGGACATTTAGATTGTTCAAAGAAGACAGTTTTTCTAGTTAATTGATAAAGTGTTATCTCTCCTCTAGACTGAGATTAATTTCTGCATGACATATCAAATATTATATTCTCGATAGTACATTATAATTATTAAGTTAGCTTTAATATAAATTTAAGAGAAGTTCAAGTTTAGTGTATAAACATGTAAAAACAGTTGAAGTCTGGTAATTGTAAATTAATATCTAAATTACTAGTGAATTTTTTTGTTACCCATAGATTGATCTTCATGCAGAGGAAATGGAAAACAATGTTTCTGCAGAGGTTGTACTTTTAGGAGATTTGAAGAGTGTAGCAGAACAGGTACATTGTCACTGCCTTGTGCCTCTCTCTACCCAGGTGTATAAATGGCTACCAGTGAATTTAATGCTGGGGGTAACCCTGCAATGGACTAGCATCCCATCAAGGGGGGAGTAGCAAAATTCCTAGTCACTTCATGCTATAGGAACCGAGATAAGCTCCAGCCTGATGAGCCACTTGGCTCATATGCAGACTTTTAATTACCTACCTTTCTTTTACATATTTGATCCAAGTGTGTTCACTTAATAGTTAATTCCCATCACTAATGTTATCAAAGGGACATTAATTATGCGGTGAAATATCTTCAAAATGAAATTATGTTTTTTCAAATATTGATTAAATGTGTCAAATATCTTCTTTTTTATTGGCCCTAACTGTAATAATCGACAAGTGACAGCACTAGTGTCATCTATTTTTAGCTTGTAGGAGCAGTTATAAAGACCTTTGGAGAAAGACCAACAAATCTTTGTGGTTCACCATCGTGGGGTCGAGAACTGAAGGACAAATCAGAACTTAACAAGAAAAAGAATGAGGTATAATATCTACGGTATCAGTGAGGGAAGGATTAACTCCAAATTACATGTCCAAATAAATCAGCTCTTCAGAATGACTGCTCTATATGTTTTGTAAAAACGAAATAAAATAATTCAGTTCCTTTTCAATAATAAGATTATAGTGTGATCTTATTGAAAAACATTTTATTCATTTTTACCTGTGCGAAAAATTGTAAATGGAGAGGAGAAAGTACATACAAATGACTCATAAAATACTACTGTACCAGATAAAAAAGGTAATAATTACTAGATATTATTTCTAGTAGATAGCTAGCTTATTCTTGGTGGTGATTGTAAAATTATCATTTTTCTTTCATTTTGTTAGGAACTTGCTAAGGAGACAACAGTTCCAATGAATTACTACCAAGTTTATGGACAGGTTGGGGTGTGAGAAAAACATTTTTCGCTTATTTTGTTTCACTCAATCAGTGCAAAATTACTCTTATCAAATGCTTAATGTTAGGTTTTCTTTTATTTCAGCTTATAAAGCATTTGCCTCATGATTGTATCATAGTTAATGAAGGAGCAAACACGATGGACATTGGTCGAACTATGATCTCAAATCACCTCCCTAGGAACAGGTATTAATAATACTAAATGAAAACAGAGCAAGCAATCCATTGTTAAGTCACTAGTGAACACAGAAACAAGATTGCTACTGTTGTGAAGCATCTACTTTTTGTTATCTTCAGTTGGCAAAGCTGGCACTGTATAAGAAGACAGCACTAGTACCCAGCCATATGTAAACTCAAACCTCTCACATCAAAATCGAATGGACTAAAGCACTACATGACTGTGTACCTTTAACATTCATTACCTTACATATTATGTTGGTGGGCAACCATGTGACTGTCCCTCAATCACTTGGCCATTAGCGTAATAGGTGTAATTCAGTGTAATTCCAAACAAACCTGTCAAAAGGATTTGCTAACTTCTCAGCCGTCTACTTTAATCCACTCACAGATCCAGTAGCTTCATTTTCAGATGGCCTGAGGCTGCTTAGGAAGGAGTGAGTCGTCAGAGAATAAGCAAACTCAGTCCATCTGGGAATCTGGATATAGAGCCAGCTACCTATGAACAGTGCTTTTAGGAAAAAGAATCAAACGCATTTCGCCCAGTTGTCAAGTAATCCCTGCAGAAAACTCATTTTGCTAGTCAGGGTTAGGTTATGTCTGGTGGGTGCCCTTGCATTTCCCTGCTAGCATGGTTTTCACTGGACAACAGATTTGTAAAGTAACAGCTTATCTGTTGGCTGCCCCTTAATAAGATTAAGAAACTTTTTACAACTTCTAAACCAATCAAATTGTGCAGAGGATCATTATGTGTATACATGTGTAATAATACAAAGTGTTCTCTTATTATTTGTCCCAGGCTAGATGCAGGCACATTTGGCACAATGGGAGTGGGAACTGGTTTTGCCATCGCTGCTGCCCTGTTAGCTGAAAGTCAAGCTGATAGATCCAATCCCCCCAGGAGGGTGGTGTGCGTACAAGGTGACAGTGCTTTTGGGTTTTCAGGAATGGAGCTTGAAACTGCATGCAGGTAGGGTGCATCTGAAAAGATTGGCCACATGATGGCTACACTGATTTAAACCTAATCTCTCCTGGTGATGTTGATACATATTTAAGGAGACAGGTCATGAGAATAAAGAAAATCATCAATGGGGAGATTGTCTTGATGCACCACCGAATTCTCACAACTACTTTTAAAAGAAACATATGCCAACGTGCAAGGAGAATTGATATTTTGAGCTTTGAAGTGACAGTGCTAAACAGCCGGAATGACTAATCTCTGATTTTGTGGTAGATTAAAACAGTTTTCAAATGTCAATAAAGTTTTGAGTACCCATATTATGCTCTATGCAGTTTCACATGTGCCAAATTTTTCTTTACAAATACAACCTGAACTGAGTTGTGCTACTAGACTACTACACTTAAAGAGGTACTCTAAAAGATTGAAGCCACCTAGTAAATAAATAAAGAACACGTTTTTATTCTTCTCAGGTACAATCTGCCAATTGTTTTCATGATCGTCAACAACAATGGTATATACAATGGTGTAGACGAGGAGAGCTGGAGCGAGCTTGGGGTGGACCCTGCAAGAGGGTAAGATCACGTGATATCTCCTTTGGATCTGTTAGCCGAACAACTGCAATGCGTTGCCCCCAATGGCAAGTGTTGCGCCTGGCATACATTTCTTTGTGAAAAAAATTATCAACTATGAGGTCCCATCTCTACTTGTGGACTGTCGCTTTGTAGTGATACTAGAGGCTGTGTGTTTCCATGATATCGAGACCTCAGTATAACGGCTGGGAGGTCAATCTCCCTGGCAAATTCAATCATGCCAGGCAGTTCAGAGGCTAGAAACCAGACTAAAGGACAGTCTCTCTCTCTTTGATTGATTGACAAAATAAGAAAAGCGTGACATCGGTAAAAAGGTCATTATTCCTAATCCATACATAAATTTTGATATCTCTCTCTTACGGCGAAAATCGGAGAAGATAACCCTTGTTTGTTTTCTCTCTTTCTCTTTAGGGCTCCACCCACAGCTCTTCTACCAAAAGCTCGTTATGAGCGAATCATCGGAGCGTTTGGAGGCAAAGGTTTCTTTGCGGAAACTCCAGATGAACTGAGAACAGCGTTAGAGAGCGTCTTCGAAGAGACGAGAAAGATTAAAAAGCCCGTGTTGATTAACGTCATGATCAGTCCTTATGCTGATCGTAAGCCTCAGGTACTCAAATCATCGTTAGTTGTTCGTCTCTTCCAGGCATTCGGTTATGTAGTTAGTAACACGCTGCAAGGCCATAGCTAGTATGAAGCGAACCGAAAGCACTTGCCTCAGTCATTTTTCTTTCTTTGTTTTTTGGGGTTATCCCACTGTTGTGTGTAAGGGCTTTTTTACAAGGAGAGAGGGTTATCCTAGCAAGCGGGTTACCGTAGCGCTCACACATTTCCTCTTTTTTGTCTTCGTCGCGTTTACAAGGTAGCAAGGGTTACCCGGGTAGGCGGGTTACTCTATCTGCGTGCTATGGTTCCTCTGGTAGGCGGGTTAACTTTTTCCCTTGTAAACACTCCAGGTAGGGTTAACTTTCTACTTGTTTCCAGACCCTTTGAGTGTAACCGCGCATTAAGTTTTCCTGGGTTGCAGAGTTACCCTACCTGTGAAATTTTGCTTGTAAACCCGGGCTATCTTTTGCCCTCCAGCTAGGGTTAACCCGCTTGCCAGGGTGACCCTCCCTCCTTGTAAACAGGTCCTAAATGTAATTAACATAAACACACTTAATACGTAGTAAGAGAATTTAATCATGGACATGGCCTCAGTCATATTTCTTCTGACTACGGCCCTGCGCTACGGCCCGTTCGCAGTGAACTAGTTTTTGTTTTCTTTGAAGGTTCGAGAAATCGGGATTCCATCGTGTTGGTTCTTCTTTCTATGAAAAAGATTTCGTTGATGACCAAGTTCTTTTCAATCTTTCTAAGTTTAATAGAAGGTTGATAGAATTGTCTTGTTCTTTTTCTGCAGGAGTTCTTTTGGCTCACACGCTCGAAGATGTAATGTTGACTCGGTGAAGAGTGTAGTGTTTTGGGGCGACCAAGGAGAGGAGAGCAGAAATAAACACACAAACACAAATGAAAACGCAGCCTGCGAGAGGGTTCTCCACTCGGGGCATGCAGATAGATTGCCTTGTTATGTCTCACTTAGGGAATATTGAATAGATAGATTGCCTTACCCACTCCCCTTATTTGTTCTTCTGAGGGAATTAGCCCTCCCCCCTTCCCTTTTGTATTTCGGCATAGAGAATTCCGAACGATGTATTGCGTTGTTCACTCCCCTTATTTGCTCCCCAAACGGGGAGGGTTATGGATAAGTAGAATTCAAGGGTTTCATCGAAAACTGAATAGAATGAGTGATTTTCAGTTTAATGGAGCCCGACAATACAGTGATGTTTAAGCTGGAAGGCGTCCAGCCATGAAAGCCGAACTGCTGAATCAACCGTCTGGATTTTTAATACAAAGAGTAATTTATAGTGCTTCTTAAATACCCAAGAGGACAATGTGAAAGCTATGAATGAGAAATGAAGAGGGAATTCTATACAAATGAAATTCAAACAACATTTAGACCAAATAAAAAATGCTTTTTTGCGTGAAGAGTCCAAGGAATACTTGTCTCACTAATAGGAAGTAAAATCTCCACATTAGCAATCTTTCTTGTGAAAGAGAAATAAGCTCTAATCATTGCTGGAGTTCAAGGGGTAAAATATTGTATAGTGAACATAAGATTTCTGGTGAGCTAACCTGCACACCAGGCTTTCAGAAGGGAATGGCAATAGGAGAGGACAGGAGGAGAGAACGATTTTGACCTTTCTCTCTGATGCTCCCACCTCCCTTCCCAATTGCAAAGCCTTTCGCAAGAAGGTTGTTTTTATCCCAAACCCGGACAGCGGAAAAAGCCAACAGTGTCCTGGTGTTATGGAAGCTCATGTTGAATTGTCCAACATATTTTTTGGAAGGAAACTATTTCACGAATCTCCTGCTTGTAACGATTCTCTGAGACTTGCTATATGTGCTCGTCCCAATAGCCCTTTTCGCTTCTCGTAGCCGGCGGGAAACGAACTTTTCTCGTGCCAAGGCTCCACCGGTAAGAAAAGCGGCTTGACCATGAGAAACGGGCGGTACATTGAAAAGCTACCGTAAATCAGTGGTATGACACAAAAGATTCGCTCTGATGAAGGCTCGAGCACCAGCCGAAACGTCTTGTACGAAACATAAAAATAAAAAAAATAAAAAAAATAGTCAGTGTCAAACCATTATCTTACAATGTTAGCTCCTGACTACCACTACTCTAAATTATTATACATTGAACTCACTATCTCTTTTCCGATTGGCCGAAAGCGTAGAGTGAATTTCCGAAATCGGCGACTGTGACGTCATCTAGCTGCAGATTGTAGAATAATCACGTCAAGGACACTCAAGGTCATGGGTAATCATGTCATGTATGACTGCGGTGCACGATTTCTAAGGGTAATCATGTAAAGTTCTCCCGCTTTTATGCCTGCGGTCAGTGAAGAAGCAAAAACATGACTTCCATTTTTTTTTTATTCAGTGTATAATAAAGCAATTATTAGAATCGGTTTTTGGGATATCCAGAATAATCAAGGTCTCGGTAAGGGTTATCAGCCGAAGCCTCACAGCCGAAGCCGAAGGCTGAGCTCAGCCTTCGGCTTCGGCTGTTATATATAACCCCTACCTCGACCTTGATTATTCTGGATATCACAAAAACCTCATCCAATAATTGTTTATTCTCCATTTGTTCATCTTACTGCTGCCAACCGGGCCTCCCTTCCGAAAACATCTTCGTTATCTTCGTTCCAGTGAACTCCTTTTCCAATGCAGCCTCGTCCCCAGGGTCTTCTCCGAAATGGCGCACGGGAGAATAGAAGAAGGCCCTGGGGACGAGGTTGCCTGAGCCTGCAGTGCCAACGATTGAACAAAGCTAAACATTTCTTTTGCTTTTGTCCCCCGAATTTTCGTTTCCACTGGCGGGATAACAGCGATTAAATCAAGCGTCATGTCAGACAAGGAAGCTTGGAGTCACGAAGTACACGGGAAAATAAACGATCTACTGGCGTCCTTTGAAAAACGGGAGAATGAACTGTCGAAATGGAGCGAGCAACTGGAAAGGGATCGAACAGCATTTGAACAAGAGATGAAGACTAGACGAGAAGACCACGAAATGGCAATCCAAGAACAGTACAAAGACCTTGATGAGACCAGACTACGTATAGAGAAGGAAAAGAAACGAATGCAAGACGTTTACGAGTTTCAATCGTCACCCGTTCATCTCAACATAGGAGGACATCGTTTCACGACCTCTCTTCAGACACTAAGGCGAGATAAGGACTCCATGCTTGCCATCATGTTTTCTGGCAGACACAAACTTGTGCAGGAATCGGATGGGAGTTATTTCGTGGACCGGGATGGCACCCATTTCCGGCACATTTTGAACTACCTCCGTGACGGTTTTCGGGCCGATATGCTCCCCCAAGATGAAGTGTCGCTGAGAGAAATAGTGAACGAAGCTCAGTACTACCAACTCAGTGACTTGGTAGCTGGTGTTGAAAATGTCTTGGATCCTCCCCCTCCGGCACCTGACTTCACCCAGAATGAAATCAATGACATGCTAGCGACACTGACTCGACAGACAACCACAAACAGCACACCTTCAGGTCCAGATCTTGGCAATAGAAGCTGCAGAATGAAAAATGCAGACTTTGTTTTCCACAACATGACTAAAGGAAATCTTGATTTCAGTGGGAAGAACCTCTCTGGTCTTTCATTTGCCCATACTACTTTTGCACATAATGTCTCTTTTGTGGACTGCTGTTTGGTAAACACTTGTTTCTATGGTTGTGAGTTTGCCAGCCATGTGGTGGTAGATTTCACAGATGCAGACATCTCTGGTGCAGATTTCAGACAGTGTCGCTGTGTGCAGAGTGGTCCAAATGCTTTTAATGGTCTGGGTGGTGTTCCAGTCGGCAGTGGTGGGTTTATGTTTGGGTCCAGTTGCTCCAGTTTTGCGCAGCTGATAAAGACTGGGCATGTAAAATTCACTGGCGCGCGGCACATTGGTACAAAGTTTGAACCAAACATCATTGATATGATCCATTTCTAATATATTAAAGATCAGTACCCTTTCATCAGCAACTTAAATAAACAACAATTAAATATGCATTAGAGCAGTTTTCAATTGAGTGTCTTAAAACCAATCACTCACCAATTAGACTACCCAGCCAATCTGAAACAGTAGGTAAAAGTTAAGTCTGCATACAACCCAAAACCAAAACCAAAGTAATTGCCCAATTACTTTCGACACTCAACTGAAAATTGCTCTAAAGATGAAAACTTAATGGCACTTGAAAAGACTTTAAATTATTTAGTATAGGTGTACCCTAGAATATATTTACTGTTTCACAGAAGTATTTATGTACAGGGTTAGTATGGGTCCTGGAAAACCTGGAAAGTCCTGGAATTTTGTTGTAGCATTTTCCAGGACTGCAAAGTCCTGGAAAAGGGTTACTGGTCTTGGAAAGTTCTGGAAATCTGTTAAACTCAAGTAAAAGATATGAAATATGTGGCAGACAGTAAGGAGAATTAATATTGAAATCTTGGGAGTGAAAGGGTTAATGTGAATTTTAGAGTCCTGGGAAAGCCCTGGAAAGTTGTTTCTATGTTCTTTTATGTTGGGAAAGTTCAGTGTCGTAATGTTAACTAGGCTTATTATTGTGGTCCTAACATTAACTACAGTCGAACCTCCCGTAAGCTACCACCCAAAATGTCAAGCTTAGATGGTCGCTTACGAGAGCTAAGACCATATTGGGACAAAATTTTGTCTTATTAGCATATGGTAACTGCTGAGGTCCTTTGAATGTTTTATTCATACGAGGAGTCAATTTTGAGAAAAATATTCAGTACTTCCTGTTGAGAAATTTCTGTCTCTTGTGCTATCCATGATTATGACACCTTATTATCCAATTTCTGCTTTATTATCTCTCAAGTGGTCACTTATGGGAGGTTAAAAACAAAAGAAAATCTCAAACTTTTAGCTCTAAAAGTGGTGCAATCGCTTATGAGAGGTGGTTGTTTACAAGAGGTTCCAAATATAGTTATTTGACTTTGAAACTTTTGCCATTTTGGAAAACTGGTCGCTGAGGAGAGGTGGTCGCTTATGAGAGGTGGTCGCAACCAGAGGTTGCACTGTCCTTGTAGAGGTCACTGACATAGTGACAGGTCTAGGGGAAATCAAAAGGGGGGAGGGGGTTGGGTCAAGTTACAAGTTACACAGCTTGTCAGCTTAATTCTGTTGTATAGAGCTGTAATTGCACAATCATATTTGGTCAATCATGTTATTCCTAGGTGGTTTAGTTAAACAACTGTAACAGTTAAGCTGGTAATATTGAAATGACCAACCAAACTTGCAAAGTTTTGCTTTCAACTCAAATTGGAAATTACCTAATTTATACATTTAAAATCAAAAACAGATTTGAACCACAAATAATTCTATTTCAGTATATTTTTTGTCTTATATTTTTTTCATTATTGAAAAGCACTAATGACAGCAAACCTGGTCCAAAATGTGATATCCATTTTATTCTTATTATAAATAATTTGTCCTATGTGTTCAGGTCATGTTGACTGTTGTGTTTCATTCAGCTTTATTATTTTTGTGCTCAAAGATGACCGAGAATCATCTCAGAGTTATATTAGTCAGGCCCATCTTGCATAAAGAAAGATGACTTGATTTGAAAAGTAAACAGGGTCACTTCCAGGTTTCAAAACTTGCTGACTAAGATTTCAACAAAGTTATGATACACCACCCAACCTTTTTCACCTGAACTCATTGCTTAATAGTTACATTTGAATTTTACTATTTCAATATTTTATTACGAAATTAAAAAATGCAAGGAAACCAGAATGCTAATAAAAGATAACTATTTTAAATATGTACAAGGTCATGATTGGTTTGCAGTCTGCTTCCAACCATTAATTTGGTGGACAGGGGCGTAACAATCCAAAGAGTGGTTTGGGAAGACAAGCTACAGGGTAAATGGCCCACAAACACTAGTCTCATGTTTGGGAGCCTAACGTCATTTCACATTCATTCCCAGAACTTTGCTATTTGTGTGTGAGGCTTCAAACATTATTACACATGTTACACAGAAGAGGGTGAAATCTTGACCAATCATTGTCACTACTAAAAAGAAAGAGCTTAATATTTACATGATTATTTTAATTTTTTTGTCCACCATTTTTGAAAATGGTGTAAATCGTTGGTGCAAAATGAAGTTGTTGGTCTACATTTTTTTCTTTTTTTGCAAAGTGCAGAATAACAAATTATGATAAATTGTCATGTGTATGAAATTGATTTCGAAACCAGCCTGTGTTACAGCCGGGCACTGAAACAAGTTTTGGTGATTTGTTCCGTAAGTAAATTTATTTGTAACATTCACTGCCCTCTAGGTCACGGGAACCCAATTATTTTCCCAGCTAAAAGTGGGGAATATCCAAGTGATATTCCCCAATTTTCAGATCCAGCGCGTGTTGCGAAAAATATTTGAAGCTCACAGTTTTCCTAGAGCTTTAACTCCAGGAAAACTGTGAGCTTCTCGGATATTAAATGTTCGAGCAAATGTTCGCGCGAAATGGAGACTTTATTTATTCGAGTAGAAGCATACTTATACTTAGCTGATTATCAATCTGAAGCGAAACAATAGGAACGAACAGGAAATCTTCAAACAAGATTGGGCGAGATAAGTTAAAACAAAGTTGAAAAATCTACTTGGTTTTTTTTGCTGATATGTACATGCACTTCCGCTGTGTACCTGTTCAGTCTGATGTGTAGTAGTCAAATCTATTATTTTTCCAAAGCTTTTGTGATATTGCCCTGTACTTAAATTAAAAGTTAAGAAGAAAAAAAAAGAGTATTTTCTAACGGGAAAAAAAAAAGCCAGGGTAACGTCCTTGATGGGACTCGAACCCACAATCTTTGGCTCCGGAGGCCAACGCCTTATCCATTAGGCCACAAGGACTCAACGCCGATAACTTGTCTTAATTTTTGTATTTAAACATAAGTTTAATTATTTCAGTACGATGAAGTGCTAAAACTCTAATATTTATCTTTTTAAACTTTAAATAATAGTATTAAAGGTTACTTTATCATTTCAAAAAGCTATGTTAGCTAAAACAATGAAGGTAAATACTATAACTGACCCGCTAGAACTTAGTCTCCTTCGCAGCGTGATTTTAGTCGCCACGCAACGTTTTTGTATTCAGTCTGCATTTCACCCTCAGTCAACCCTCAGTCGGTATTTCACCAGTATGCAGTATGCAGTCCGCAATCCGCATTCTGTGTTTTACAAGGATTCTTTGGTTCCCTAAAGTTATTTCTCATTACGCCAACCTCGTTCCCAGGGCCTTTTCCCTGCCCCGTCCCAAATCGCAAGCGTGAATTTGAGTGGGGCACTCTGGGAAGTTTTCAAAATGGCGGTAGTTTTGAGCGAGTTTGCCGTATGAAATTTCTCAACCTCGACAATATGCGTTTTCGAGCGAAGATTATAGATATAAACTGCATTCAACATTTTACACGTAAGTAGTTAGATTTTTTAAATATTTTTTTCGTAACTAAAGGGTTTTTATAGCCTGTTTTCGGTGTTACATCAATAATACAGTGGACTCTACTTTTTCTCATGTGGATTCTATTTAGCTTTACGATGAAGGTCTTCTTTTTAGCGCTGGTTTTGCTCAGTTTCTTCAGGGATATTTTCTTAATCGGCTTAACGGTCTGGCTATCAGATTTGGAATCGGGAAATGTTGTGCAACTGACGATAATATATATAAGAACTGAACAAATTATCTTGCCAGAAACAAATACACCGAGAGACAGCCATAATTTTATTATTTAGATAGCTGGAATTCTTACCATGTTTTGTATTTCTTCACCACTAGGGGTCTTAGGAACCATATCCCGAATGGCTAAGACTTGTGCTCTGCGAATGACACCAACAAAACTTTATTTTATTCTGGCTGACAATGCCACTGTTGGGGGAGTGTCAATTTGGTGTGAATTAACACAGGTCTGTCTAAAATGTTTCATGGTATACGTGTAGAAATAAAAAATATTCTTTCAAATATTGTATGTTATACCCATGCCAGACTGCAGTTCCTCATCTTTTCATTCACTTTAAATTTAGTGGTAAGACTCGACATGAAAGTAAAAGTTTGGTTGATTCTAGATCTGTTTAAGGTTATTTTGTAGGGAACAACTAAAAATTGTTTGGAAGGCACTTATTTCACAGAAAGTTCATGTCCAGAAACTAGTCAGCCGACGTATGTGTTGTAGGTCACTTTGTTCTTTAGGTCAGAATGATTTCAGTTCAACCTAGGTTAATTTGTGTTAAGAGCAATAACTTATTAGTCAAACAAATTTCAGCAAATGTGCAACAATTGCCTGTGTCACATATTATATGTCACAATTTTTGCTTTTTTGGTGATAAAAACTAGTGATAAAAAGGAACGACATTTCAAACCCTCTAAGGTCAATTTTAAATAAAAAGAACCTCTCCAAACTAATTTCAGTTGCTTTCTTTTTAACTTGGAAATGTGACTGCAGAGTGATACTTACTGCTAGTTTTTATCATCAAATACTTATTGAAGAAACTTCATTACAAAATTTTTTTCTTTTTTCAGAGCAACTTCTTTGATGAGTATCGTATTGAAGGAAAAGATGAAACCAACAATATTTACCTTGAGCTGGTGCCAGAGAATTTGGCACGAGCCATGAAATCAGCAGGCAGTGCACAAGCTGTGAAAATAAAACTGACAAAAAAACACACTCCATGTTTAACATTTGAAGTTACCCTGGTAAGTGCTAAATATTGCCATAAAACGCCAAGCTAGTGGAAAGAAAGGCATGATGCTTTCATGTTGCGAATGCTTTTTTGAGTAGTGGAGTTAATTTAGGTCATAAATGACCAGAAAATGTCTAAACAGATGCCTAAAAACTGCAATTTTGCCAAAAATCTCCAGATTTCAATGGTTTAAAAGTTATTGTCAGTGATATGTTAAATTTAGGGAAATAAGCTGGAAAAAACTAGATTTGTTAGTTTTGTTTTTGAATAGTCTAATTTTGA
>Ga0126339_10000730_pt1 | contig 19626 bp, 11 predicted proteins | sample OrbTmetagenome_2_FD_92532 | JGI IMG/M metagenome (GOLD analysis project Ga0126339, IMG submission 92532) | Coral microbial communities from Petempiche,Puerto Morelos, Mexico - Orbicella T R C metagenome | ecosystem: Host-associated > Invertebrates > Cnidaria > Coral | place: Petempiche,Puerto...
CTTTAAGCTCTACGTAGTAAATGTAAGGATGTTTAAGTTGTATCATCAGGTATGATCCACAAAGACTGAAATTGATGTACTTTGACCTTTTGCTTTGGTTAAATGTCACATTAGGTAAACTGAATGTTTAAGAAACTGCTGGTATATTCTATTTTCAGAATATTTAGCATATGGTATCTTTTTGGAATCATTGGTTTGATTTGCAAGTTTATATGAAATTTTCAAAAACAATTAACATTGGATTGTGAAATATTGATCCTAACCTGTCTTAACCTTTGCAATTTTGTTGTTGAAAACTATTCTGGACTCATTGATGTACCTGCATGAGCCAAGCGCACCGCACATTCCCCAGTAGGAATGCCGTGCAAATCTCCTTGGGGCCCAATGCACAGTGAAACGGCAGTAGGTTTGCCCGTGGCTTTACACGATTCCACTGCCCATTCAGCTTCCTCCACATGTTCAAAGTACTGAGAACAATTTTACAGTTTTATAAGTTAGAAATAAAATGTATCACAATCAAATGTGTCTGCTTTCTTCTGGAGCTTCTGAGCTAGCTAGTTGAGTATTGCTTATTGGCCCAGCCAATTAGATTTTTGCACTCACTAATAACAAGAACATATCGAAAGATGTTTTGAGTTGAAGAATTGGAAATAACACAAGATTTCAAATAAATGTAAACAAAAATACCTGTAACTCTTCTTGTGGTAAGTGTAAAAATACTTATTAGACATATACACTAATTGAATGGATTTTATCGTAATGTTAAATTGTTTAGCTTTAATGATCTGTAATAATTATTGCTGGCAATACCATCTCGTAATCAAAGGCTTACAGTCACATGCTTGATTTATGTACTACTGTGAAACTTACTTCTGCAAGTAAGAAGTCTACATCATTCTTGAGGAAGATTTCTATTTGTTTCTCAAATTCTTTCTGGCAAGCCTCTTTTCCTTTACCACTCAAATATGTTGGTGTTTGACATACTCCGCCGCAAACCAGAGCATCTCCTTCATTGGCTACCTCAAAGGCAATGTCACATGCTGCCTGGTTGATGGCTTGGCACTGCGTAACAAATACTAATAATTATTACAAACGTCAGAAGTTAAAAAATCAACCGTTACAAGTCCCAAAGCAGACATGTGCAGTCAAACATCTCCATAGCAACCAAAACTCTCTTTTTATAAAACTCAATGTACAATAGCTACATTGAAATGAGTAATGTTAAACTCACCCCAATCTGTGCTGCTGTGTTTCCACGATTCCCAAGTTTGTCATCACTGGCATAAAAAGTAAATGTTTGCATCACATCTGAGCCAGCCCGCAGAAATTCTCTGTGAAGTTCTTTAACTGTGGAGTGGAATGAGATTGATTAATAAGGAGCAAATTAATCAATGGAGGGGTAAGGGTGGGGATGAAATAATTACCTAGTCAAGGGGAAAAAATCTCTTAGTTTGCTTGAAAGAATTTTTTGCTGCTCAACTGCTTGAAGAATTTTTATGAGAGGAGAATAATATTATTGCCCAGGGGCAGATCAAGGATCTTTCTAAGGAGGGGTGCACCACTAAGGAATGGTGTAACTGACTGGCGAAGTAAACAAATTTTGAAAGCAAATATGAAGAAGAAGGCTCCATCTCAGTGGGAGGCGGGGTGCACACCCCCTGCACCTTCTCTCTAGATCCTCCCCTGTTGCATAATATTATTTTTTGGGGGGTGGGGGAGGGGGTGGAGAAATTATCCCCTCCCCTAGTTTGATTTCTAATAGGCCACTACAGTGTTGCAGAGTCCTAGGTCCTAAGTTGTGATGGGGGTGGTAAATATACATGGGACATGTCAAAAAATGTACTTATACATATTGATAGGATAGGATAGGAAGCCTTTATTTCAACATGATGAGATATAAAGCTAACAGCTTGTGGGGGCTTGTGATGTAATACAATGGGATAACTTACGCTTTCATGCAAAAAGTGACAAAGGATGTCCTTAATTTTTGACTAATGAGAAGCTATAGTTTCCCCTTCTAAGAAAATGAAACCACAAGGTAAGGAAGTTGAATTGTGCGATTGAATTCCGAATTCCGCTTTTGTTCAGAACACATGCACGACTTCTCTATATTCTCTCAAAATTTTGCGACCGGAGCAACCGGTTTCCTCATACAAAGACCTAGACAAACGGTGAATAGATGACCTGTTAGGCACGACGGTAGCCGGTCAGGTCCATCAACCAAAGTTACAGAGAAATAACCCTTACTCCAGTTTTCGGATACAAAAAAACGCGTTGCCGATTTGAGCTCCGTTTGTGTTTACTATGATTTAGAGTTTTGCTAAGAACTGTCCTTCCACTTTTTTCAACAAACCTCAGAAAAATATTATTTTGTCAAATGCCAAGCTGTAAATATTTCAGTGTTAGGTTTGGAAAGAAAGTTAAGTTCGGTAAGAAGAAGAAGAGTAACTAAAGAGGGCCGTGCCATCAACTTATCCGCTAGGAATTTGGCGGTTTTTTTCCGTTTTTAAACTGCCGATTACTTCGAAAGTAAAATAGCCACAAATTAAGCTAGATAAGCTTACTAAGTTAAAAGTAAAATTCCCGGCATCCTTGTAACATGTTTTGAACATAAACACAGGACAAAACGATTGATTATACGATGAAGTACAACACCCTCGTCCGACCTTTTGCTCCATTTCAATAACTATACCGCGCGATCAAAGAGTGTTTGTCGATCAAAACAATGTGAAGTCACGATTTTCAAAGTTTTACTCAGGCAGGAAATATTTCACGAAATTCTAGTCAGGCTATCAAATTTACCTGCCGAAGGATACTCTACATTAACTTCTGGCGTCCAAGGACCAGCTCGAACATAACCACGTTTCTCCAACGCAAAGACGAAACCGCCATCGCCAATAACAACTTCCCCTGCGTCAAGTCTTTCAAGAATACCACGTTTCTATGAAACCGACATGAAATAGAATTTAGATAATTCACAACATTAAACAATCACGGAAACATTAAATAATCGAAAGTGAAGTCTTACCGGAGCCATTTTTGTCTTGGGAACAAGGAAAACCGAGCATGCACTTCTGCACTCTTCACCACAAAGCCAACTACGACGTGTTCACCTCTACTACGATGATGTAAAACTTGAATTTATAAACAGGAGAGCGTAGCTCGTTTTACTCGTCTTGAAACCGGTGCGTTGAAAACTCGCGTTGTGATTGGCTTAAACTACCCGCCAAAAACGCGGGTTTGTCTTGCGTGACAGGCTGGACAAGAATTCCATTCACCGTTGGACCATAACAATAACAAAACTCGTGTCGCCAGTTTCTACGCGCATCAGGGATTATTTTGCCCAGATCGGTTTATTGAAAGAAATGTTCTTGAGGACTTTTACTCTGATCTCCTCTAGAATCTATAACAGAAAACTTTTTAAAGCGAGATTGTGATGCATACTTCGTATCAATGAACATGATCGACATGGTCATAACCGGGTTTTTTAATATGCCTGCATATTAATATGTACATGAATGCGTCTTAATATTGTAATCAGTTGTAAGGTAATCCATCTCTAGCTAGGAACAGTTAAAATCCTGCACACACATTAACAATTTGGTGTAGCTGTGCATATAACACGTGCACAGGTGTCTGAGCTCAAGCTATGGACGTGGATGTTGAGCTCCTTGCTAAGGCAGATCGAATTATGTAATAGCAGTCACGTTGAAACATTTACACATAGACTCCTTGCAGCCGGTCTTTTTTTTCTCAAGGTCAGATGAGGTTCATCCGTGAACGCGAGTGTCGCACCCATGTCTCGTCCCAATCCCTTCTAGTCTTGATTCTGTCTGGTCTGAAACATCTTGCCCCATACTGCTAGCAGTCCAATTTAATACATACCACCCCAAGATGCCTAAGATGTGAACGTGAGTCATCAAAAGCTATCGAAGAACATGTTATATCAAAGCTTTCACGTTAAAAATATACAAATTTGCACCTGACTTGTCTCCAGTCATCTCTGGAGAGTCCATTGAATGGGCAACATTTTAGGGAAGGAAGAAAAGCAGAGAAGGAGAGTCCCTTCTTCCTTCCTTCCTATCTGCCCTCGTCAATGGCCAATTCCCTCTGTGAGATGTTGTTGCTCATAGTAGATTTTTTCCATAGCTTGTACACAAGTATCATTACTCATAGTTAGAACAACCTACCATAAGTTGTTAAGAACGCACCTAATGTGCCATAGATATGAGAAGTATTTTTAGCTTTTCAAACACTTTTATCATGAGCCTCTGGCTCACTGGGTAACCATCCCGTGTATATGACTTTAAATAAATTATCTTATCTTTCTTATCGTATGCATTTACAAATCAACTAAATTTTTCCATGGTCTTGACTCTTATGATCATCGTTGTCATCATTATTGTTATCTAATCCCATTTGTGCCATGGGGAACATAGAGCATGCAATAGTGCCTTCCATTTCTGTCAATCTTGAGCTGTTCTATTGGCTTGGCTTTTTGTCTATTCTACCCTCCTATATATAGACTCTAGAGATGACATAAAATGTTCACTGTAGGGACACTCAAACTGCAAACACTCTACATTCATGTTTACATTTCTTTTGGGTTTGTAGAATGAAGACTCCTCGGTTATAATGAGCAATATAAGTGCTTTTACAGTTTAAAAATGCTTAATACTCTTGTTAATATGAAGAGTCCTCACTCTTTTGTCACTTAAACAATCAACTGTTCACCATTTGAGTGTTCTCACTATAAATGCAATTGTAGTCACAAGCTGCATGTGTGTAATCTCCTTTGCAACCGTTATTAGAGAAGCATTGTGTGATGGCTGCGAAGGAGACTACCATGTGAGTGGTTTCCAGCTGAAAAGTTCTTTTAAAAACTGAGTTACACAATCCCTGGAAAACCAGTTAGTAGTTTGCATCTTTAGCATTCATCTTTGGCATTCATCTTGAGAATAAAGGTGCTCTCCAAGTCATTTATTAAGAACGAAGAAGCTAATTTGTCCAAAGAGAATATTGGAAATGTTTGACAAGGAGAACATGCAGGGTCAACAAAGACAAAATGCACATTTATTCACAGCTTTTTTCAATGTTTATTTCAATATTTCAGTTAAATATTACTGGTAAATAATAACAGGGGATCTCAAATGGAAACAAAATAAGGCAATGAAATTAAAAGAGACTGTAATCTCAAGTCTAGAGACAATGGAAGTGGTAAATTTTATTTGTTATTACAACAGTGAAAAATAAAGGATTTACAACAGGAAAAAACTTGTTTCAAAATATAGGAAAAAAAAGAACACCAAACTAGAAGATGGAAATTCTTGACACAACAAAACAATCTATTTACAGCTAATATAAATTTACAGTGTAATTTTCAACTAATGTATAAAATAATATTCTATTTCTACAACAAGCCAAGTCCCAGTGAATCAATATCGATAGGTGGCAATTCTATATCTGGAAGACTGAGTGTATCAAAGCCTTGAGTTAACAAATCCAGTTCTCCTTCAAATGGAAGTGAATCAAAGTAGGTATCTAGAAACACCAAGACACACACACATTAGGGGCTTACGCAGTAACTTGGGTCTCATGCGACTATAATAATAAGAAAGACTCATAATAGCAAAGCTGGAAAAAACATAAAATGAATCTGTTAGCAGTTGCTCATTAAAGCATGCCCAGAAATGGATAGATTTCATTCTACAATATTCTGCAGGTAACATCAACCATGCCACAAAGTTTATAAAAATTTTAAAACAGAAAACCCATGATTTTCAATGTCAACATCAATAGGATGTTTCTTCTTGGCATCCTTGGGCCAATAATTTTGTTGAAATCTTCACTGAATCTTTGCAAGTTCACCATTTTGGATTTCACACAAGTGTCTTAGTGGAGTGGCATAACTCTGCGCTATGAGCTGAGTCTCAAAGCAGGCAGAGAAGGGAGCATGAGAAGGCCCTACACTGATAAAAATACAAACTGCTGTTTCTTGAAAGAGTTTAACTTTTGGAGTTTTGTGTACCTTTTTTTGGTCTTCTTTCATTTTCAAAGTGCACAAAATTTGCTGGGTCGTCTTCAGAATCTGAATCAATGCCAGTCTGGGGTCTAAACTGACAGCCATAATAAAGAGCTCCAACATTCCTCAAGATTGCTGAAACATAGCTGGGTCTTGGAAGAGCATCCTCTGAACAGAATAAAACAGAACAAATATTACTCCTTCAGTTGATGAAATTCTTTCAAAGATGCACAAAGATTCTTGTCAAAATCTTTGAGTATCCTATTGATGATCTCAGTACTTGCCATATAATTTTTAAGAGTCTTGCCAGAGATCTTGAGGGATCTTTGAAAGACCCTTATTAATTCAAGGACCTGTAGAAAAAAATCCTTGTCAGATCTTTGAAGACCTTTCTTTGTGCTTGTGTGACAAGGAAAACCTGCATATTTATATTTAATTTGTATCGTGTGATTGTGCATCAGTTTGATTTCTTTATTTTCCTTTGTCTAGTATGCAATATTCCACATACACATACATGTGCATGTGGCTGGATGCAAGCAAGTTAAAAGAACTCAAAAGTCCCTGAGTGTACAAGCCTGGACAAAGAACTGGGTCTCCCTAACTGAAATTGTACATGTACTTTTGTATACCACACTAAGTTTTTCTATTTTATAAATATTACACCTTTGTTCATACCTTTATCAGTAAACGGAAGCATTGTTTCTTTTTGACACTGGTCTTGTTCGGCTTTCACTCTTTGTTTCTCTGTAGTCTTTACATGAATTGCCTGCTTCTTTTTGCTACTTTGCTTAAGACCTGCAGAGCTTATTTGTTGTAAGAGTGGCAGTCCTTTACTTGCTGGGGTTCCTGCACGATCTTGGAAAATCTTTGTGGTTGTAGATTTCTTGCCCATTAGCTTGTTGGCTTTTAATGCAAGTCCCTTCCTGGCTTTCATAGTGGATGGTTTGATGGTGTTCCCTACATCTCCAAGAGCACGTCGTGGAGTTGTTAAAGGAGCATTGTCTGACTGGAAAGATTTTGCAGCACCAAAACTTCTCCCTGTGTACCAATATTTGGATATTAAAGACATACAACATTCCTACATGTAGTTTTTAGGTTTTATAACACTGTAATATACATCCTTATAAGAGAACATTTCGAAATATATTTGATAATGAATATTAAAGGAATAAAACTACGACATTTCAAAGTTATTTACATTAGAATAATAAGTGTTTCGTTTTCATTACTGTTTTATTATTCTAATGTACTCTATCACCTTTATTTGTATTTAATCTCGAAACTACAGCTAACACCTCTGCTTGATAATGGAGTCAAGATGACTTTGAAACGTCGTAGTTTTATTCTTTTAATCATTATCAGTGTAATATACATCAACATGAAAAAAAAAGTAAAGGTAAAGTCTGCATACGAGCCAGGTGGCCCATCAGCCTGGACCTTATCACGGTTTCTATAGCATGAAGTGACTATACATCAACATGTAGAGGTCCCTTTTCAATCTTTCAGGAATTTTTTTTTTTTCTGCAAGCTACACATGTAGTTAGTAAACTCACTTTAATTTATTGTTGGACTGAAAAGATTTAACAGCACCATTCTCTTCTGTTAAGCCACCTGGCCCTCTTGGCCAGTAAAGCCTTTTCACAAGGCAAAGGTGGCTCTGAAGACAGATGATTTGATTGGCTAGATTCTCAAAGTAAGATTTTCACTAATTTAATTCTTGCTCTATTGCTGAGAATATATTAGTTGATCTCTACCTAAAACCATTTGATTATAGCACCTAAAGACATTAAGAAAGTTCAAAACTGGCTCATTGGAAGAATTTTCATTGAAGTCCTCAATAGCAATGAATGCCACTTCCAATGAGAATTTTGCTTCTGTTTTAAGCTTAAAATCCCTTTGCTAAAATCCGTTCGTCTTTGTGCTTTAAAACTGTCGTTAGATTTTCATACATGTGTCTGCAGAGTCACCTTTCCATCGGTGTACCGATATTTGTGTATTTAAGTCGCAAAGTATACTCTAGTTCCCGGCTTTTAGGTGTGAATAGAAAGGTCGCTTTTCAATCGTTCATAAAATGGTGACATGTAAGACTTTGTGCAAACTAGAGTTAGTAAGCTTAACTTTATACCTGATACATTTCCACCCTTGATATCCAGGGCTGAAGCATTTTCTTGATCCACGCGAGGTCTGAACGTTGTTTCTGTCGCCATTGAGAGCTTGATCGTTAAATTGTTGAAACTTTTGTTTGTCTTCACACGAGATGCAATTTACTTCTTGTTTCGGAAGGAACACGCAACTCAATTCAAAGATGGCGGTTTTCTTACGGTGGCATCTCACGTGATCTACTTCAGCCAATGAAATGCTAGTTCTTAGTCTCTTCGCCTTCAATTGGAGAATTCCATCATGGCTGCAGCGGTCACGGAGGACCACATTTTGTACGACGTGTTTATACGTGCAGAGTGGTCCCTCGGGGGAGAAATCTTGGTAAGTATTTATTTGTGTTACTTGAAAGGTATTTAGAATTTACTTTCCGTTATTTCAAGAAACCCTCTGTTTCTTTATCGCCAGTGTAACATGCAAAAGTTACTACGTGGCGTTGGTTTCGTTCAAATGATATAAAATTATGAGATTTCTTAAACAGATAAGCTTATATACGCTTAACCAGATTGTTGAGAAACTCTCGATCAACTGAAAATCTTTCAACCATTTAGTGTATTACCTTGGAGACCTTGTTTCAATACATTAAAATTCTGGGTTGGGTGAGGGGGGGAGGGTAGGTAGGATGCGGGACGAATGGGATGATGAGGAATAGAAGGGGACGGGGCTGGGGGAGATGAACTACCACTGACCTTTTGACTGTGAATTGCTATGAATTATTAGGCATGAAACAATGAGGTCAAATCACTGTCAACATTGGGGGGTTTGACATTCCAATACATACAGTTACAATCAGCAGTCTGCTACATTACTTGCAAAAATATTTAGATGATTTTAATTTCGGACTTGAAAATAAAACTCTCCAAAATTTTTAAGCATCCCAACTTTTAAGCAACCAAAACATCTCCTTCTGAATAAAACTTTTAAGTGGTTCCAAAGCTCCTCGAGTCTTAGTGCCCTTATTCTCTGAAATAAAGTGTCTGAAATTTTTTGCAAGTAATGTATGCCTAAATGTTAGTAAAAGTGTAGGCTTAATGAAGCTAATATTTTGGCAAGGAAATCTAAAATTTTATGTCCTGTAAATTTAAGGGTCTTATCATATAATATTTCATAAGAGTCATGAGCACATCAGAAAGATAAAGCTGGGACAGGGATTATTTGAGGGCATGATTTCTGTACAGCCCCATACTCAGTTGAGGATATTTCTTTTATACTATGTTTTGCACACAGACAAAAAGCACAAATAAAGCAAAACTAGCTACAGTTTGATAAGCATGGGATTATACAGGAATCTTGCCAAATTGAGATGTTGCTAAGACGTTTTGCAATACTAGTAGGTGAAATTAGTGTTATGAGTGACATAATAGCCTGGATAACATATTTAGAAATATTCTTCAAATAGAAGGCTATCACTAAAATATGAAAATAACACAACATTAATTAGATGAAATTTGAGTTGTTCCTAAGAAGTTTTGCAATAGTAGTAAGTGAAATTAGTGTAATAAGAGACATAATAGCCTGGATAAGATATTTAACCTCATGATTTTGTTATAAATATTCTTCAACTAGAAGGCTATCACTAACATATGAAAATAACACAACATTAATTAGATGAGGCTCAGCATGGGATCAAAGATTAACTTTAAATGTATCTGGTGTTTTCTTCTAGAACAAGACAGGATTTGATATTGGTCAGCTGAGAGGATCTCTGCCAAAGAAGTTCTTGACAGTTGCACAAAGTATTTTATTATTATTTTTTTAAAATTATTAATATCTTACCCAAATAATAACTTAGGCAATGGAGAATGGCAAAGGATACAATTGACATCTTTTATTTTAAGAAGTTCACTTCAACCCTAAGGGACCCAAACTTTTCTAATCTCTTTCCTGTACCTATAAAGTGTAACAGGACCCAGGGAGTTGACAACTTACTTTACCTACTCGTATGATACAGACATACTGTATCTATAATTTATATGGATAACCAAGACTGTTCTTTATTTCTGAATTAGTAACAGTAATAAGTTTTGATGATGCATACTTAAATGCATTGATATGCATTTTTTTTTTAGTAGTGCTCATCTGGCAAGTAAGTTTGGTGATGAATAGGTACATGTACAAAGCATTCAGCCCCAGAGTTTTGTGTCACACTGTATTGACTGAACAATAATTATTATTGGTACAATGCAGAAATGAATGTACAGGCTATTCATTCATGTGCTAATTTTGATATAGGTTTGTTACATTCCATGTTACCTATTATTTATTTTCTTTTTCTTGTTGTAGATTCCTTTTGGTGGTTGCTGAGGGGAATTCAGTATACTATTAGGTAATTAAATGTGGCACCAATTTTTACAATGTTTGACCCCACTTGGTGATCTTTAAATTAATTTAGATAAAATATTGAATCAACATCAATAGACCTTTCCCGCATTCTGCTTCAGTGCATTTGAACAATAGCATCAGAGCGAGGTTGGGGTGGACATTTTCATACATTTGCTGTATTTTTGTCCACCCTGACCTTGACTCAGTGCCATTGTTTGTTGGAATGCGGGAAAGGTCTTTTGGAAACGAAAAACTCCCTTGCGACCAGTTTTAGTGTTTTCAGTTAAAAAGATTTTCCTTATGAGAGTCTAAAATGTGTTTATTTATCATTAGTAGGTTTTGAAAACTGAGGGGTAAAAGTAATTTTGTAAAAAATAATTTAGTACATTAATGGTGTATAATTTTATAATAATAATTTATTGCTACATGTATTCAATTTCAGTGGCAGCAATCAAATTCTTGGCCTCCCAGCACAGCTGTATAAAATCATCAACAGTTCACTCAGTTGGCGGTTTGCCTTGTCCAGGTACATTGTGTAGATAAAAATCATAAAAGTTTCAATTGAACTGAGAGTGCAGTTCAGGGTCGATTAATTGGGCGAACGATATTAAAATCAGCTGAGCTTGTAGTTCAAGGTCAAGTTGAATATATGACCATGTTTACTCCCTGAACTGTACAGCACAAAGTTCAATAAATGACCAATTACAATTTTGCTGCATGTTAATTGATCATTAGAGATAAATAAATTTTGGGACCTTGGTTACCTCTTAAAATATGGTCCCTTTGTTGTAACCAAGCTGTAAACTGAAGAATAGATCTCAAGTCAAGGAAATAAAATGAACCTAAGTCAGATTTAAACCACAACATATACACATGCAATTGTTTTTTTCTTTAGTGATGGAAAGCTCCTTGCAGTGCTTCAAGATAGTTTTATTGAAATAAGGTAATATCATCAATTATTATGTGTAAAAGTATTCTTCAATAGCCTTATTTCCATGGTCAGTGCTTTCATTTTCATTGGGAAACATGATGGAGATAACAGAAAAAAGTGTGCTAGAGTTAGAATTTGCCTGAAAATCAAATGCTTACAACTATTTGCTACCTAGAGCTGAAATACGAGCTTACTGATTTGGTCAGACACTAGTTTTGTCCCTTAAATGTATGTTTTCAATGCATTTACTAGCTTAATTTAGTGATTTAATACTGTAGAAGTCAAATTAAATTTGTTGATATTTATGCAATATATCAAATGAGAGAAACTGTTTTTTTTACCAAATGTGTAGACTGTTCACAGTCCCCTATTTTTCCGTGAGATCGTAGATGTTGATCGTTGAGCTCAACGGGCTGCCATCTTGATCTCTTGATGCAAGCGAAACTGGAGAGAGTACAAGATGCCCGTGGGTAGGGGTGGTGGAGGGCACGGCTGGCGGAAATAATAGGGAGACTGCAACAGCTTCACTCTGTCTCGTGTTAAAGGGGCGCAGCCGCCAGTTTGGCGCCTCCGTTAATCAAATCAATTAATAATCTCCTCCCCTGAGAAAAAAACCTGTCAAATCAGGGATGATGATATGAATACATGTTACTGTGAATTTCGAAACATTTTGAAGGTTTACTAAGTTGAGTCGAATGAATGCGGGACGGAAGAACTCTTCTCTGACTCCAAAAAAAGTGGCAAAGCCCACAGAGAATTCCAATTATTCAGATGCGTGCTGTCTTTGTGGCATTAACTGTAAAATTTCAGTTGGAAATAAGAACAACCAATGGAGCTTTCAGCCATTTCCTTCGCCAAAATGAAACTTTGATATAGTAAACTCTTGCCAAAACCAGTTGGAAGAACCGCCAAAACATCCTTTCCTTTGAGTAAACGAGAAACGGTCTCCTTTTGCTTGCGCTTTAACACCAATCCTCCAAGACAAGAAGCAGACAGACGATCAAAATCAAAACATTTTCCACAAAATTCTCTTGAAATCGCTACCATTTTGGCCGAGCCGCGAAGTGATGAATGTCACTTTCTGTCACTCAAGTTGTCAATGCTCTGCTACGCTCTGATAAACTCTATTGTCCCTTCGACCAATCAGGTGTTGCCGTTGCTGGAGCAACTAACGTAGTGAACACCAGACAAAGTGAAGCTGTTACAGTCTCCCTATTTTTTCTGCCCTGTCACCCCCACGGTATTAAGCCCAACCGCCACTACCCATGGGCATTTTGTACTTTCCCCAGTTTCGCTCGCATCAAGAGACCAAGATGGTGGCTCATTGAACTCAACGATCGACATCTACGATCTCACGGAAAAATAGGGGACTGTGAACAGTCTACTAAATGTGTGGTTCCAGAAAATATCCACACCCCCCACAAAGGGTTTTTTCCAGTTTGACCCCCCACCCCCCAGGACTTTCCATTCCAGGTGGGCTTCACGGTACTGCCCCCACCCCCTGGAATTTCCATGATTTTTTCTACTTGGGCCCCCCTACCCCTCTGAAATTTGGTATCCATAAATAACAAGACAACTCATTAATTGTGCCAAAATTTAGCCGCAGCTGTTTATAGTTACATTGTAGACAAAGACGTACTTTTTCACGGTAGACTGCAGATGCGGCGTGTTCCTTCATGTCATGTTAAAATGTTTGAACCAGTGTTTAAACCAATAAACAACTGACTTAGAAGCGCTTCACTCCCAGATGGCATGGCAGCTGACTTTTTCTTCATTAAATTAAAATAAGTTTCATACAAGAATCTCGGAACATACATAAAGCTCTTTCAAATGAGCCAGTCAAAGTTTTAATTTATGCATGGTCAAAATAACATATTGAATTACTTTACCCACGCAGTAAAGCCGTCACGCAACATTTTTTCCAAACAGCTGTTTCCCAAATGCCTTTTATTTCTTCTTTCACCAAAGGAATACATCAATTAAGTCATATGCTTTGTCTGTGAAGGAGGTAGTCATTTTGAGAGAAATTGTTTTAAAATGTGAAACTGAAAAGCTTCCAACATGTACCAGTTCTCAAATATCATAGGTATGCCCCTGAACTATAGCTTATTTAGCAGGTCTTAGTACATAGCTTGATGTGAAACAAGTCTTGCATTCCATGCACATCTCAAAAAAGAAATTGGAAAGTAATGGGGGTGGTCAACCATGCCTTAGATAGGAGGAGGTCACAATTTTGTGCCTTCAATGAGCAGATCTTTACAAGGAAATTTTTGCAGCAAAAATTCATAGAAATCTCTCAAATATTTACAAAGTTACGACGTTGTGTGCCAAATGGCACTGTTAGGAAGTAAAGGGTTAAAGTTTAGTTTAGTTTAAGAATCAGTTTGTCTGCTTATGTTCCAATCTTCTAGGAACAATTTTTAAACATCATCGCTTCAGCATGCATTGTGTGCCATTTATTTAATTTGTCATACGTGAAACATGCATTGTTCAGTTGTTCTATAAATGACATGAAATCCCGGCTACTGCTCCAATAACCCTCGCTGTCCACGGTTATATATAGTTCAAGACAAATGGCTTTGAATTGACTTTGCTCACTTAGCAAACTATTTACTACATGGATAACAATGAAAACATGTGATAACCTAGTTATGGCAAGACCAAAGCAGGGAATAATTTTGTGCAAGTATCAAATGAAATAATCAAAGTACGAATCTCATTTAATTGATGGTATGATTAGTGCTGGAAAAAGCATCTGAGCTGCGTTTAAGCTAAATACAGCATGATCTTCAAAGTATAAAATCAACTTCATTGTTCATATATTGCTGCACCTTTTCATCAGCATTTTGTTCAACTTGATGTCCAACAAACATGATGCTCAGGATTGCTGTCGGTTGTACAATGTCGGAAGAAAAATGGAAAATATATGACAAAGAATCTAACGTTTATTTCAATGGATGGAACATTTCTGTCGGTTTGGTTACCTGAATCGATTGGGAAAGCACAATAGTATTCATTCAATCACATATCACACCGACTGGAAAGAAAACTCTTTGAGTAGCTCCCCTCCCCTTCGGAAATTTACCTATTTCAAACTCCCCTACCCCTTGGAATTTCTGTGATCCTCCATGGGGGGGGGGGGAGGGGGGGGAGGGTATGGATATTTTCTGGAACCACACAATTTCCAAACACAGAGAAGAGAGTTGAAAATATAATGTTCAGTGGAGTATTTGTCACAAACTTTGAGGTGTTTGGAATGTGGTAAAAAGCATTCTTGAGTGTTAGAAGAAAGCAATTTTTTTACCTACAGTAGTTTCTTATCTGTTTGATATGTCATCTACCACATTTACCAATTTATTGTTTTCTTATGTAGATCATTCATAGACGACTTTGAATCAGTGGTTGCAAAATGTGTTGGTAGGTGCACCATTTTGACTTGACCATTTTGTTGCAAGCACATCTGACATTATTCTTCTATGCTAAGAGATAATTAGTGCCAGTAACAAACACATATGTTAATAATCTTGAGTACAAACCGTGACATGGAACATTGTCATAACTAACTCTAATCTTGTGATAGGAAAATTATAAACTTTGAATGAATGCCTTCCTTTACAAAGAATGATTGTATTTCTAAAAGCTTGCCATCAGATGTACATACAGCAGCCCTTTATTGATGGAGAATTCAGGAAATGTTAAACATGTTAAGGATCCCTTTTGTCAAAGCTTTTCCATACTTTTTGACTAGATATTATGTCAATGCTACCTGTCTTTTGAATTACAGCATGCAAGAGTATTGAGTTGTTAAACCAGTCATTAACTTGGGTTGTGCTGTTTAATCCAGCAGATGTTACTCTCTGGAAACACTTGGTAAATGCATTTTTCCTTGATCTTTTGGTTTCAGTTGATGATGACAACTCTCCACAATGGAGGAAGTTGGCTTGGAGTCAGGACTGTTCTATGTTGGCTTGTTCTTACAGGTTTGTAATGTATTGGGTTGACCAGTTTGCTTACTTACATGTTTGCAAGGCTGTTAGAACATCATCAATATTTTAATTTCTATTTAATTTTCTTCAACTAGCTCTGGTGACATAGTAGTGTTTGACCTTGCTGGAGAGCTACTCTTTACAATTTCTCAGGTAAGTTACAAAATGTCAAGACATGATTTTAATTAAAATAAATGGATGCTTTTAAGTGGAGCTTGTTTGAGGCACTAACTATAGATGCTGTTTTTATCATTTCAATCTAGACTGTGGGAACTATTCCTTCAGATCTCAGTGACTGCATAGCTGGATTGGTTTTTATTGAGCATAAACATAGCTCACAGTGGTAAGAAGATGATTAACATTAATTGACATTAATTTATTTTTTTTGTGTTGTGATTTAAAATTTTTTGAACCTGTTAGTGATATCGTTATTTTTCTGACATTGATATATGACTGGTGTCTGATAATAAATTAGTAATTTTCACTAAACTGAATGTCCTTCTTTGCAGGTCTGCAGAACTGTTAGTGATAAATTATTGTGGTGAACTTAAGAACTATTTGGTCAGGTTTGTGTGCTGCATCACAATAAAGAGATTGTGTGGTTTTTTTTTTTTGAGAAGAGAAGCATTTTCTCCTTATATGTACTTTCTTCATCACTAATTGAATAAAAGATTTTACTCCATACATGATGATTATGATGTAACCCCTGGAAATTGAGTGGAACTGAGGTAATCTTGAACAGTCAAAGATTCTGATGAGGTTAACATTGACTCAAGTTAATCGGTGTCCAGAGGAAATACTCCCCCCACCCAAATATCAGGATAGAATTAGGTTAGTCATAGGGCTGCAAAGACCACCCAGGACAGGGAACATTGGAGGGACCTCATGGGTGGCTTATATGCCACGTGGCGTGAGAAGGCCTAAGGAGGGAATAGGGCATTATTTAAGACCAAAACTTGCTTATTGTTGAAACTTATTGATTGAAATTTGAAGAAACAAAATGTAAATAAAAAGGTAATTATCTTATTTAGGTACAATGTGTGGTTCCAGAAAATATCCATACCCCCCACAGAGGGTTTTTCTAGGTTGACCCCCCACCCCCCAGGATTTTCCGTTCCTGGGGGCTTCACAGTACTCCCACACCCCCTGGAATTTCCATGATTTTTCCACTTGCCCCCCTCCCCCACCCCTCGGAAATTCCGTATCCATAAAAAAACAAGACTTAACTCATTAATTGTAATAAAATTTAGCCGCAGCTGTTTATAGTTACATTGTAGACAAAGACGTACTTTTTCATGTTATAATTTTGTACGAGTATCAAACAAAATAAACAAAGTATGAATTGCATTTAATTGACGACATGATTAATGCTGGAAAAAGCATCTGAGCTGTATTTAAGCTAAATACAGCACAATCTTCGAAGTATAAAATATCACCTTCATTGTTCATGTATTGCTGCACCTCTTCGTTGGCATTTTGTTCAACTTGACGTCCAACAAACAGGATACTCAGGATTGCTATTGGTTGTATGACGTTGGGAGAAAAATGGAAAATATATGACAAAGAATCTAACATTTATTTCTCAACAGATGGAACATTTCTGTTGGTTTGGTTACCTGAATCGATTGGGAAAGTACTGTAGTGTTCATTCAATTGCATTTCAGACCCACTGGAAAGAAAACTCCTTGAGTAGCCCCCCTCCCCTTTGGAAATTTACCTCTGTAAGGCCCCCTACCCCTCGGAATTTCCGTGACCCTCCATGGGGGGGAGGGTATGGATACTTTCTGGAACTACACAATGTATATTCAATATCATAATGATGATAGCAAGGAAACCATTGTAATATTAATGTCTTTCTTTTAGCTCTACCAATGGTTTCCAAAAGAACCACACATTCTCCTTTGCCAATATTCTGCCTCATGGAGTTTGCAGTGTTGTGTATCATCCTCAGCACAGCCTGTTGATTATTGGCGGTCTTATTGGTCAGGGGCAGAGAAATTCGACAGGTGAGTATAAAAAGAAACTATAATCTTAACAAGTGGACAGCGGATGTAAAACTTGTTGTTCCAGTGGGAAATCAAATAGAACGTTCCATTCCACTGGAGACGTTTTGGAAAAAAAGAATATCTTCAGAGGTATTTCTCTTTTCTAATTTAAACTAGAGGAATTGGAAAATCACTTCACCATTTCCTTTGGTCACACTATTCCGATGCTTTTTTCATGAAATACACAGCCATTCTCTTGGGAAATGAAATTGCATACTGTGAAACTGTTAGCATACTGTTAGTCTTCTGCGTGTTGGTTATTTGGGTTGTCATGCAATGGTCCTCCCCCACTGGGAACATTGCATGGTAAAGTCTGCATACAAGCTAACTGACTGATCAGGCCGGAGCTTATCTCAGTTTCAGTGGCATGAAGTGACTAGGAGTATTTCTACTCCCCCCTGGATGGGATGCTAGTCCATCGCAGGGTTACCCCCAGCATTAAGTTCGCTAGTACCCATTTATTCACCTGGGTGGAGAGAGACACCGTGAGAGTAAAGTGTCTTGCCCAAGGACACAACACAATGTCCCCAGCCAGGGCTTGAGCCTGGACCGCTTGATCCAGAGATGAGCGCACTAACCGTGAGACCACCACACCTCCCACAACATTGCATGACAACCCAAATAATGGGTGCATAGGAGACTTGTAACTTATTTTAGCTATTTGTCATCATACATTTTAAAAGTGTAAGCTAATAATTGCTAATATCAAGATTTGTTTTGTGTAAAAACAGATGAGTCATGCCCAGCCTCTCGGTGTGGTTTGACAGCATGGAGGATTCTTTCAGGGTATCCACATTACAATCTCATCGAAGATGAAGGCACTAAGTTTATTAAGGTTGGTCGCAGCGTCTGTGAATGCAGTGAGCTGACAAGTTTGTTGAAGTAACTTTTTAATTTTCCTCCAAAGCTAAAACTTATTGTGATGATGCATCACTTAGAGATGTTTTAACATAGTTGTATTTATGATTCAGGCTGGATCTGGGATTTTAAACAAGCTTAGAAGTCTCCCGCTACTTAACCCAAGAACTGAGGGACAGGTTAGAGACCTCTCTATAGTGTTATTCCTCAGTAATCTTGAGATGAAAAGCTTGACATGCATCTAACTCCAAAAAACATGTCATAAGTATTCACTTTTTGTTGAAATTTATTTAGTTTTAGTGTTAAAAAAAAAGTGAAGCCTTGGAGCCGAATGGCTTATAGCTGCTGGAGCTTATCCCGATTTCTGTAGCATGAAGCGGCTAGGAGTATTTCTACCCCCCCTCCCTGGATGGGATGTTAGTCCATCGCAGGTCACTCCCCCGCAATTTGTTAGGTTTCCCCAACAATTTGCCGGTACCCATTTATACTCCTGGGTGGAGAGAGGCACTGTGAGAGTTAAGTGTCTTGCCCAAGACACTTAAGGAGGTAAGTAAAAATGATGGACATAGAATTGAATTAAAGGTTCAACTCCCTGTTTACTTACAATTAACATACACTGTAAGACGAAACCTGCTTTATTATGTCAACTAACGCTAATGTTAGGAACTCATCACACAAAGATGCATGTACATCTTGGTTTCCTTTAGGATGGTGTGGTTCACATGTCCCTGTCCCCAGATGGTACCAAGCTGGCAGCCCTTCATTTGTCAGGAGCCTTGTCTTTGTGGCAGGTGCCATCACTTAGGCACAAGAGAACATGGACGCAAGATGATCAGGTACTTTTTAAAGGGGCTCTTGGTCATTAGCTATTGCAGGTTTCAGTGGTTTTTGCTGGCAAAATTTACCACACCTCATGAATTACATCTAAGTGTAGTGAACTGAATTGGTAGAATAACACGAATTGTATATTAGAATCTGGCTTTAAAAGTATGTCCAACAGTCACAATGATGCAGCTACAATGTATGTCATCTCTTAAATAACTGTAACATACAGGTATAGCAAAGAAATCACAGACACCAGCCATAGTTTTAGGTTATTTTATTTGGCATCTCTGCTGTTTTTTTTGTGATACATGGCAGTTTTTCTTATGTTCAATTCCTGGCAGCCTCCAGTCAAACATTACGAAGAACGTCCTGGATTCCCAGCATCAAAACCATTGGATTCTACCAAGGGTTGGTTTTAAAAAAATGCACCTTTTACATATTAGGTGGAACAGTTGATAAAATATAGCTGAAGATGTTTCC
>Ga0126339_10000731_pt1 | contig 19617 bp, 9 predicted proteins | sample OrbTmetagenome_2_FD_92532 | JGI IMG/M metagenome (GOLD analysis project Ga0126339, IMG submission 92532) | Coral microbial communities from Petempiche,Puerto Morelos, Mexico - Orbicella T R C metagenome | ecosystem: Host-associated > Invertebrates > Cnidaria > Coral | place: Petempiche,Puerto...
AATTATCATTTACTTGTCATTTCCTCCGCTAATAACCGGAAAAACTACCAGTTTCACAGTTTAACGGTCTTTCATAGCATGTCGAAAGATGGCATGTCGAAAGATGGTCGAAAGATGTCGCCTATGCACGTAACACTGAAAGCGGGTGTAAATTACGTACATTATTTTAAGTTAGCATTTGCAATCGCGTGGTCGTTTCGCGTGGTCGTTTATCGTGAACAAACTCCGTGCGACTAATTCGAGTATTTCCCCTGTTGAATACAGTAGTCTTATGGATCTTGCCTTCAGAGTACTTTCCACCGATTCCAAACAATAAAATTTCGACCGTATAAAGCTATCTGTCGCGACTGGAACTAATCAACAAATGCAATCAAAGTGTAGCTGTTCCCACGGTTATCATCCCAAAGCCAAGTCATGCTAATAAACAAGGACAATTCCCTCAGGTTTCGATAAATGCTACCGTCGGAGCCTTTAAATTGGCCAAAATCAAACGCTGAGAGCACATGATAGCGAAGCGTACGACGACTGAATGGAAAGAACTCAAAGAAAGATCCATCGGAAAGACGAGCTCACGTGGCCTGCACACATACTCACATGTTCGCCACATATATTATCACGTCTTAGCATTAAACGGTACCAGTTTACTGGCCGTGACATGCCCCTGTAAAAATCAAGCGGGCTGGCCATTTTGGTGTCCTTCCAGGAATGTGGGTTTTTCGGCCTATAACCGTGCACAGGGAGACTAACTCTGAAAAGCCACAGGTCAAAATTAGGTTTGCGTTCCACTTCGTAGAACGCAATTATGAGCTCGAGATTTCTATGAGGTGATAGTTGATGAGGCCGGAGGCCGAAGGCCGAATCAACTATCACCTCATAGAAATCGAGAGCGAATAATCTAATGTATTTTAATAGAACTCTAACTGAAATAAAGGCAAATTACGGTTTCCCATAATTTTTCTACGTTTTATTAAGCTTCTCGCTTCAACAAAATCGCACGCACGTCGTCATTTCGTAGACGACCGACAACATGGAATGTCGACTTCATGATCGATCGATCGCACCGAAATCGTTTGAACGTCTCGTCGAACGAGTGACTGAATGAGTAAAAAAAAACTTGCATCTGCCCAAAAATATGTCCATACAAGCCACAACAAACATGATAGTAGCCTTTGGTCTGCAAGTCTACTCAGTGACAACACATCGATAATCTTACATATATTAATGTAAATTAATGACCTACAAGGCGACAAGATGGCTTAAATAGTCTACCCCGCACATGGCAATATCGCAGATTTGTTTCGTTTGATGCTAATCCCTTTGCCCAAATAAACAAGCTGGATGTTAGTCTTGGGGTTTTTGTGCCCAGTCAGGTTTAAGCAGCACGCTTGCCGTAAGCCAACATGAAATAGTTCAACACTTGTTTCGTAAGCCTTGCAGATTAATCGATAAAGCTCAATGGTCAACCGAAGCCTTGCGCATAAAAGCCATCAAATTAAATTTAGAAATTAGCTTTTAATGCGCTTGAAAGAACTTATTTAAGGTCGTTTTAACAAGGAACCTCTCAAAATGTTACATTTCGCATCGCGTGGATTTCAAAGGCTGTTTGAGGTCCACAATGTTCCGAAGACAATAGCTCCACCATAAAAGAAAAGAAAATTTAAAAAGGGTCGCTGATGTATCGATACTGGGTAGAAAATATTTCGAATCGCAGTACATCACGAGGTTGGCGAGTCTTGACAAATCAACCAAAAACGCAAGGTTAAACTAATTTCAAATAGCCGTACAATTTTGAACAACTTCACAAAAACTTTGTCCAAGAATTTAAGCGCGGCGCGCACAAAGCGACTTACTCGGGGCTATTAGCATGCAATTAGGCACATTTCAATAGACCGGGACAACAATACGCCAAATAGCACTTTAAACACCCCGCAAATTTCTATTCCTTAATCCACGGAGTACAAAAGTTTGAGCATTTACAGTGTACTTGCTTATGTCACTACAGTAACCAGTGGTTGCAGGGAAAGATCTAACCCTCAGTTTACCGAAGAGTGTAATCAGCTTGCCGATACGTATAATTTACATGAACTTCGATTTTACCTAATTGAAGAAGGATCACTTGTCCGTTAATCGGAGTTGTTGTAGTTGCATTCAGATGAGTTAGTTTCAACTTAAGTGGCTTCCCAAGAAACTTGACCGGACCAAGCGACTTGAGTGGCATACAAGCTTCAGATTTCAACCCAAGGGTTCGAAAGTACGAAAACACGTCTTTATACCGATTGCTGAATTAAATACATATCTGCATTGTAAAAAGGTGTGAATTGATATCATTTACCGGTCCCGCAAAGGTTATTACTAAACCGTTCAACTTAACAATTGGACTACTTTTTCGCATTTTTCCGTCGACAGAGCAGCCAAAAAAAACGAAAAACGACGGTAACAGTGACAGAAATAACCAGTGTTCACCAAAATCAATGCATTCTTCGTCAAGGAACACAAAATCGAAGGAGCTGCGCGTTCCACTTAATCAACTTACTCAGAAATACAATGAGGGAATTTGGACGATTAATTAACTTTTTCACCGTACAGTTTGGACGCACTGAAATCAAGGTCACTGCTGAGAAATGACTGGCCAAACCTCAGGAGAGTGTGTATACAAACTAACGGAAAGGTTGGCGCGCGTTCAAAACGCGCAAGACCCTTTGACTAACAGGGTCAATTCATATTCAATTGAATTACAGCGGCTAGATAATAGGTGGTAAAATGTGATATTTCGTTGGCGTTAATTTAGCAAAATGTGTCAATAACTCCAGCGGGGCTAATTCTGTTATTTTTGTATGGCAAAAAGGGCAAGTCGGGGCACATGGCCAAAAAGTCTTTTTAAATGGAAATGACCCTCTTCTTGTTATGAATGAGCCCTCAGAGACTTCCTTATGAAAGATACTGTTTTCCAATGTCAAATTTGTGGTTAAGTTGCACGAAAAAAAAAAAAACCGAATTTCTAGTCTCTGGGCAACCAAAATAGTCAAAAACAAGTCAATAATTTTTAGTAACAAAAATGACGGCAAGAAAGAAATAATACAATTTGAAAACCACATCTCAAATGAAGTCAAACGACACGAGGCCAGAAAGGTGAAGCATGTTTACAACAAGTAGGCCGTCACACGTAGCTGATGGCTCGTAATAATACAATCAAACCCACATAGTCTTGCTTGCCACAAGGTGGCCGACACATAATTCCTGAGAATTCTCTAGAAATGCTACTTTTTCTCCTGAGTGGGAGGCATTCCATTGCAGGTGATTCACCTCCTCCCAAATAACACCCCCTCCCCTTTTCCACCGTGGCACTGTTCCAGTCTAAATATAACTTATTTAAACACGGTGAAAAAGCCTTGAAGTGTCTTGCTCAACAACACAGTGGAAAGATTAACGACCAGGCTCGACCGAGTCAAAGCACACTTGCCGAACGGCTCTTTCAGCAAACTTAATTCTGCCCTTCGCCGGGTCGAAAGACGCCTACGATTCAACCCGTTCCACACTGACAGTGGGAGATCTTACATGGTGTCTCGCCTTGGCTGTTACTTGTATGCAAAGACAGACCAACAAGGCTCTCTTGTTATAAAATAAAAAGTGAAAGTGCCCGGTTACAGATTGAAATTAATTCTAGTGTAAAAGCAGCCCCCGAGAACGATGTCACGCTCGTTTCTGAAATGTACACCGACAACAAAGGGGAGTTGTCGATCATCTTGAGAATTTTAGCCTACATCTTTCAAGTACGTCGTTTGTGATCCGCTCGTAATTTTCTTCATCTTTTAACACCCTTGATCCTTAGTTTTGGTCTGTTACCTCTTTGGCGTTTTTCTTCCCTAGTTTTTCATTATAATTTTGAGTTTTCCTACATTGGAGGAAAGTTTGTAAGTGACCCAAAATACGGTGAGTGTTACGTCGGCCAACGAGCACTAACAACATTACGGGATGGGAAAAACCGATATTGTAATACAGTTGCAAAGTGAAATGTTTTTGCATTTTTTAACTAAAAACTGATTGAATAACGAAGGTGGCAGTGCTTTCTGTCCTTTGCCTATGTGAATGGTTTGCATTAAGTTGTCCTTGTTGCAGACATGGGCCGCAGTGTAATAGCAATAGTTTTGTAAAGATAGAAAGAAAATTGACAATATGTGGGATTTCTAAACCCACTTCGTATGACCACATTCTGGGAACAGAATTAGCTGGTCATTGTAGAGAGGTGACTGTTATATGGAGGACAGAGGTTCAATAAAGTGAATGGATCAACGGAATGAAAAGACCACGCCATTCAGGAGAGGAAAATTGCGTCCTTCCGCGACTTCCAAGGAATACCCAGTCAAAACTTAAGTAAATGTAGAAATACTTGCTAAAACTGAAGTAACTGTGCAGCATTTCTAAGTGACGTAATATTAGAGTGCGGTTGCAATAACTTCACATTACCCCCGGCACCAGATGCTTTCATGCGCGGCTTCCTGTTTCGGTCAAATCTTTATTGTGACCTACGCAAAGAGTTTTCCTGCGGTTTCGCTCGCCACATGTCGACCTGAGGCATCGTATGAGCGAGTGAAAACCGCCTTTGGTACCCAAGATACTCCTAAGGCCAAATTTTGTGTGATGACACACATGCCACCACATGATATATTGTGCGCTGCAGAGAAGTGTTACAAATTGTGTAGAATATCATGTTTTACGACTCGTAATCTGGATTGTAAGTCGCTAGTATTATATTCAATGCACAAAATGTTACAGGTAATTGCCGTTAAAGAATGCTGAATGTATTGGATGGATCTAGCTCATCAGCAAAATATCGACCGCAATTTGCCATCGATCGCGTGCTCAATAATTAAAGCTATAACCGGAAAAAAGCCATGAGATATTCAGCACGTGTGTACAGAAACGTACAAACTTTAATATCAAAACAAATGCGAACTGCTCAGAAGTCACTTTTACACTCAACGTTCAATTATAGAAACAAGGGTGTGTGGCCAAAGGTTGTGATGAACAAGTCATTTATCGCACGCGCAATATCCTTATCTCTCCCGCAAAAGACGCTTCGTTCAAGCAGCACTTAATTCAAATTTACATTCTGTCGCTGTTTAATAGACGGACAAAAGTAAAAACCTTACTGTGAAACATACGCTTCCTGAAACATGCAAGCATATTTTCGTGACGCATTTTCTTCCTTGGCGATTGTGAATAACAAGTTGCATTAGTTACTGGAAACAATCCAGTTGTCACATCAGTTGGGAGCATCAAATGTGTTCAGTGGCTCTAAAGGAACGCCATTCAATTAACCGTGTCCTACTATGTAAATAACAATCAGTCGAAACGGAAACCAAAAACCCTTTCACGACTTGAAGCCATTAGCTGATGGGCTGAACTGTCTGAAGTTCATTTCAAGAGGTGCAGCAGCGTGCCGCGATATCTTTGCGACGAAAGCCACGCGAATGGAAAGCGTTCGTGCACGCGCTGCGTTGATGCGCTTAGGCAACAGTCAAATATCCAAGCGTTTAACACTTATAACTGTCGCGAATGATGGATTTATTCTGCGTTGCACACGGCGCCCGAGTTTAGTGCGTGAGATAGAAGAATAAAAGAATAGAATTCGCCAAAGCATAACTTAGAAACTGACAAGTCGGTGTCTTGTAAGCATAAAGAATGAATGGCTCAATACCGTTGCCAAGATTGTCAGCAGTCTGCCCGTTTCCAAGAGAACTAAGCTATTTGCATATCATGCTAACTGAAAACAGGAAGCTCGAAGCTCACCAATATCCGTGTCTGGCCTCTGTGTAAACCGGAGTTAAAAATGTAAATCAATGGTGTAATTTACCATTGACAAACTTTCAGGCACGCGTTTGGCGCGTGTGAGCAGAATTATCAAATAATAACCCAGCGATGGAACTGTTTGTTTGTGTAAATCAACCACTGCAAGCACACGTAGAATCAAAATTTCCACCAAGCGTTTCTGCTCCAAAAAGCGTGATGGAATGACGAAGCAAAACACGCCCTGAAAATGAAACTAAAATTGAATTCTAAATATGTGATGACAGTAATTAGTTTACATGCAGCACGCCTCGCTTCACACTTCAAAGCCAGCTCGCCACTTTAATTGATATAAACTCAAGGACATTATCAGTTTTCGGAATCTAAATAGCTTGAGACGAGAGGCGTCGTTTTGGCAGCTAATTTCGTGCTGAATTCGCGTGCCACATTGAAAGTGCCCTCATTAACCGCATCCCTGGGGCTCACTAGGAGCGGCAGGAATTCTTTGTAAAGCAAATATTTGTTACTGGAATAAAACAGTTTTATGTCTCATTACTTTGCAGCAGTTAGTAAACGACAGTGAAGGAATGCTGTCAAAAGTCGAAATTCTCTGCAAATAAGTTCGGATAAAGAAAAAAAAAGGGACAGCCAAATAGGGAATAGGATTTAATTTCGAATCACAGGAACGAAATTTTCATATCACACCGGAAGAGACCGCCTAGAAAGAGTAAGTGAACAGTACGGTTTAGCGGAAAATAAGTCGAGCTTACAGAAAACAGTTGTCACTCTTGTGTGCGAAGAAAGATTTGCATAGTAAACAGTTGATCAAACTAACAGCTTCTCTAACAATGCACACAAATCCTTAAACAAGCTAGCAGCTATCTTGGAGCGATAAAGTTGTTGTTAATTAGATAGATACCTAACATACTTCAGCCTTCTCCTTGGAGACACACGCAGCAAAAGTCATTTGACTTTGTAAATTATGCATCAGAAAACGGGCACAAAATTTAGTCAGCCCTGCGATAAGCAAATAATAAGCAACTTTGTGAATAAGCATTCTGCAATGGTGCGCGAAAACTCACAAAAAATGATGGATGGTTTGAGAGCTGTCGTGCACCAGGTCAGAGCTTGCCGCCGCCGCCCATTGGCCGCGGTGGGGTTTAAAATGTTTTGCTCCTACCCGGGGAATTAGCTGCAGAGAGCTGCAAAATGAGGCACGTGGATAAAACAAAAGCCTGGCTCACTATTGATCGGCATATAGAGCCGACACGAAGGATCGCTTGTTGACTTTGTTAGCGATTTCTAAAGGTCTGACGACAACACGCACCGCTATTGTATTGGCCAGCTAATTATAATCGAAGCCACGCGCAGGACACGCACAAAAGACCTCAAGACAATCCCGCCCTTTCATATGAAGATTAAAGGCACAAAAACAAGCCATAGGCCATTCAATGCAGTTAGTTTGCCTAACGTGTCATTGTGCTAAATGTCTCCAGAGCCCCTCCCACATGCTAAGTCTGCCCAACAACCAGGCGTGAAGTCCCTAAGGAACAAAACAAACCGCTTTATAGGCTCCGCCACGCGTCTCATGTAATATAGTATTTGCACGCACTTGTGTAGCGTGGAGCGAGACGAGTAAGAGAGCGAAGTGAGCTAGTGAGTGCGTCGCGCTGCTATCTACTCGTTGTCACCGCCCTGCGCAAAACTCATGGAGTTCGATTTTGACCCAGAGGACATCAGCTTCCCTTTTCCAGACCTTGACAATCTCGATTTATCAGAACTGAATTATGACTCGCCTTCACCGTCGTCTTCCTCGTCTGACTGCTCGACATTTGACTCCCCAGCGACTTCACCACTGAACTCTCCAGTTTCATCCCATTCGTCTGCACCTGACAGCGACTGCGGTTCGCCAAGCTCCAGCCCGACGGCATCCCGGCACCGTACGCGCTGCCGAACGCCACACTGCCTGAAAAAGGAGCATGCGTCGATACTGCGAAGGAATGAAAGGGAGAGGAACCGAGTTAAGCTAGTCAGCGATGGATTTGCCACCCTACGTAAGCACATTCCCACCACACCAGCAAACAAGAAGTTGTCCAAGGTGGAGACGCTGCGTACAGCCATTGAATACATTAAGCACTTGCAGCGTGTGCTGAATGAGAGTAATAGGCATGAAAGGGAAGCACGTCTACTCCGACAAGTAGAATGGTTACAAGGTGCATACGATTTACAGGTAACTAGAACATTGTTGTGCTTTTGAACATGTAAATTGAAGGGGAAAAAATGCAACCGAACACGCGGGGACACTTCAAGGCTCGCTAGAGCGCGCTAGAAAGTTAGGCGCGCGCTTGAGTTCCTCGGAGCCACAGTTAAGAGTGCAAAGGAGGTTCAAAAAGTCCAAGCAGAACTGTGTTAAGTGACAGGCCATCAAAACTGTCAATTTGTTTCTTGAAAAATAATCAAATTTACACCCATGTCTTGGTGCAAGATCAAGTTACTTTACTAAAGAGACAATCAACTTCATTTCACTTTTGTAACTACGCATTGAATTAATGTAGCATGGTTTTAAGAGGCGCGGAAATGTTTGGCGTTGGCGGTTAGGTGCTGGACTTCTAGCTCTGGACAAGTAGGCGAGCAAATTCTGCAAAGCTATTTAACCATTGTTACTGATGCCAGTTTTCGGCACACGTGCCCCGCTATAAAACAAATACGATTTTCAGAACTGGATTTCTATTACTGGGGTAACTCACGCGCCCCCATTCATTGCGTCTTTGATTACCTTTCACTTAGCGCTTTATTAAAAACCGTTCATGCGTAACATTCAAATTATGAATGATAATAACGGCGCAAATGAAGGCTTTTTGTGGCAAGGGAATTGAAAATAGCTCTGTGTTGTAGGCTAGTTTCCTGCCGCGCACACTAATTGACTGAGCCGTTTTATTGCCTTTCCTGCAGGCCCTGTCCAGAGGGAACGCCGCCACTGCTCAACAGTTAAGCTCCTACCTTCTCCGTCTGCCAGAGATCGCTCCTTACCCGAGCGAGGTACCCTTTGTTGGAAGCTCTGTGAGTTTGCCGAACGTTTATGGTCATGTTAACTAATTCAGATTTAGTCTGATCAAATCAAGTAAGATACCGTTCATTACAATGGAATGACAAAGTGTAAGCTGAGTAACTTGGCGTTATTTTTTTAAAAACGGAATTTGCGTGGTTATTTTTTTCATAGCGCGCAATTTCTACTCGTGCATGTTTTTTTGTAAGAAAAAAGTTTAATAAGCTTGGCTTAGGTGTACATAGAATTAGCTCAATCATGTTAAATAGGGCAGCATTGTTTGTTGACAAAGTGATTCTTTTCCTAAGTGAAAAGGGCAAAGTAGGTTATATATATCCAGCAGAGCTGACGTATTTTTCTTCTCAATTGGAGGTCGATCGCGTAAGCAATTTTTGAACTCTTCAGAGTTCTAATAATTTCGTAGTCTAGTGGCTTCTGAATTCGCTGTTCTTTTCACAGCGTTATTTGTGATATCTCCTTAACGGAAAATTTGTATATAGGATCTCTCGTAAGCGAGGATATTGTACTGATAGCATGCTTGTTAGTTAGAACTTTGTAGATTGCGGTGTATTTTTCAACTAATACTAGGAGGAAAGTTTCGAATTGAAAAGAATTCTGGCTGCTGTATACAGCCATTTGACATTTCCATCAAATGGAAAAAAGTCGGGGTTTTAATTCTTAGTTTTTTTTTAAGACGCCTTTGTTTTTTCTCCTGAGGGTAGAAAATCTTCGATGTTCTGTAGCTGAATAGTTATTAGCTGGGCTCACGTAACTGGCGTGAAGCCAAAGTGAAATATGCATATTCTGAATGTACAAATTAATCCGGGGTACAAACTTTAATTATCTCGCGATGCGTCAAGAGAAACGGGTTAACAACAAACCACAAGAAAGCGGTAACAGAAGTTTATGGTCGCTGCAACAGAATTTGCATGTTTCATCAGTAGTAGGTCACCGTAGAAATATCGACATAACAATCAAGTAATAAATTGAACTCCAATGAGTTTTAAGAATTTCCTTCGCTAACGCTCGAAGAACTATTTTTTTGTAATGGGTCAGATGCTTGCAAGGTCAAGCGTATTGAAGTAACAACTTCGGGTTTATGAAGGTTTGAAGTAAGGACAGAGTCCATACATCATAGCACACAAAGGTAATTGAGTTTGTAGTTGATTCTACTGAGAAACTCGTGAATATTCGGTATAGCCTAAGTAGAATATACCACGATATATAAATACGAATGCACATAATTGTAGTTTAAAAACGCCATCTGATAGATTGAAGCTGAGTTGTTCAAAACGTTCACTACAATGAACGAAATAAGATTGGTGGAAAAACTCTTTTGTCTTAAGAAGAGATTGTTGAGTTCTAGTTCTAGGGTTTAAGGTGAAGATGTTTGTCCAGAAGAACTTCGATTTGAACAGTTTTGGACACCCAGCTGACATCTGTTAAAAGCGAAATTTGCTCGGCATGAACAAGAGGACCTGTAATCCGTATAAGTCTGAGAACAGACTAATTGTACCAGTGCTGTGCACCGTATAAATAATTTGTGTAGAATAAAAGATAAGCACTTGAATACCAGGTGCTCATGCCATGACAGACAGATAGAGAAACTCAATATATATACCTTATAATGGAATTTGTAAAAGAGAAATTAAAGTTGCACAAGTTATTTTTTAAGCAGTGTGGACCAGTGCTGTTGCTTTAGACTGGATTCCTGCCAAGTTGCCTTTGTAGTTTACAAATGTTTTGCAGTTCAAAGTTCTTCGACTGAGTCTTATTGAAACGCTGTTATCTGGTGATTAGGATAAAGCACATGGTGGCCTTTCGAAACGCTCGGCTGAAAGCAGCACACGAAAAGGGCTGCACTTAGGCCAGAGCGCTCAGCCAGTGTTGGTATTCACATGAAACAAGACCGCAAACCTCACTTGAACTTTTAAACAAATGATAACTAAACGAAAACCTTGCAAGGTTAAAACCAACTACTGTACCATGAAAAAAGTATAATGGTTTGGCTATCGAGTGGGAAAATATGTTTCAGTCAGTAGAAAAGGGTAGAAAATTCGTTTTCCGCTAAAGGTGGAAGTATTTCTTAATCGACTTCACCCCCTGACGCGAGCGTGTAAAACCAAATAACGCGGCTTGTCCACAGCCACACCGTGGCAACAAATTAGCACAAGGCCACAAGGGTCTGACACAAATCACAATAACCCCGGCTAATGATAACTACCTTCATTTGCGACATCACCGAGAACAATTTACGACATGCTGCGAGAACAAATGAGCTTTCCCTTGCCACCCAGGGCAGCGCGGAACGAATAAACGAATGACAAAGATGATTGTTTTCAGCACTGTTAGAAACTGTTCTTTGCGAACGCTCTTTGAAGGTGAGAGGTGAAGCTGTGTAAGAGTGACGAGAGTTCATCTCATTCGTTTAGCTTATAGTAAAAGAACTCTGAGATATACACTGTCAATTGTCGTCTGCTGTTCTAAGGTAACAGAGCACATAACAGCTTACGCTAACAAGCTTTACTATCTCTTACTAGCATTCCTTTAGATTTCTTCGCGCCTCTGAGACTCGAAATCTTTTCCACGCCCTCTCTGGCTTATTTGTATCTGTCTTGATAGCGAATATTGTTTCGCTTGTAGATAATTGTTGAAGATTGCCTAAGGGGTATTGGCTTTTCTGCTCATATTGCAGCACCTGTCTCGCTTAATGATAACCGACAATAACGATAGCTGCGAAAATAACGCCGTGTTCTAGTGAACCCGGCCATATGGAGTGTACTTCATACGACACTGATTTCTTCATTACATTCCCACGTTAAAAGCGTAACTGCCTGATGTATCTGGTCGCACAGCAAAAGTAGCGACAGAATTCAGGCAAAGAAGATTTGCACACTGGATTGAGTATAATGGAAAAAACCAAGGACTCCTCCCTTTGGCTTTGACTATATGCCTAAATGGACAAGATGGCTAGTTTTCTAAGTATTGTAAACTTTGTTCAACCACGCTCCCATATGACTTCTTCAAGGTTTAAGCAGGGGCGAAAATTTAACCACTAAGCGTTTTGTTTAAACTTCCTATGCACTTGTTATCTGATGTGAATTAAGTATCCTTTATGTCCATTAAGTCAAGGCAGTTAACTCGAGTTGTCGCATAATGGGGCTTACCTGTAATCAAAACACTGAATGGCAAGATATTTTTGGGTGGACTATTTATGTTGCTTTAAATTAAATGTCTTTATAAAGGACAACTGTCTGAAATGGGAGAAACAGATTGAACATATGTTTATGATAATTATCAGATTATTCTGTGCTGAAACCATAGAAGCGATCATAAAATTATATTGGTTTGCTAGCAGGTTCTTTGCAAAAATACTTCAGGGTGTACTAAACACAAAGTTACTGCGGTAACTAAGGCCAAACGTCTTGAAACACGGCCTCTTTTAAGTTAATTGTAAGTGCTAGAGTATATATACGGCAAGCACGTGGGTTTGCTGAGTGGACGGGCGTACTGAAGCGCAATATACTACTGCAGATTCTCCACTGATAAGGCAAGCAAACCGCAGACAGCGAATTCATGAGCTGTAAACTAAGAGTTTTCAACGAATGATGTCTTAGAAGAGCAACGCTGGGTACACCCATCACGCAGTGACACCGAAATCCTGCAAATGAAAAGGTCAAATGCTGCTGGAAAGATTGTTTAGATTGTTAGAATCCATCAGCCTTGGATTATTAAAGCTAACAATCCAAGCACATCACAAACGCAGTAGGTTATGAGCTAAGCCGTACTAGATGTCACAACTTAAGTAAATATCACTAGCCACGGAAATTCAAATGTTTTAGCTTATCTGGGAGTGCAACTACTGTAAATATGTAGATTTTATGGTAATGAGTGTCTTCTGAGTAGTGGCACCACTCGGCTTAAAAATAACATATAATTGTTGTCAACGTTTTCATCTACTCATTAGGCTTGAGCCGCGAGAATGTTCGAGACTACAGTGTTGCGAAATCCCCGCGCGAGATTCACAAAATAACTTCTATCCTATGCGCACAGTCGCACAGTTTTGAAACGCTCCAAAGTTGTGCATCCTTCCTCTTTGCATTGTTCACTCCTTTCTTTGAAAAAAGAGTTCAAAGTCTGGCAACGGAATATTTATTTCTCAGTCTTCCGTATCACGCCCCCTCCAAACGTCCGTCTCTATAGAATTACTCCTCTTCAGTCTGTAAAACTATTTCCAACTTAACAATGGAAACCACGTGTTTTAAACCATCGAACGCGCGGTGCGGTATGGAGGCGTTGCGCAAACTGCATGCTGAAGAATTAAAATTTTAATGTTTAGAAAAAACCAGTTATATACAACTTGATTTGCAACCGTATTTACGGGGGACAAATTTTGAAGAATTGTACGTGTGGATTTGGCTTGATGAAATTTTGGTTGTCTGAGAACTAGACCAAACAATGATCACTCGAGTCGAGATGATCGCTCGATTCGAGTCGTAAAACAGTCAGTGCTAGGAACGAAGACGTTTTGGTGTATGTCAAAGATAAGATGAATGTGTACGATTTACCGCGATAACTGAAAACGGCACTAACTTAGCTGCTCAGAACAAAATCATAACAAAGTCTATCACAATATGCTGAAAAGTGTGCCTGATGCTCTTATCCACTTGTGTTACAATGTCCAACAGCCGACATTGCCTCGCAAAAGCTTGATTTGTCTGAACAGGTATCCGTTCAGTCAGTCAGATGATGCGAAAGTTTGGCCCTTCATGTAAGGCCAATTTAGTTTACGCCCATGGAAAAAAAGAAAACAATTTCAGTCCTAACGCTTAGTCGCTAAATTGTGCAAAACGTCTTGCAGTCTGAAAATCTTAAATACCCAAAAGCGATGTATTCGTATCCCGAGTACTTTCTCATTACAATCTGAAGAAAGTTGGCCAAAAGAAAAAAGAACATGACTATCAGAAACAAGGTAATTATATATAGTGTACAATAAACAGTAAAGAGAAGGTAGATACTGAACTGAGCGCCCTGCGGATGGATTCTGTATACAAAATAGAGACTAAGCGTTGCAGGCAGTTTTACAGATCCTGTCATATTCATTGTATTACTGTAGTAGACTACAATGATCTGATCTGCTTGCATCATAGACACGGCTTGTGGCATAATTTCCACAGCTCCCTAGAGTTCGGTCTTTGTTTCGTGTCACGCTTTAGTTCTTCACTGAGCTGTTTTGATAAGGCAACCTGGGGACATTTACAAAGACTGATACATTCGATTAAAATTGTCATTGTTATGCCTACAGGGATTGTCCGCTGGAAAACTGTGCAATTCGGGAGTGTCGTTTTCCAGGAAAAAGTGTATGTAGTCGTTTATCAAAGGTTTCCGGTCAGTAAATTGTTTTGGCGATGATTGATTTTCTTCCCCGATATCTGCTGTAGGGTTTGCACCGTGTCTAGTTAAAGCGTCGCCGGGGAGACTAGGACGAGTGTAATGCATTATCTCACAGCTGCCAAGTGTAATTAAAAAGCGCTATGTCATGTTATAATTATCAATATCCACCTGTGTTGAAGTATACCGGATGACATTTAGTCAGTGAGCCACTGACTTAGAATATGTACCAAACAACTTTTAATAAACTACAGGAAAATGAGTAGATTTCCGTTGGCAAATACGAACAAAGAATCCCTTAAACAGTGCGAGCAGATCGAGAAACGACATGTGTATGGAAAAAAAACAAACAAACAATGGGGCAAAATATGACGGGACACACTGGGTTGCTAAGAAATGTCTTCCCCGCTTAATAACAACGTAAGAAAACACTTCTTAAATATTGATTTGTTTTGATGAAACCTATATCAATATAAGAGATGGAGTTAACGTGAAAAACAGGAAGACGAAAGGAAAGCAGAATTCCACAAGACAAGTCCGGGTGGTGTAATACTGCGGGTTATTAGATACTATAACATTTTCTGCTCTGCACTACGGCGGATTTTCTTGTTCTAATCGAAAATCTCTGCCTTTGCGTTGCGAGGTTTACGTTGAATTTGTTCTGAACTAATCAGTCGAAAACGTTGGTCAAGTCGTAATTTTGAAGGGCTGCTATTTAAGTATGAAAAAGCAAACACAAATCTGTGGGAGCACGTAATAGAGACCGATATTTAACATAAGAGGCCTGCACCTTTCATGAGCACACGTTAAAGAATGCTGAAGTGATTTTGAGAGGCTTGTAGATAATATTTTTAGATTGTATTTTATTTGTAACATTGTCTGTACTTTGTGAGAAACTGATATCTTAATCTGACACTTTACAAATAAAGTTATTTTGTTTAACAATGAGTAATCGGAAGCTCATTAAGGAAGTATGGATAACTGACGCTGTGGGCGAGGAAGGAAGTGGATTTTTTTTTTAATTTGAATGTCACGTTTTGTATTTTACTCAGACTAACTGTTGTAAGATTTGTCGCGAATCAGTTTGTCGGTACATAAGGTTGAATTTTTTCAATATACTCACTTTCTTTGAAAGTTCAAAAGCAGTTGTTTTTTTCTAACACGGTGAAGTTTTTGTCATGCTTTAGTCGGTCTTAAGAGGTGCGTGGGACATTAACGCGGTGGTGCTCAACATGCAGGCAAGACAAAACGTGGACTCGTTATGCGGTGGGAAGTTATATCTGTGAGTAAGAGAAAAAAAGACCTTAAAGGAGGTAAAGCGATAGTTTCCTGTTACGCAAAATAAAGTTTCAGAACATTACATGTACGTTAAACCAACCTTAAAACGAAAACAAACTGAAGCGACTTTTAAAGACTTCCTCTCAGAGCTAAAAATAGAAACCAGCTGCTTTGTTGCTAGTGAACTCAAGTAATAACATCATCATATGCCACCGTTTCCAGCCAACACATACAGTAAAAGCTAGTAAATGACGTGAACTGAACTGAGACAAGTTCTATCACAAACCAACTCGAGCGCAACCGATAACTGGCGTCAACATGTGATAAACATTTGGCTATTTAGGTTCTTTCTTTCGTCCAAAATCTGCAGGCGAATATCGGCGGCTTTTGCACGTTCCTAAGCGTGTTAGAAGTCTTGTTTATCGTGTGGCTTTCCTCTGGCTGGCACGACGAGTGTTTCTTTCAAGTCAACTAAACCTCTAAACATTACCGCTCCCGCGCGCCGCTTGTTATTTAGTTCTGTGCAATCCTTTGCTAGTTGCAGCTGAAGTTACAGGCACTGACAAAAATATATTTAAAATATGTAACATGACAGGGGTGGCTGAAAAAAGTTTCTTCTGACTTTTTTCAAAGTATACCTTTCACTGCATGTGGAAGAACCATGAAACTGAAAATCACGCTCTATACCATAAATCAAAACAAACTGTTCACTGCCAAGTTTCCACATTTGCTGTTATCAAATGCAACTGACCAAATGATTATTGACCAAAAGCAACGAAAAGACGCGCAAAAAACGAATTTCTATAACTGAATCGATTCTCCTGCAAAACACTTTATTGAGAGTAGAAAGTATTTCATTGAACTGTATTGCATGTTAAAGGCGTAATGCTCCAAACTATTGAATAACTTAAAACAATCGATTAATTATCTTGTATATGACGCCTTTCATTGAGACAAATTAAAAAAGTATGAATATCTCCGTTTATCGGTCTACACATCTCGAAATCAAACCACATGCACAGGGTTGACCGCTAATGTTTTTTTACAAAGTTTTTTTAGTTTCTTTGATTCGTTTATTAGATTGTCACAGGTTTGGAATCACCATGAGAGTCTACCCTCCTTTCAAAATGCATTTGCACAGTACAATTCAGTTGAGCCGGGCGGAGCGGCCTTTGTCCTCTGGGTACCTCGTGAGCCACAACATCCGCCAAAACACGCGTTACTTGAAAAACCCAAACACAGACGCTTCGACATGCCAGTGTTTAGTGAAAGTTTTATGAGTGCAGCTGGGTAATATGAAAACAAATATCGGTAGAAACAATGGCTAGACCGAAAACAACTCATTGGGGGTTCAATTTGTCCTTTTTTTCTCTCTAAAACTCCCACGACCTTGCTTGACCTCTGCTCTATGAATATCTGGGAACCAAGAGAGTTAAGAACTCATAACATAGCGCTGATGGTCTTGTTTTATGGCCTTAGTTGGCACAACTACACATACAACAACCCCACGAAAACCAACTTTTCCTATGTCTTCAAACCTGTAAGTTTTAATCCAATATGCATTGGTCATTGGTGCCCCATAAAGGCAACGTGATACATACATACTTAAATTGTCCCAATTCGGCTGTTCAGAATAAAGGTACAAAGAAATTAATAAAAAATAAATAAAAAGTCCTTTAGTGAAGGTTTCAACTTGAGCGCACAGTCTAATGAGTTCCAAAGTTTAACAATCTAGTAGAATGTTCTTTGTCCGGAAGCGGTTTTGAAAAGAAGAATCTGTAAATTCTGCGTTCCACATTACTTTTATTCTTTCTTCTCCCGCCCAACCACCGCGTGTTGCCCACGTTTCCGCGCTCGCACGTTTTCAAGGGAAAGCGTGCGAATCACACTACCTGTGTTATGTATCTGACGACTGAGAAGGCTCCTTTAATATTCACTTCAGAGTTGTAAGCAGAAATCAAAGCGATGAAGGTCAGTCGTTGGTGAAAGATTCTGCAGGTGTTTGAAATGTTCTGTTCCAAATCTTAAAGAAACTACGTCACGGTTTGTGGTTCTTGAAAAGTTTAGCCTAATTTTTTTAACATTTGTCGTTTGAAATCTGTTCAAATCTTCTCCATTCTTAAGCACCTTTGTTCCTTTCTGGTTTACTTATTATCTTTTCTAGATTTTCATCTTAGTAACCTACTGTTTTCAGGTTTCCGTCAATTTAAAGGTAATTTTGTACGCGGCCAAAATAATTAAAAATGCCGTGATTGAGCTCCGTTAACGACTGCGATATTCTATTTCCCGCCTTTGTAACATAACTGAGAAATCGACTGTTCTTCTATAGACCTTTTCTCTGTAGACATAAGGGCTTCAAACAATATTTCCATGTTTCTATAGACTAAAGGTGATGTTACACAAGCCGATCTTTAGCAACGATTTTTAACACAATGGTGCGTTAAAAACCGATATCGTGTAACAGGACGCACAGGGCGACTTTTAACGCAACATCTCGCTGCGGCAACATGTTGCAGGTCTTTGAAAGTGCTTCAAAAACCTTTGCGAGTTGTTATTGAATTGTCGAACTGTTGTCAGCGTCCGAACTTTGCATGTTGCGTGAAAAATCGTCGTGTAACATGCTGTTACGGACCGTTGTCGCAACAAAGTTCTCGTGTAACGTGGATTAAAAATCGGCGTTAAACATTCGCTCGTGTAACATCACCTTAATGGTTACACGTGTGGCGATTTTGCAGAAACAGAAGAGAACGCTTCTTGATTCAACACTGAGCTCTTTCAGGTTCTCCCAAACTATTATAAAAGTTTCAATTTCTCCGTAGAAACAAGGAAAGTAAGCAATCGAAAGACTTTACATCCAGAAAAATAAATATGTAGCGGTTAATTGCTGGGGTAGTCTATCAAAATGCTGGGGAGAAGCCTGCGATGGACTAGCATCCCATTCAAGAGTAGTTCAATACTGTTAGACACTTCATGCATTTTGTGATCTGGGATAATCTCTGACAGCGTGGAACAGTTTGGCCCGTGTGTCACTTAACCTTAACTTCCCTAAATATAATCTGAAATGCATCAAGAATCTGTATAGGTAATCACATGATTTCGAGTGCAGCTTGGAATAAATAAGCACAAGTAATTTTTTTTTTTCACACGCTAACAAAACTCGCGCAGTCGGTAATCTTCGAGTTTCTTCGCACTAAATTCTAAAACCTTGATCTTCGAAAATCTCTGAGTTAAAAGCTGAAAGTAATTCTCCACCGGTTTAGTAATAAATCTGTTCCAATCTTGGGATTTCGTAGCCTGAGCATGAAAACTAAAGGGGACGGTTGGAGCTTCGAGGGTTACCTGTCAACCCTTGTCAGGTTATCCCAACAATTCATCAGTAATGTCCCTAGATGGAGTGAGAAGCTATTAGAGCCGAGGGCGGTTGTAAGTACAGCATCTTGTCCAGGAAAATAAAACCGGGTTCGTGGTCAGGCTCGAAACAACGTCTATCGGTTCACACTCAAAGCTGGCCACAATTCACCCCAGTGAACGTAACATATTGCCATTTATACCATGCCATAGAAAATACAGCCAATCAGAATACAGGAAATTTAATACCATTAATTCGAGCGGCAAAAACATCTGAACAGTTTGTATTTTGGGAAACGCAACCACAATATAAAACGCACAAAAATTGAAACACCGCGATGGACTAAAGTTTATCAGATAATTACAAAGACATTCTGAAAATAGAAACTTCTTGTCATGTCAAAGCCACAAACATTAACGCGTGGTAACTGAGACACTACCCTAATTGGGCCAAGGGATTCTTGATCATGCAAAATTCTGTACAATGACAAAAAGGGAATTACAGTGACAAATGTGGTATAGTCGTGCGGTCGTTTCACTTAGTGAGAACCAAAGAGTAGTTTAAAGGAGCTCAGTCACGGTATTTCGAGTTATTTTGGCCACATACAAAATTACCTTTAAATGGCAAGAAACCTGAAAATAACAGTTTATAATGGTAATAGGACTGAGTGGAGTCCAATTCGGTCTGTAATCATACGAGTGATTAACAAAATCGGACGACCGCGAAGCGGGAGTCCGATTTGTTAATCACGAGTATGATTACAGAC
>Ga0126339_10000732_pt1 | contig 19607 bp, 15 predicted proteins | sample OrbTmetagenome_2_FD_92532 | JGI IMG/M metagenome (GOLD analysis project Ga0126339, IMG submission 92532) | Coral microbial communities from Petempiche,Puerto Morelos, Mexico - Orbicella T R C metagenome | ecosystem: Host-associated > Invertebrates > Cnidaria > Coral | place: Petempiche,Puerto...
TGTTTATAAGATGTTTTTTTTGTGCTCCTTTTTTTTCTTGCATCTTTCATTAGTGTTGTGGTTTTTGTTTTTGTAGGCCAACCCCCCTGGGGGGGGGGTGGTGGGGGGGGGGGGGGGGGGGGGTCTCTGGCACGGTTCAAGAACGGAAAAGTAGAGGATCACAGATCACAGATAAAAATTTCGTTTTCCCGAATCATGGAAATAAGCAAGTAAGATGCTCTTTTTAACAACCCCTTCTTACACTAGAACGAGTGTTTGAAGAAAGCAAAGTCATGATAGGCTAAGTCAAGGCTCGATATTGCTGAATCGCAAGTCACTCTCGATAGACGACTCTAACCATTCGGAGGACTCGCGTCTCAAAATCACGTAGAACAGAGTGGTGAAATCACGAATATCGGTCAATAATTCAAGTTCTTCACGGGTCATGCCAAACCTCCAGGTCACGGATCACGAAGCATGATTTCCTAAATCCACGTTTCACGGAAAATAAAATCAGCTAATCACGCATCACGAGAATACCCCTGTACGACCCTCCTTTCAGAATGTACAGTCTCTCTTTTTGCCTTTTGAGTTGGGTTAGCCTGCATAGCTAGCGGGATTTTGTTTGGAGTGTTTTGTTTAGGCAGTGAGGTTGTGAACACAAGTGTTGCAGGCCCAAAGGAATTTTCAAAAGCCACAAAACTATTCCGAAATTTTCTCACGGCTTTGCCACATCTGTCTGAGGTCCTGCTGTTAAAACAGAGCACTAGGGTACAACATCCTGCCACCAACAAATGCCAAGAATTGGTCGCAACATTAAAGTTAAATCATCACTGATTTATCTCTTCAAATATTTTGGGTCTCTAGGCGAACTTGAAAAGGCATTTTGTAACCATATTGAATAAATTGATGTTTATAGTTATTAAGAAAAGCCACAAGTGTAACTTACAGCATTCTTGCTGTACAAAATATTTATTTCCAAATTGAGTTGGTCAATTCATTCAATGTGTTACTTAACACTAGAGAGTATCAACGACACAAAAAAACACCACAATATTTAATTCTTACCAGAACACAAGCTGGCTTAATAGTGATTTTTCTTTTGGTTTCTTTACTGTCCCAGATCTTCCTGACTTATGCAAAAATAATGGTCTCAGTTTCCCTGATCATTTGGGATGGATGGTAAGGGAAAAACAAAAACAGATGGGAAATAACTTGAATGTTAAGAAAGGGTTATATGAAGTTCATTATGGTCTTGAGGGGGCTAAAATGGTGTTGTTTGAGCGTGTTGCTTTCTGTGGAAAGAGCTTTTCTTTTCCTAGAATCCACAGAAAGTCCCATGAGCTGGCAATGTTCAAGAACAGCTGACGCAAGATGTTCCATTACTCTAGTTTCGAATAAACATTCAAACGTCGCATACAGGAGGCAATTGAGATCTGATTACAACATGCCTCTTTGAACAGATACAATGGCTTTAAAGTGCCTATGAAGTAAAAAAAATCCCTGTTTATTTGAAAGGTTTTTCAAAGTAAAGAAGAATGGCGTTTTCCTTTTTGGAATATCTTTTTTCGTTTTAGAGATATTCATGTTTTTGTATTATGCAAATAAGAAAAGTGATGGCGTCATAGGTGGTTCCTCTAAAACAGCACAACACTCAATCAAGAATAACTCTAGAAATATTAAGGCAGTGTTCTTCAAACTTTTCACCAGCAATGTACATCACAAAGGAAACAGAATGATACCTACTATGCTGTTGCCATGGCAACACTCTTGGGTCCAGTCTCTTTCTGTGAAAAACCAAATATCTCCATTTGCAAAGTGGGACAGAGGGTCTTGCTCGGAACACAGATAGTTCCCATATTGTCTTCACTCTCCCCATTAGATTATTGGGAGTGGATGATCCTTGTTTAAGATAAAATCTGGGAATTTTAGTCTTAATTAAAACAGAACCAGCGGCATAACTGCTGTCACGGCAATGGCACAACAGGTGCCATTATGTTCTTTTGTGATGTACATTTCTGGTTCCAAGTTTAAAGAACACTGCTTTACTATTTCTAGAGTTATTCTCAATTGAGTGTTGTGCTGTTTTAGTGGAACCACCTATGACGTCATCACTTTCCTTACAAAAACATAAATATCTCTCAAACAAAAAAAGATATTCCAAAACCGAAAACGCCATTCTTCTTTACTTTGAAAAGCCTTTCAAATAAGCCGCAATTGTTTTTTACTTCATAGGCACTTTAAATTAGCCAACATGTATGAAACCATTTTAGCCTCCTCCAGACCATAATGAACATCACATCAAATTTTTATTGTGGCTGACGAAGTTGGGTGGAACTGAACGAAATATAACACTTTAAATAAGATTTTTAATTGTGCTCTGAGTACAGAAATTATTTTTTATATTTTAATCATGATTACAGAGCAGGAAAACAATATTTCCTATTCTAAAAAAGAAACAGGTAGTAAAGTCAACCTTTGCTAACAGGCTTCTCCTGTTGGCAGAAACCTATCATGCAAAGACACTTACCCTAGTCATAATTATTCATGGACACTTTTTCTTGTCTCAAGGCTGTCTGGTTATGACTGTGACATTTTACAACATTTTGACACAAATATCACAATGGTTTGGGATTTCTGCAACAAGTCGAGCTTGGTTCCAAATCACTGTGTTTGGTTAACGTCTTTGAACAAATTCACAAAATGGCATCTTTTCTTACTGCCATGGAGCCGCTGGTATAAAGAATTATGTGGCCCAGTTAGGAAACAATGAAACACCCTGTTCAACATCACTGACAATAACTTTGTGAGATGTGTTTGCACCAAGAACTTGCAAAATGATTACACATAATACCAAAAAGTCTCTCAAAATCCCTACACAGCCTAACCACACGGCAAAATTTGTCACAAAGTAAGGTTAGCAAGTCACTTTTCAAATATTATTGTGAAAGATCTTAATAGTAAGTAATTTTATTGTAAACTACTTGAAGGTAAAAAGTAATGCCACCTAAATGGAGTAAGCTGGTGTTATTGTGGTGGTTTAAAGAACTTCCAGCATCGCTCATTGAAAGCCTACAAATTAAGCAAAAATATTAGGTAGTATTATAGAGATAAACATGTAAAATGTCTTAATGTTTTGAAGTAGTAATAATTATATCAGTACAGTTGACTCTCGATAACTCGAACCTTCAGAAAATCAATAAAGTTTGAATTAATTATTGGGAGCCAAGTTGTCTAGAGATGGGAACACACAATCAGAAATTAAGGAATGAATCAGTGTGCATTTCAGGTTTATTACAGGGAAAGAGTAAAAGTCCAAACAACCTTCTGTGGGAAGGGTATGGATATTTTCTGGTACAACACATTGGCTTATCTACATGCAGATGAGACAAGGAAAAGAATTTTACCTTGACAGTTCGTCGTTGTATAACCTCTTCTACACTAAGTTCTGATTGCATTAACCTAAGCTGCAATAAAATCAGAATAAGGAATTATTGATGGGAAAAAGGATAACGTGGAAGACAATACAAACACACACCACTTACAATCTCTGCCTGTTAATTCTAAATGTGCAAGGTACAATCACCCTAACTTGGATGAGGTAATATCAATCATTAATGTTTAGATTTACATGTTTTTTCTTCCGAGTAAACCTGATGGCAAAATTTCAAGCATTGACCAACATGGACATCACTTCCTATGGTTGCAAACAATTTTTCACTTGAGAAAAATTGAATAAAAAAACAACACTACTAACAGTACTCCTTGATATGCTTTCACTTGAATAGTCATATGAAAAGTTTTCACCCACAGACTTAATACCAAGTTACAATAAATATTGACACAAGGAAAAAGGTTACACATTTTTTTATAAGCAATATATTCTCAACTCAAATTCATCAAGTGAAATTAAAGAAAAGAAATATTACAACAGGTAGAAGTAAAGTGACTGTTTTTAATTACTTATTTTCTTGGAGGGATGGCAGTCTAGGGATCCAGCCTACCAATTTTCTGAGCATGCGCAGAGTATTCATTTCATATTTTCAGCCAATGAGATTTTTCAGGATTGACGGGAAGTCTAAGAATTGCAGACTTCCGGCATTGGACCTGCCCAGAAATCATGATTCTTGGTGCTGACCAAAAGGATTGCGGCCTCTGGAGAAGACAATGGTGAGAGAGGCATAGTAAGAGTGCTATGTCCTGCTCAAGAATGAAAAACAACCATCCCGGCACTTGAGCCAGAATAGTTTGGTCCAGAGTCCAACAGAAGAAGGCATTTCACTTGCAGGGTAAATAAATGTCCAATGACTGATTTTCTTGATCTGATCTAGTACACAATATACTTACCTTGGTTTGTTCTTTTCTAAGATCTTTCATAATTTGAAAATCATCTGGGTTCTTTTCATTTTTTTCACGAAGTTGTTTGGCATTTTCAGAAACTAATGTTATACACTTCTTGATTGCTTGATCTCTTGTTTTATAGCCACCCAACAACTGTTGAAACAAATAAATCAATTGACTGACAGAATTTGCTATTCATATACCACCATTTACATTCTTAGCTGTAGCAACCAAAACATTCAAACAATAAATTAAAAAAACTCTTTTTGAGCACCAAGTAGTTCACCTAATGAACTATTAAACTTAAAATGTCCAATGGAGAAGAGTTCAGTGTTTGATACCCAAAATTAGAACATATTTTTCAGCACATGTTTGTGCTTAGATGATAAATGGCAAACCCACCAGCAAGTTTGCTTTGGTCAATTTTACCATCTGATTGGTTACAGTATGCTGAACATGTCAAAAGCAAATAACACCATTCAAACATTTTTCAAACTCAGTGTGCCAATCACCCCAATGCATTCAATTGACCCACTTATTTATAGTAAAATTATCAAACAAATAGATAAATAATTCAAAAAAAATAAAAATACCAAATAAGAAACAGAGCATTTGTACCTCATTATAAAGTTCCTGACATTTTTGTTCTGCATTAATTTCTCCAACAAAGGAATCCGTTGGAATACTTTTATTTAGCTTGTAGATGATTTTGTCATCAATAAGTCTAAGCACCTTCAATGCTTCCTGCAAGACAAATTTTATTAAAGTTGCAAACATTTGAAAAAAAGATATAACTGGAGGATGATTCATTTCCCTGCACCCAGGAGTCCTTGTCATAACTTTTGAAAAGAATCCCTAAGAGGTACCTAGATCCTGTTTTGTGGGCGTGGCTTGAAATTTTTGTCACTCCTTAGAGGACCAATTCTAAAACAACACATAATCTCCTGTCATATTTTTCAGCTCAATACCCGACAAGGTACTGCTAAAGCTCCCGTGGTGGACCTTTTGAGGCAGAACATCCTAAGAGTACCAAAACCATGTTTTTAACCCCTAAAAGGTACGACAAGCACCCCCATCCTTTTAATATTTAGGAGTTCCACCCACCCCCAACCCCTCCCCCCAGCCTGCACATGATACAAAAATTATAACTTTATACAAGTTGCAAAGCAAACCAAGTTGAAGGAAAAATCAAAAACAAAACAAATTTTCCTGAACTGAAATTGTAATGATTCAAAATTCATGGTCTGTTCAAGTGTACAAGTAAGAACCTTCGAGAAGCATCTTAAGTTAGGCTCTCATTTCAGTATAAGGTCAAACTCATTACACTGCCTGGTACACTGGTTGATAACAACGATTGACCACTTATTTGTCCCTACTCCAGGGAATTTCCAATTTTTCTAGAAAGAAATTCTTACGCCTGGAGGTTGGCCCGGGGGAGCTGAACTACTGGAACATTTAAACTTGATAGAGGTAGTAAATCAATACTAATCTATGAAAATCTATAACATTTCTCAAAACTCTAAGAAACTTCCAACGATGTCTGTTCTCAATAGAGTGACAACTGTTGATCAGTATTGATTTATATCGAGTTTTTAGACTGTAATTGAAATAAATAGTGATGGAAATTTGTTATGTTGGTCAACTGCGCGCAAGCTTATTAAATTTGGTGGCTGCACGTCCAGTGATATTTTCTACTCTACAAGTAAATTAATTAAAAAATAATTTAATTTCTGCTGCATTCTACCATAATATCACAACGTTTACCTTAAATTCCCCAAAATCTTCACAAGACATTTGAGTCAGTTCATTTTCACCGGCCGTAGCCATTTTGATCTCACGTGCAAAATGGAATCTTCATTGGTCGTTAAATGATCGCTATACTGCTCTGCTGCTAGTCTGCTGACCAGAAGTGTTACGTCACAGACTCTTGATTATCAAATCACCTGTGACACCGGTGTTCTGTTCACATTCAACTTGACTTGTTGAAGTTTATAAATTATCCTTTTCAAAATTATGTCCTCGTGGATTAATAGGCAGTCAACCTGTCCTTTAGATTCGTTTTTTGACGTCAAACGGATTAAGAATGAACCTGAAACTGGCTTTTCGTGCGAGGAAGCCAATACTAATTTTTAATGGCATCTGATGGAATCCGTTGTGTTCCGGCTTTGTGAAAAATCGCCGGATATTCTGAGAGAGGTGTGTTTAGAACGCGGCTGGGAAGAGTACAACGAAGATGGGGGTGAGGCGGATGGCAACTGGAATCTATGGTGGAAAACTCAAGGTTTTACTTCAGGCGAATTCGAACATTGTCGTCCGTGGCAACGCCTGAATCACTTTCCGAAATCGACACATATCACAAAGAAAGACGGCCTAGCAAGAAATCTCAGGCGAATGAGAACATCCTATGGAGGTTCCATGTTTGAATTTTTTCCACTAACGTTCATCCTTCCTAATGAATATAAAAAGTTTGTGGCAGAGTTCTCAAAGCAAGATGGCGCCCAGCAATCAAATTACTGGATTTGCAAGCCAACTGAACAGTCCTGTGGCAGGGGGATTTTTATTTTTCAAGATCTTCACGACTTGACTTATGACTGTGCTGTCGTCGTGCAAAAGTACATCATCAAACCTTTTCTAATTTCGGGTTATAAGTTTGATTTACGCTTATATGCAATAGTCACTTCTTTCCACCCTTTCCGGCTGTATATTTACCATGAAGGTCTTGTACGGTTTAGCACTGAAAGGTTTGATTTGTCCTCACTTGACAATCGTTTTTCACATCTCACAAACACCAGCATTAACAAAACTGGACCGCAGTATTCGGCAGAAAAGGAAAGCATTGGAACTGGTTGTAAATGGACCCTAGGTAAACTGCGACATTACCTGCACAAACACGATATTGATGATCGCTTATTGTGGCACCGCATAACATCAATCATTATTATCACACTTCTTTCACAGGTCCAAGAGATACCAAGTAATAGTTCTAACTGTTTTGAACTGTTTGGGTTTGACATACTCATTGATGAAAAATTGAAGCCATGGCTGTTGGAGGTCAATTTCTCCCCAGCTCTAGGAAATGATTGCAATCAGGATGAATTGGTGAAGAAACCACTGCTGAATGACATACTCGAAGCTCTGAACTTTACCGAGGTAGACGTCAAAAGGGGAAAAAAGGAAAAGGAGAACAATGATGTTAGGAAAAAAGGTTTAAAAGGGAGAGATGAAGGGAATGGCATGGTTAAGGCTGGAAAAAGTATCTATTCCAGACCTGGTGGTAAAAAGAAATGCAAGAGCAATTTTAATATTTTTCCACCACAATCTGAATCGGAGTGTATGCAAGTTGCTGAATGTGTAAAAAATCCTGGTTTAGGTGAAAGAAAACTGGAAGATAAAAATACGTGCAAACACTGGAGAGAGAATGGTAATGCAATTGGCAGCAAGGGAAAGAAATGCATTCCAAGATGCAAAACACCAAGCTCAAAGTTCAATCTGTTGGATCAAAAGAGACTAAGTACTTCAGAAGAGTTTCTTAGAGCTACTAAGATTGACTGTGATGGCCAAGGAGAACTGAATGATAGCAAAGTACCTCTGAATTGCACCAAAGAGGATAATTTGGCTGTTAAAAACAGTCCTGATATCATCCTAGGGGCTGAGGAAAGCCAGTCATTTTTGTCGGACCAAACACAAGATGATAAAGGTGGTCAGGAGACAAATGATGAAGCAGAGGGAAAGATGTCAAGCCCCCAGAAGATATCTAGAAGTGAGTCTCAAAGTGGGTCATCAATGCATTTATTGCAACCTGAAAATGGCAACAATCATGGTAAACTACCATCTCACCTACGTTTACGCCGTTATAAATCAGAAGCATCATCTCTGAACTCACTTCAGTCAGTTCATAAATATGGCTTGCCAAATGCAAGTACAGAAACCTTGCATCACTTTCCTTCTAGGTACTCCACAAGGATCTCCACAGCAAGTATCTATAGGCAAGGTACCAAGAAGACTAAAGATACACTGAAACTTCGACCTCAAATTGGCAATTGCATTCTGGCATTTCCTTTCAATGAAGTAACACTCAAGGCCAGCCTCGGAAAGCTTGACCAGAAGGTGGCTGTTGAAGAAATAAGAAAAATTCTGAAGGCAACCAGTAGTCACATTAGGTCATCTAAATCAGATGCCAGTGATGATGGAACCAATTTACTTGATCTTTCAAAACCATTTTGGGGCTATAGGTCAAAATTAAACACATTTTACAGTTCTTTATGACTGAAATGGCAAACAACCAATGATATTTATTTAGCTATGAAATTTTAAAACATTACTTTGTTGTTCCATATTCCTAGACATATGGAGTAAAAGTTGCCAAGTCTCAGATTTTTGAATGTGTTAACTGTAACTGTTGGTTTACAAAGACATAGATTTTCATGCATGGAATAACTTTTGAATGGTTCAATTGAATTTTGCTGTTCTGTGTTGTTTTCTTTCTTTTTTTTTAAAGTACACTGTGAGTAAAGTCCCTCGCCCCACAAAATTTTTGTTGGAGAGGCAAGATGGTGGTTTTTTTCTCTACCAATGACATAATCCTTACAAATTGTTGAAAATAATTTGGAAATATCTCACTTTCCTTAGATTATTGTATATAGTAATAAAATGAGATTTGCATGACCTGAGAGAAAGTCATTTTACACAAAAATGGAAAAATAGCTGGAATGATTATAGTTAAATAGATTACTCTGGCTCCTGGGAAATATATGTAACCTAGCATGCACCATGAATGCTGCAAGGTTGGCACATTTAGTACTGACAGTGAGTGATGGTATTTGTAAAGGAAATCAGACGAACATGTGTGTATCTTGATTTATGACCACAAAAAAAAATGAATTTCCAAAAACTGCATTGTCATTTTGGCCAGTGCAATTAGGGGATTTTCAAAAGATCACAAGAGACCACAAATCATGAAATGCACAGGCAGTTCATTTGATTTTTGCTTATAATATTCACAACAAAAGTTTTGTTTGGTCTTCATGCAACTCATCACAAGAAATGCTTCTCACTGGTATCTAAAGTTAACTTTTCTCTTATTTGCCCAGTTTCCAGCTTTTTTTCCAGCACTTCTACTTCGATGGATCAATACTAGCATTTTTTTTTTATTTAATGCTACAATAGTGGCATTACATAAATGCCCAATTACCGGTATTAATGAACATGTTATGATCATTTTCTTGACATTGCAGGTTGCCATGGCAAAGATAGGACCCGTTAAAAACACCCTTAATTAGTCCAGTGACCCCATTTTTTATTAAGATTCAACTTTTCACAAACTTTAAAAAATTGTCATTAAAGATGTGTACATTATTCATTGTGGTGTAAGATAAAATAGATGAATTTTTCACTCATAGCAGCAAACCAAGGTGCTACAAACAGTGACATGCAACAATAATTGACCTCATCGCCTGATGAAGACTAGCGGTATAGCAGTCGAAACGTTGCAATCTACATCTGAAAGTTACTCCATTGTGAGAAAAAACGAGTGAAAAATTCATCTATCCTTTAAAAAATTGTTGCATCCGGTTCAGAGCCACCTGAAATACATAGTGGCTCTAATCCCCCTGCCACATTTTTTAGAACTTGGCAAAAGGTTGTATAGTTATCATAATAATTGCAATGCGATAGCAAAAACAAACGGTCACTGAACTCGATTTTGAGTTATAAACGCTTGATGCTAAAATAAAGGGTACTTTAACTGGGAAAGCTGTTGCTATAGTAACCCTCCATTGTTGCTAAACGACCCGTAATGTGTTCAACAATAATTGACCATTTGCTTGATACCAGTATTATGGCACCAACTAGAAAAGAGTGGTGGTATTGATTCGTCGCGGAAGAAATGCTGAAAAAATGTATAAGCCGTGGCGAGCCACCCTGAAATATTCAATTTATTTATCACCTTGGCCCCAGGGTCTTCTCTACTATTTACTTATCTCATGACTTCCGGTAATGCGGTCAGCGGTGATCAATTTAGCACATGGGATATTTCTCATCCGGCGTTTTCCGTGTTTTCTCGAAGTGCACAACGAAAGAAGTTTCCGTCATCTTTTTGTCTTGAAATTTGAGGTATTTTTAGTTGAAATGTCTACGAATGAGTTACTCCAGTGCTATAACAAGGGCTGTGGTAAAGAATACAAGGAAGACGAAAATGGAGAAGGTAACGTTTACTGGTAGTCGTTGATAGTTACGTGAATGATTTGTCGTAGTCAGAATTTCATGCTGTCTGTCACATACAAATTTCGCTGGATGAATTCCCTAAATTTGCCACGAATCATTAACGATCACGACATTTCAATATATATACGCTTCTGTGATGTTTGTATTTTAACAAGTTTCTGTTCTCGTAGGTAAAATATGATAAGCTTATACCTTAGAAATTACAGCTGTTAGCTCAAGGTAATAAGCTTATGTTTGCATGCAGGCAGACTGCAGGGTTGTTTGTATAAAAAAATCTCTATTTAAGCTCAAGTAAGCTTATCTTTAGTGTAACAAACGTTTTCGTGCTACCTAGAATAGAATAAGAAATTTTATATCCTTCCTTGAAAATGTGATCGAAGATTTTTTTGTAATTTTCCCGAAGGCTAATTATTTTCCAGTCAACCCGAAACTTCAACATCTCTCCGGCAATCTCAGTACATTTGACAGTGGACTGAAATTTTTTTTCTTATTTGGGTAGTGTGGACTGCCTCAGTTGTCTTTTGTGGATTTATTGCAACTCCTTTTGTAAGAATTATTAGTTTTTGATTGAAATGTTTTTCCTAATATGATTACATGATTAGAACACAGCATGCTTGATACTTGAAGGTCTCAAGGCAAAGAAAATTTAATTGCGTATTACAAGACCATCATCTAGCCTAGTCGATCTTGTCTTATACTGAGATAATACCTTGATCTACCGGGAGATTCTCATAACCAACTTTACAAGATACCGTAAATCCTTGATATTAGCGCCCCCCCTCGAATAAGTGCCCCCTTCAAATAAGCGCCCCTCCTATCGACTAAAATTTAAAATAAATACCAGTCCTCGAATAAGCGCTCCCTCCCCTCCCCCATTTTGTGGATGAGTACTAAGACGACAAAGGATGCATAGTTCTTGTCATGTTGTGTTAGATTTGTACACTGTTTCAGTTTGTGCACACGTTAAGTACTAATGGTGCCGCGATTTAAACTTTAGGATCAGCTTTTTATGTCGATAAACAGCTTATGTAGTTGGTTACGTGCAGATGATGTATTGAAAAAAATGATCATGTCAGGCTACCGTTTGGGAAAAAATAAATAAGCGCCCTCACTCGATTAAGCGCCCCCCTTGAATAAACGCCCCCCCCCCTTTTCTCCTAAATTTAAAATAAGCGCCCCAGGTGCTAATTCGAGGATTTACGGTATTTATGGCAATCAGCTAGAAGAGCTTGTGTCTCCAAAATGGGTCTCATTACTTTAATTTGAAACAGCAACTTGCCTAGGCTGTAGAGGAAAAAGAAAGTATTCAATTACAAACTATATTTACCTCATTGGTTTGCAGACAAGTGTACACATCATCCAGGTGTTCCAGTTTTTCATGATGCTTTAAAGGTGAGCTGTGAATTCATTCACTTGAGGGTACCCAAGGCTCAATAAGCTGTATGCCTTAGCTAATTGGAGAAAGGTGAAGTCAGTGTTCTAATAGCCAAGTGGCTACTCATAGCTTGAAGGGATTGAAAGTATTTCAGTCTACTCCCTCCTGGATGGGATGGTAGTTCATCACAGGTTTACACCAAACGTGAAATTCACCAGTAGCCATTTATACACCTGGGTGGAGAGAGGCACTGTGAGAGTAAAGTGTCTTGCCCAAGAACACAATGCAATGTCCATAGCTGGTGCTTGAATCTAGACTGCTCAGTCAGGTGTCCAGTACAACAGCCATCAGGCTTCCATGCCTTCTAATTCACTTGTAATGAATTTAATGCCTTGGGTTTGTTGATGTAATGATATTAGTGTTGAAATAAATTTCTTCTTTTGACTTTAGGGATGGTCTTGTTGCAAGAAAAGGGTCTCAGATTTTACAGAATTCCTCAACATTCGGGTAAGGTGTTTCATCTGTAGCAAACAGAGGTAGCTTCAGTCTGTGTTTTAAGCCAATTTTCTGTCTAAACTTTGACTGTATTTTAAACAAAACATGTATCCATTATTGCATTCACATAAGCAGAGGTTTCATTAAGGACTGGGTACCAGGCAAATTGACCAGTTGTGAGGATGATTTTGCCCACCTGGTTTGACTGTCTGACGAAAGTTTTTCCTATAAGGAAGTTCAGTTCAAAATGTTTTGTCTCAGGTGAATCACAGTTACCCTCCTACTGAAAGCATTGATGAAACCCTTGAGAAGTTGAAGTCACCCTTGAGGGAAATATATATTTTTTTTATTTTGTTAGGGGTGCACTAAATCAAGGCACAATAATGTCAAACCACCTGAACCTAAAAAACCAAGCGCAGATGAAAAACCCCTTGGTCTTGATGAAGTAAGTTTTGACAACTTTTCGATGAACTGTTTATTTAAGGAGCTACATGTATGCCACAATATTTTGATGAACAATTGAAAGTAATTTTCAATAAATATTTAATTTTTTTTGCTATTTTCTTTTTAATTTAATGAGTACTCCGGCGCTTTTTCAGGTAAGAATTAATATCAAAATGGTAACTATTTTTTGCATTGATTCTAGGTTATAAAAGTTGAACAACCTGCAAGAAAACCAATTCCAACAGAACCTGTTGAAAGACCAAGGTATATTATTTGAGTTTGTACATATCTTTGTCAACATAAAGTTTGTGTGCTCTTGGATTAAAATTTGCATGCCTTGTGCTGTCTGCATGGCCTTGTGATCTATATTGAAAAGACGAGTGAATTGGTGACCTTGAATATTTCAGTCAAAACATGGTGTAATGAAAAATGCTACTCTCAGAAGGGAGATGGTCCTAGCTTTTATTCTAACAGGCCAGGAACAGCAAGGGTCTAAGAACATACTTTTTATATGCTGAAGAAACTGAACAAATTTGTTTTTTTTTTACTCCATGAGGGGTTGTTTACAGGAGAATAGTATACTACGCAATATTTACTACATGATTCACATTTTTTAGTGCACTACATGATTCACATTTTTTTTTTTTTGCATTGTATATTCATGGATAAGTGTTTCACACTAACCCATGCAACAATATCCACTGGCACTCATGACAGGCTAATGTTAACAGGAAATAGTTGCCACTGTCACTTGGATTTCATAAAAAAAAAAACAGTTGTCCCCACACATTAAGAGATAGAATTCTGCTTGTAATTCTGTCTTGTCTTGTATTCTGCTCACATGTATCAGTGTTGGAAACTAAATTTTGACAGCACTTGCCATTTCTTGCAAGTGACTCTCAAAACGCACTCGCTCGGTGTAATTTTCACTCACCCGACAGAAAGATTACCGGTACTCCCTCTTCCCTCCTCCCTCTCCTTCTCTCCCTCCCAAAATCTCTGCATTGATTTACAAACCACATGTTTTCTCATAATCACAGAGGCCCAGCTTGCCATTTCGTGTTGAGCCTTCTTTTTCTGGTCTATTTAGGAGACACCTCCTAATAGGATCACGGACAGATTTTAGTGCTTTATCCTTGCTTTTATCATCAACTTTTGGCATCAACTTTTAACAGCTAAACGAACAGCTGGCACTGCCGAATTCACGTATTTCCCTTGAATCGAGACATTGAAGTGAACGACTTGTCGGTACATGGATTTCCTTCAATGAAAAATTTTCTTAAAAGACCTTAAACCCAAAGATACAATCATGTAACTACAGTGGAGGTACTTCAATTTTCAAAACAGTTTCTATTGATGCCTGATCTTCATGAAATTCATTTCTTAGCAAGCAAATCTTCAATTCTAATTCTTATGCACTAATAATACTGCTGGCTCACCTAGAGACCAACAACTTCACTTCATACACGTACACGTAAGTGTTATGTGAATTGTCACTGACAGTGAGGAAGCCTTACTTCATTTTGTCTATTTATGAAACACTAAGTTGTGTTTTCTTGACAACATAGTTGTTATCTCGAAAGATAAAAAAGTTAAAAAGAAGCATATGTAAGTTTTCTTTGGAGATATTCTTGCCAAAATAGGAAATAAAAAGGAGTGCTAGCAATATTCCATACTAGCCAAACTGTCGAGTGATCAATGATTTGTACTCATCTGACACTTTTCACACTCCCATTGGTGAGTGGGCAGGTGTTCATTTCCAAAACTGGTGTATTTTACTTCATCAAGAGCAAGGGGTTTCTCACATTTTTAATTGATCAATGTTGTGTGCTTATTTTAGTGATGACCTTCCAAAGACAAAGCTTAAGATGTCAGTGGCAGATTCTTTGAAAAAGGCTCTGGTGAAACTTAAAGAACAAGAAAAAGACAAACCTGTTAAAAGTGATGGCAAGTGATCCGTTTTATTACTTAATTAAGTTGGCGAGGTGACCAATACTTCTTGCACAATGAATAATGCTCTGCACCAGCTAAAGCACCATCCAGTTGATATATGTAGGTACTTACATAGCTTATTTTGTCAGCTGTTATCCACTCGACAGGGCTTTCATTAAGAGTCAGGCACAGGCTTTCAGCCAGGATTTAAAAGGGCCTGCTCAAATGAACGATTTATAATTAAGGCAACATATGAAAATTTAAATGATTTTCTTTATAAAGTGGCCATCCACAGGAAACCTGGATGCCCATCTGGCCAAGAGCCTGGTCAGGCATCAGGCAAATTGAGTGGCTGTTAGGATGATTTTGCCTGCTTGGTTTGACAATCTAGATGGAGGAAAGTTTTTCTTATATAATCGAAGTTCAGTTTAAAATGGTTTTGCCTGCCTATGAAAACCAGTTGTCCTCCTGCTGAAAGTGTTAATAAAACCCCTGCCACTGGATAGTGTTTTACTTCAGAGTTGGTAGATAGTTATAGTGCTTTTCACAGTTGAACACATGTCCATGGGCCCTGAATGGAGGAAGGCTCTTTCAGGGAAAAGTGTCTTGCTCTGTAGGAACACAATGCAATGACACTTAACTCCAGCCCAGATCTGAGAATGTAAAATACAGTTATATAATTGTACTGGTAAACCTTTCACAATAATGTTATCCAAACACAGTAACAATAAGGCTAGAGTACAAAAAGCAAGAAGCTTCATTAGCAGTCGCCCTTTTCCAATGTTATGGTGGATCTCAAAGTAACATAGTGCAATGTTTATCTTTTATTTTGGCCGTAAATTTTTTGTCTGGGAATTGTTTCTAATCAGGAAGTGAGCATGATGGTGGAGTTAAACCTGGAACAATGTGCAAAAATAGTGGATGTAACACCGTGAGTCTAATCTTATTGTATATGTTATCAAGATTTAAGTTGTAATTATAGCAAAACCATTTAGAGTAAATACAAACCTGGGACTTTTTTTTTTCACCAGCAAACTATTTCAATCTCTTTTTTTATTTTATTTAGTTATATGTAAATGAAAGTACCAACGATGACAAGTGCTGGAATCATTATGGCGTACCAATATTTCATGAAGGGTGAGGCAATATGCTTTGGCATCTGAGAACTGTTATAGAGTTTTGCATGCTAATGTCAAGCTCTGGTTATTTAAAGGCTGGGTCAGGAGATAAGCTTGCCTTCCTTATTGAAACTAATTAATATCTCAAAATGAACTTGAAAGTTCTTTCTTCTATAAGGAGGGGTTTATGGTGATAGAGCTGAATGGTGGATAATAAAATAAAAATTATTGAGCATGAAGAAGTAAACTTGAGCTAAGGATTAATTCTAAAGGACAGAGGATTGAGAGATTCAAATAATTACTATATTTATAAATATATATTATTGAAAACTGACAATTTAATATAAGGATTCAGAACTGAGAATTTATTTCTTATATTGAGCACAATAATAATAATTGTAGTTTCTGATAGCTTCAGTTGAGACTAGTTTTTGTAGGATAGTAGATAAGAACCCTCAACTCAACATAACGTTGTTTGATCCTGAAAATGACATGTCGATGTGGTGTTTTAGGTATAAATTTTGGTCTTGTTGTCGGAAAAGGACAACAGACTTTGATGAGTTCTTAAAACAAGACGGATGCACTTCGGGGTCTCACAGATGGGAACTAACAGAAGAGGTAAGGTAGCAATTTGTACCCCAACCTGTCATAGGGTTAGAGAGTTATATGTGACAATATTCAGGATACATAGTACGGCCAGTGTAATTATAATATCTTGTGTGTATGCCAAATGGTGCATGTTGCCACAGCTTATCACGGTTTCTGTAGCTTGAAGCAGCTAAGAGTTTTGCTGATGTAAGTCCATTGTAGGCTAAATCGAAACATTTTCCAAGGCTTCTCCTTCAATTCATTAGTATAAATGTAAAATGTTTGATACTACGCATTTTTATCTCACATGTATATATCAGGCACAGAGAGAAATACCCAGGATTTGCACTTTCCCACTGCTACTGTCAGACATTACAAATTGTATTCAGCTGTGCAACGGGGAGAAGTTATTAGTAATGTTTGGGCTTTAAAACATGTAAAAGGAATTTGGTACTTTTTAAGTGTTTTACATGGATTAATCCCCATATGCTTGGTTTCTTCTTATTTGCAGGAAAAAGCGAAGAAAGTCCTGTGCCGGTGAGTTTTTTTGCAAGCAGTATTTAATGTACATTCTCTTATAACTCTGTAAGTAGCCCCCTTCCCCCTTTTCCAAGCTAAGAATTACCACCACTCTCCTGGACTAGGATATTACAGTGGTCCATTTACCTTGTGTCATATTGCCAGGTTGTCATAACACCATGATGGAGAACAAAACACTGGAACCTAGTCCACTTGATTCAAAGTTCAGCATACTCTTTAATATGCCACCTGAGCGCAGCTCTCAGGGCCAAGACCTAGACCTAAACGTCATATTTTGAATACAAAATCCCTCATGGTATGTTGTTTCTGGTTTTTCAGATATGACTGGTACAAAATGGGAAACTTTATCGTCATTTCAATATTTGCGAAGATGAGTGATCCTGAACAAACCTTTGTAGAGGCAAATAAAACAGTTGTAAGTAGACATTTTTGTACCAGATGTCCAAATAGCATCTTCTTTCTACTCAATTAAACACTTGTTATTGAATGCACGGTGTGTAGGTGGATAAAACATTGTGTTAATATCTCATAGAACACTGCCTCAGAAGCAATATTAATGTCAAATTATGGTAGTAAAGACTTGTTCTTTGTATTTCAGTTAAGTGCTCATGTGGTGTTTGGTGGCTCAAACGTGTTTGAGCTTCAGCTCAATCTACACGGGGTGAGTGTTCCGAAATGACTACAATAAATGCTTTCCCAGACGATCGCGAGGATGATTCGTGTTTGATTTCACGCGAGTAATATTTCCACTTAACGAATAGAACTTGAGAATTCTTAGTGGTATCCTGTCCATTAGCCCGGAAGTCGATTAACCCTTGTCGGCTAGCCCACAAATAAAACTTTTCTTCTTTACCGTACGTCATCGAGGGAACGGATTGTGGAGGTTTCGCACCAACTGCGTTCTCCCCCACAACTCTCTCTCGTTTTCACGCTTAAAGGAGCCGAGTCACGGTTTGCGCATATTGAAAAGTTTAGCCTCAATTTTTCAAATTCGTCGTTTGTAATCCGTGTTAATCTTCTCCATCCGTAGCCATCTTTGTTCCTTTATGGTTTATCATTATCTCTGGTGTTTCTCTATCTTATTAAACTGTTATTTTCAGGTTTCTTACCATTTAAAGGTTATTTTGTATGTGGCCAAAATAACTCAAAATACCGTGACTGAGCCCTTTTAAAGAATGAGAAAGAGTCATTGATCTCGACTTCTGGGTGGGGGCTAACCGGTTAGAGGCTAATCGACTTAAGGGCTAAACGACCGAATACCATGAAAATAAATATGTCATTTAATACTAGCTGTTTTCACTGTCGGAAAGGTTAAGACAGAAAATTGGTAGCAAAAAAAGATTTATATCTTGGCCTAGTTAATAGAGGGGGATGGTTATGAAACCCGACAAATTTCTTTGTTGTAGGATTTTGTTCGCTTTTTTGGCCTTGACCGTGCATAAAACACAATACTTGTTTACTCCGTACAGAGGAACTAACCAATAGAAACGTGTTGGTTATGTAATTCATGCATAGTGTATGAGCGAAAAATAAAAGATTGTGCACGGTCGTGGACCTTCCAACATAAATCTTGGGTTCTCTGTTTGCTCCTTTGATGTTTGCCGGACTTCATAAGCATTTCCCTCTAAAAAACTATGATCTAGGACGTTACTAGAAGAGTCAGAAGATGAGCACTAATTGGGTGGGGGCTCTGATAGGAAGAGTACGCTTGTTAAAACGGGGGCTCTGACCAAGATATTTCTTCTTCAGACAATCCTCCCAGAGAAAAGCTCCGTGTTGCTATCCCAGACCAAGGTGGAGATCAAATTGCGAAAAGAAGACATTGGAAGCTGGCCTTCCTTGGAGCTGAAAAAGCCAAAGGACTGAAGAAAACCCCTCGAGAAACAAAAGACAATTTTACAGCACAAGAAGGACCAGCAGAATCCGCTGACACAAGAACGCAGTAGTTGATTTTTCGACTGAGGCCTTTGACACTGCACCGCATGGTGGTAATATTTCGCAATTTTCTGCTTTTCGCGTCCAGCAATCCACGAACTAAACTATGTGTAAAGCTATGGAACGACGAATAAAGTTTGAATGAGGCTTGTGTTACGACGCGAAATTAGTTATTTTGGTGTTTCATAATTCCAGTCAGAGTTGAACTATTGATTTGCTAAATTGTACGTTTAATTACTTCACGTTGCGCATTTAGGACAGATTTGACCATGCCGGCAGCCGCCTAGATTTTGAGACATCCTTAATTTGTCTTTACTTTGTCTTTATCAGTATTAGATTCAGCTGCGAATCACTTCTCTTTATCTGGGACTCAGTTTCGAATCACGAGTGACGCACTTGAGGAACAGGCGCGCCTCTGTCAACCACAGTTAAGGAACGTTCTCCACTCCAACGTTGCTGTAACCTTTGGGAGAACTGGCACAAAAATAATTAAACGAGTGGTAACCAAGAGCTTTTTAATTATGAATTAACACTTGCATTTCTATTGAAATTTCCCTCGCAAAGCAATCGCATCTTGGTTTCTTTATCAACTTAACCCTTTGAATACCAAACTTTAGCCAAAAAAATACCGTTTTTAA
>Ga0126339_10000733_pt1 | contig 19575 bp, 7 predicted proteins | sample OrbTmetagenome_2_FD_92532 | JGI IMG/M metagenome (GOLD analysis project Ga0126339, IMG submission 92532) | Coral microbial communities from Petempiche,Puerto Morelos, Mexico - Orbicella T R C metagenome | ecosystem: Host-associated > Invertebrates > Cnidaria > Coral | place: Petempiche,Puerto...
AAACAAGGGCATCTAATTAGCTTGCTATATTTTTGCCCTTTTCCATTTCTCCTCTTACTTGTCTACTTTATATTTATCTTTGTAATTTTAGAATGGAATAAATAAATAAAATGAAAAAAAAAAAATGAAAATTTACCAAGTTTCGCCAATCTCTTTTTCGGTCCTTCGACTCTCGTGGAAAGAAGAGACAAGTAGGAGAGGGATCTTGAAGAGTATAATAAGCTCGCCCGCTGGTCGTGGAGGTCGCACCAAAAGAGTTTACTTGTAAAATCTAAGGGGTCTATCAAAGGTTCTGGTTTAAATTTATGAAAATTTCTAGCGGCAAATGGAACACCATTTTCAAGAATTTCCGAAAAAGAGAACAACCTCGCGATGTATAACACCAGGATAACAGCATTTTTGAAGATTTCTTTTTGTTACCAGAAATTTCCGCTCCATCCGATTTTTCTCTCGGAATTTTCATTTAAATTGTTTGCATTTTGGAAATTTACCAATTTTTGTATTTTCCACAAGGTTTTCAAAGGAATTTCCCCTCGAAAGTTTTGCAATTTTTGGTCGAACGGAAATCAAGAACGCTGACGTTATGAATTCATTTGACGTCATTCGTTCGTTCGTTTTGGTTCGATTCGTTGGTTGGTTGGTTGTTTCATTCTTCACATTCATTTGGCGGGAGTAACTCAATCCCAGGCTTTCTTTAGAGCCTTGGATCGAGGTTGTGGCTGGAAGCCTGTCACGTGACGTCACGAAGGTCATGTTGGTATGAAATTTTTAAATCTGTCGTTGAGGTTTTCTTATGCAAAAATTTGCCACTGTCAGGGAACAAAAATTTGGTTTTCACACCACACGAAGCACACGACATCTAGACGACCGAATTTAGCAGTACTGTGGCACTTCTCGTAAGCTTGTAATTGCTTTGTTTGTTTGCAGCTGTTATTGTTTTAGGGCTAGGGGACCTTGTTTCTGTTGTTTGCGCTATTGTTCTCTTAAAGGATTTCAAGCCATTCATGTGAGACCTTACGAGAGCTGTTACATGACCCGAAGAGACTCACGCGGTGATTTTAGCAGTCTGGACAATAAAATTGTTTATGAGGATGTTTTCTTTTTTCCTGGGGTTAAAATAATGGTTTTAATGGCAGAAGTAAATCCCAGATGTTTTTATTAATTTCCGGCCACCATATTAGCATCCCCCGGGGAACGCAAATATGGCGTACTGACTCCTATAATGGATTCAAACCTTTTTGACGAAACACGGAATACAGCACAGAGCTGAAACTCGCCCAAATAAATTAACTGTTGGACACGACGATAGAGTTTCTGCGCTATCCTAAAGCGCGTCTTATGTCTCATATTTTTATCAAAGTGAACCGTTACAAAGCTTTAATCGCTCAACATCAAGAAGGCACCGAGAGTTTAATTGTAACTCTTATGACGTCATTTAAATTCGTTCCCTAGCAACCCAGTTTGAAACTACAATTTGGAAGACTAGAGCCGGTAATTAGTTATTCGTTTTCTTCGCATTTCACGATATTAAAATTATGTAGATATCTTATTTATTTTGATAAAAATCGCCTTAGGAAATGTAGAGTCCAGGTTGGGAAAATATCATGCTGTTGTTTTTAGATCAATTTGTCAATGAAGGTGACAATTGGAACACTATTGTTACTTTAAGAAAAAATAAAAAAAACTCGATGAATAAATACACAAGAATAAATCCGAGAAAATCCTGGCATAATTAAGGTGATTCCTATAAAATATTTCTTAACAGTATTTTAAGTTTAAAAATCGATATCTCATAGAATAAAACAAAAATGATTCGATTTTCGAGCCGACTGAAATAAAATTAGATTGCGATCGGTCCGCACAGAGCCCGTTAAGCGTTTCAAATGAATTTGCAAGTGTTAGTTCCTTGGGAATTTAATCTTAAATTCCAAAATATCCTGTCATTTCTTTTGTTGTCGCCAGCTGACTGCCTTAGGGAGTAAAACAAAACAATTCTGACTAACAGATGATACTGACCTGACTGGCAAGTGGTTCGCGCGCTGAAACTAACGGAACAGCTTTCGCTCAACAAAGAAAGTGAATACATTAGGTGTTATAACTCGTCGCTTGAACACAAGTCCTTGGCAAAATCGGATTTACGCAGAGTGCCTTTCCGTGAGGAATAAGAACAGGCAGACGAAGATTTCTTTGCGGGCTAAACTAATTCATACTTCATTGCTTGATTTAAGAAGGTAAGCTGTACAGTGTTGCCTCGAGAAAGACGCTAAACCGCGGCTCATGATTAATTTTTACTCTCTTTAAAAGAAACTAAGAAGTGAAATTTCATAACACAGCCGTAAAAGTACAGCATTGAGCAAACAAAATGAAATCACTTCTAACAGAACACGCATGCAAGCCATTCTAAACCTAATGTGCATGGATTAAAATAAAATAAATAGTTTGGCGAGTCGAATTTAATACATTTACGCAAATGCGAAATGCATTTTGTCAATTTCGAGTCTTGAAGACACATTTGTTTGGTAAAAAACAATGGCAATTGGAGTATTTTATTTCACACCTTTTGATATTTTGAACGTTTCCACTGACTAGAAAGAGAAACGAGACATAACAAACCCAAAGGAAAGCAACGCGCCATTTGAATAGCAACATAACTCTCCGTGGAAAAAAAAATGGGAAGAACTAGTATCGATATGACGTCAGCTTCATTTCCTGCCGTGGTCTAATGCGTTCAGTGCGATTTCGTTTTGCCCCAAGATACGTTTATCTTCGAATTAATCTATTTACAAAATATCTTTGTGAACGCGAAATAGTATAATTCCTTAAAGTGAAGGCTTAAGTTCTTGGCTATAAAACTGCACACACACACGTTGCTCAAACAGAAGTAGGATTTGCATCTGTGTGTGGAAAATTGAACGTCCGACATTGTTTTATTTTCGTTTATGATTGCCGTGAAAATGTTTTATGGCTTCCGTCAAACCTTGAAAGACACAGTAAAATTTTTTTTCTCCGGCTGTTCGAGTAAATAAATTGTTTTGACTCGCTTCAGCATTCTTTAATCAAAAAGCCAGTTCTATATATTAACCGATGTTTCCAGTGCGTCCATCTTGTCTTGTGTGAAAGTTGGCTGTGATAGATAGGTGTCAACTGGAAGTGTATATCACCCATGCTCTATTTGTTTCTTCGGTATTTAAGTGTTCAATTGAACAAATGTAATTGTCTAAATATAGAGGGCTAGTGGGGTTAATGGCTAAGCTGTTTGTCGACGTCTTTAAAGAACAAAGAAAGCAGAATATTTATCGCATTTTAACAATGTCTGACACGAAAACAGTGCCTTGTCGTGGTATTGTTATTTAAAAAAAAACATAAGTCGTACAAGACTGTCGAGCAGACAGAACACGACAATTTGCATTTTGAAGCCGAGCGACGAATCGGTGTTGCAGGTGTAATTAACTAAAATAAACCAGGAAAAATGTATTGTTCAAACCTTATTTTGACAAGATAATTACGTCGTGCTGATAATATTAATTCAGTCACACTTCCAGGTCTTTCTTTCGCTTTTTTGCCCTACTAAGATAATCGCATTGATGTTATCATGCGTATCTCACAAATTGTAACATCTACGTTTTTGAGTTTCGTTTTTAAAATTTACAAGTATTCAATCTGCTTGTTACTGCTACTGAAAAGAATATCTTTCGCCGTTTTCTGTTACTATAGACACGCTGATAAGACCACAGTATGTGATGGTTTTCGGATTCCCACCATTTTCAAATAGGAAACAACAATGAGAAACCTACTGCACCACCGAACGAAAATCCGATGTAAATAATTTTACGGTTTTACGGTTCAAATCTTTGGAAGATATTTTTGTGATAGGCGCAACTTCAATTTTTTTTTGTTTTTTGTTTTTTTTTTCAATTTTCCACACACTATGATTTCAGATGGATTGTAAGTTCGCCAACTTTTGCCGACAAATTTACCGAAAGCGTGTTCAAATATTGCATTCATTTGGCTGTAAAGTGTTTTTACGAGTTTATATTTAACTCGTTGTGAGATGAAAAGAGCTTTTGAACGTTCCGGAAAGTTATCTTAAAAACCAAATTTCACGGAGCTCCACGTTAAACTAATTAAAAATACCTCGTATGCTATCTGGCGACTCAATGATAAACAGCAAGCGCGTGCCGTTGCCATAGTTACCCTTGGATCTTCCTACTTTCACGCTCACGAATCCAAAGTATGAAATAAAAATGATGAGGAATATGTAATTAAAATGGCAAATTATGGAAATACATAGAGCTTATCGATATGTCACGCATTTCACGAATCAAAGTAGCTTAGATAAAACGTGCAAGGAAAACAACAACGTTGTTTTTTGTAGAGGTTAGGAAACTTTTCAATTTGTTCTTGACTAGAAAGAGATGGTATAAACAGCAACTTCGTGATGACTTCAGGCTTTGTCGATTTGACAGCTGTTTGACATCATTTGACCTGACACATTGCTCGTTCCGTATATTTTTTATTGGCTAGGCTAATAAAAAGATGTCAACAAATTGCCAAATGCGAGGTGAATTTTATGATGCGCATTTTGAGCTACGTAAACTCTTACAAATTTATACAGAATTCACGACCTGCACAACTTGGAATTTCTGAGTTAAATATATGGAATATTAAATATTACGCTTTTTAATAACGTTTTAACATTATTCAAATTTACCCTCCTTCAATCTTGAGTTCTCGAAGAGAACGTCTGTAGGATGTTTTTTTTTTACCATTATTATGATGGAGAAAATACTTCAATCAATGTGTTTGCGTGCCTCGGGCGCATGAGGAAATAAAAAAAAAAGAAATGTTTCCCCTGCAGTTCTATAATCTCCTACTATTGCATCTCAGGTGTTGTCGCTAGCAGCCCAATTTCAAGTTTGATATGTTCCCTTATAAGCGGTCTTCTACAATAACTACAATACGTTTCATCTCTGGTATCTAAGACCTCCCATCGCAGTTTTTTTCTGTGTTCACTCGCTATCAGCTTCTTTTAAATACCTATATTGTCAGCGGATTCTTCGTCCAAAGTTCGATCTGAGAAAATGGCGGTAGATCAAGACGTATCCTATACAAAGCCGACGTATCAGTCCTCAATTCTCTCCCCTTATCGAATTGCACGATGTGTACAGAAAGACGCTCTAAGGAAATATTATTTATCTACCACTCTCGCGAATCACACTGTCCTGAAAGTAAGATCAGCGTGTTGTATTTTCCGGTTAGCAGCTGGTTTAATTATATCTGCGATTGAGCATATATTCAATATTTCGACCGACATTGACTTGCGTGAAAACCAAAATAAATTCCCCACCGTAAACAGTTTATGCTGTTATGCAAATTTTGACGGGCAAAGTTAAAAACTTGTGGGTGACAATGCATAAATTGTGGTTAAAATGACTGTCATTTGTAGCAAGCAAAGAAGAGAGATAGATTTTTGTCCTGATTATCTGACGTTAACTTAACAATGTTATATATATGTTTTTTTGTTGTTTTTTTTTTTACTTTCTTTGAAGAAGATTTGTTCCAATAACCCTGTCGATGAACTCAAGATTAAATATTCCAGCTAAAATCTGGGGGTCACTTATCTTTGTCAGATTCATTCGTTATAATTGAAATTTTAGCAGCTATTAGCCTGACATTGTTATCTCCTTCTCTCGGTGTTTTTGTTTTTGGAAAGAAAATAATTGACGTAAAAATGCTTAGAGCAAATTACAAGCTTAAATCATTCACGAGCGGAGAGAAAAGCGTTGTATATTTTAAAGATTTCTTCGGCGCATCGTAATCTTTTCTTCACACATACCGTTCACGTTGTCTGGAACAAGTAACCTTCGTCGGTAAACGGTAAGCTAAGTTCGATAATCACATTTCAGTGTACAAAGAAAATTATTTGGGAAGATTTAAGATAGATATTGCCCTGTCGTTATCCCGTCGGACCGCCTCAAAGAAGTTTCTTTTCATATTTACATTCAGCTTTCGACTACAACATTACCAAATAACATTTCTACTGATTAAAAGAAAACCCTAAAATCATAGCTATAATTGTATAGTGTAATTTCAATGTTTATTACCGCATCTTACAACTGAAGCAGAAGCTAGCCGAAGGCATAACTAAGTAAGCATGCATTTGTCTTCAGACGTTAGCTTTGCAGTATTTACAAATGTTTTGAATACCGGATTTCAACTCAATAATCATAAAACTGAATTCGATTTATTTATTTACTTGAAATCTAATTTCACTCGAACTCCTATAATTTTAAAATATGTATACATTTTCAGTAAAACATACATCTTTTAATTGTTTCGTTTTAGGCGATGGTGTAATTTTCTGTTTCTGCTCTTGAAGAGAAAACAAATCTACTTCTTAAATCAGCGCTAATTTTGGGTGCGCTCCAATACAAAAATGGTGGGCGGTTTTTGTGCTAAAACTGTTAATTCGATTCAAACCAGTTCCATAAACATGCTTTAATTTAGCTTGCGATCACTGAATTGAAATATTAATCACGAACCGAATTTCACGGTAGAGGAAAAGAACACAAGGGATTTAATCTTTAATCAAGATATACTGACTTTATTGGCATCGACAACGGATATATCACCAGGAATTTTGAGGAGTTTAATTTCGGAAACAGGACTTGGCGTCCGAGATTGAATATTTACATCGTATACAAAGCCGGCTAAGCTGCATGTGTTTTCAATTGAACTAAAATATGACACTGCGGTAAATCTGCGAGCTTACATGAAGATTAGCCTGTCAAAATGTAGAAACTCCGGCCTTATAGCAAACCATCATTTATTATGCATTGATAAACCAACCCCAAGTGTCACATTTGCGATATTTTCGCATTATATATATTATTAAAAACGTTGTGTCTTTGCTGCAAAAGTATACTGTTATATATGCCTGATAAGGAACTGGTTTAGTTGTCACCATAAGCTAAGAGGTACTTTCAGTTAACGTACTTTTAGTTCAATTAATTTTTCTGGAGGAAGGGTCAAGAGGGCTGGCAAAACAAGCTTGCAAGTGTGCTTAAATTGAGACGACGACTGAATCTTCCTGTCAATCGCGTTGAATATTCAATCAAGAGCCTAATTCACGCCTCTGTTAACATTAAAAAACATTTATGACGAGCATAAATCATGTATTATGTATTGATAAAGCAACCCCAAGTGTCACATTTGCGATATTTTCGCGTTATATTAGCAAAAAACGTTGTGTCTTTACTGCAAAAGTATACCATTATATATGCCTTTCAAGGAACTGGTTTTGTTGTCACCATAAGCTAATAGGTACTTCCAGTTAACGTACTTTGAGTTCAATTAATTTTTTCTAGAGGAAGCATTGAGAGGGCTGGCAAAACAAGCTTGTAAGTGTACTTAAATTGAGACGACGATTGAATCTTCGTGTCAATCGCGATGAATATTCAATCAGGAGCATAATTCATGCCTCTGTAAACATTTATGACGAGCATAAAAATGCATGAACAAAGAGATGCATGATTTATCGTCCAGCAAGAGTGAGTGCACGCAGAGTGCACGTGAACAATTAATGATAAAATTACATAAAAATTAAAATCGCGCCGACAATCATGAAATCACTTAGCCTGTTACTTCTGCAATAGAGTACCAACTGCATGCTTTGAGTTTTAAAGTATGTGAATCGATCCCTTAAATCTGTGTTATTTTTATCACAGCTTCAATTTTAAGTATTTCGTTTCTTCTTCCGCAATAAACAACTAAATAAACATCAAATATATAAACCATCCTCATATATGGGGTTGTTTTCACTTGAATGTCGAAAAGCAATACTCCGTGAAAAAAAAAAAAGACGGCCGCGGTACATTTTACCACAATACCTTGCTAACCTAACACAGCCTACATGGCCAAAGAAAGCCAAATTTTTATAATTTTGTTCCTGTACTAAGGACATTGTGTAGCCAAGGTTTGAAGATTTTATAGCTTTTCTGTACGTTTTTATGAACGTTGTTAAGGTTTTCTTGCGCTAGGAACTATGGGTAAATGTACCAGTCGCCATCATTTTTCCTACGGAGGATTGGTTTTGCATTAAAACACTACACGATTGGTTTAAAAACTCGCGCCACTCTTTCATCCAATCAGAAGTAAAATCAAAACCAATCGTGACTCACTCGCGCAAATTTTTCCGCGCTTTACGTCAGCTACATATATTTGCTTCGAGTTTTGATTGGTTCACTGGATTGCCTGTGTCCTTTGTGATTGGCTGGAGTGATTACTTTGGTTTTGGCTTTACAACTCAGTTGAAAATGACTCTAATCAATCAATAAATCAATACACGCGACACATAAAGAAAATTCAAAAAAAAAAATGAACAAACAAACAAATCAATAAGTAAATAAATATATATAATATAGATAGGACCCTGCGCGCGCTCTGATTGGTCAAAAACCGATGTTTTATCAGAGTATAAAACATAGAAAAGCGTGTTTCATTGTTTTTCACTTAAATCATAAAGCAAATGAAGAAGCCTGAGCCGTGTATTACACTCTGATAAAACACTCCGGACATTTGAGAACACTCGAGAAATGTAGAAAACACGAGCCGCAGGCTCGTGTTTTCTACATTTTTCCTCGTGTTCTCAATTGCCCGTCGTGTTGTATCACAGTGTAATACACGGCTTATAATTTTATAATTTTAGTTATTAACATGGTGCGAAGCGAATAACTTCAACTTCAATTTCTTTATTATTTTGCTATATTTACAAAGCTCACATTAATATCATAATTATAAAAAGAGAAATATTAGGTACAAATGCTCATGGAAAAGAATGAAAAGATGATATGTTCGTGGTTACCACCATGTTGAGCTAAATACGGTAGAACAAAAATACATTTAAAAAACATTGGTTACTGAAAATACATTACTGACAGAGAAAAATGTATACATTACTTAGCTACAAGTTAGTTTTAATGCATGAGTTGGGTAGTATCTACTGCTACGCAGCTAATGTCATGTATAAGAAAGTTCGACTGTTTGGCATATTATCCTGGCACGAGGGCTACACCGAGAGAATATCGGCCCTGTAGGTCCTGACAATACCTATATATTGAGCGTAGAGAAGTCTGTGTGCAAATTGACTGAGAGCCGATATCTTGGTTAGCAGGTTGATACTTAGAAGATCGATATTTGAACGACAACTGATATTGCTTCCTGATTGGTTGGTATTTGTTATCACCCCTTATGAGCTGTTTTCACCATGTAATCAATATTGTTGTTGTTATGAACTGAAGTAATGTTTCTTTTCCTTAATTCTAAGATTTATTTTGACTTAGCTCCAAGAGGCGGAGTAGGTCAGTCTTAAGATAATCGTTTCATGTTTAAGCTCACGTGTGATTTTCCTTTGTTGCGAAATAAATGTTGGTATCAATATATGTGAACGTATTCAACGTTAAATAGAGACTTTAAAAGGTGTCTTGCAGCCGTTAGCTGTAAATACATTCGCACATTCTTACAAGGAAGTTTGCCCAAGCTAAAGACATATGCGTTCGTAGTTAATTTTCTTTCGATTGGACGTCAGAAATGAATGAAGTATTCGATTCCTATGTATTTTGACACTCCTTAAGACTTCCTTGATTCGTGGGCAGCTCTAAATTAAAAGAACTGTCATGGCATTTTGAGGCATTTTGCCCACGTACAAACTTACCTTTAATGTAAATTATACTTTAGCCGCAATACTTCGCTAATGTACGGACAACTCTCTCCTAAGACATCAATACGAATTTTATTTCACAGCGACAATGAATGTTGCAGTGGCGTTTCGGATGCGACCAATATTTGCACTTAATACAAAAACGTTAACATACACCTTGAAATAAAAATGTCCCAAAATATGTAATGGAAACATATTTATCGATATAGGTATTGTAGCACATTGTGTTTGTATTCTTTCTATTTTGTCGTACTGTCATTTTAATAAAAGAAAATAAGCAAATATATAAAGTTTCACTATCAATAGTTTTTTTCGAACTAAACTTTATTTCGCACTGAAGAACGTTAAATATCTTTTTCTTTCCCATCAAACTTCATCAATAAAATATTGAGACCAAAAGGTTCCTCTCTAAAATGAGAATTGCTGGCATTATCCCTTGAAAATATATGCGTCACTTCATACATATATAAATAAGAATAATGTTCTGTTGTTCTCTCATAAATATTAATAAATACCCGTTATTTGGAGCAAGAATTTTTTAAACACTTCCAATGCTATCTCAAAATGCTGTAACGAGTGCGAAGAGATAGACGCTTTGGTCCTTTTCAATTCGAAAATTATCTATCCTAGCTCTATATTTTTCCTACTGTGAGAAGTGCAAGCCAGTTTACGCTAGAAATAGCCTATTTGACTCCATTCAAAGAACATTAAGACGTGTTTCTGAGCCAGAAAGGACAGCCAATAACAACTTTTTTTATTTTTCAATGTTTTGGTGAGTCTGTGGATTACAGCGGGAGCCTGACTTTCTTAATGACATTGTGATCTTTTAAGACTGGTGTGATATCTTTAAAAATATATATACAGTGTGGGTTGCTTTTTTTCCTTCAGGATTTGAAAGTGAACGTACGCTCGCTCAGGCGCTGGAATAGCGGTCAAGAAATATTCACATTAGGCAATTAAATATTTGGAGGTGAGAGCAATTATACAGTTCTTTATTTTTAAAAACGCAAGCTTGAATTTTAGCGCTAATTGCAGCGTGTAGAAAAAAGTTATTTTGAAGCAAATGACATAGGCTTTTATTACTAGGCAAGCTCGAAATGTTTCTAGCGAAATGAAGCAAGTTCAAATATTACAGAGAAGTCAGAGACTTAAGTCAGAGAAGCTAGTGTTCGCCAACCGACGAAGAATTGAAATTAAATAATCCGCAAATTCTGGGTTGATCTGCAAATTCAAATTGTAATGTTTACGTACGGCGCCATATTTGTTCTTCGCGGCCGAACTGCAGTCCTTAAAAGTTAACAGGACAAGGTTCAAATTGCTTAATTATCTTTTTTTTTCGTTAGAATGTATATGATATAAAGCATCTCTCTCTAGCTTTATGATCATTAGCCGACTTTAGAAGTAATTTTATTTCGAAAGATAAAATTCTATGCCAGCTGTTTGTCTATGTTTATACATATCAACGAATTGTTTTTTTTTGGAAGAGCTTTGCTCGAAGGATTATAATCGAATGATTTAGGGCCTTTTGACTCAAACGTAGTGAAATCCTAGCTTGATTATTGAAAAAAGGGTTTCCTTCATCCGGCAGAAAATTGTTTATTCATAGAAATAATTTATTGATCGTTTGGGTGCAAAGTTGAATAAACATCACTTCAGGCGCAACTAAGCATTGTGCTATTGCAAAGAAAGTGTAAATAAAAACTTAGACCGAGCTATTCTCCAAAGAAAACGAAATTGGAACGAAGCCTGCTTTATGAATAATATATGAAATGTAAAATTTTTGCATTTATCATTGTTTAAATACTCGCTCTCTGAAATTTGTGAAATAGACTGAGCTTTCGAGGGACACAACTTCTGCAAACAACAAATGTGTTCACGTTTGTGGCTATTTATTTATTTTATATTCTGCCGCTCGCAAACGGCGTTGCCCCACAGCACCTTTTGTGGCAAATGCTAAATTGTCCTCTACCGGCGACCGTAAATTGTGAACTCGCTGCTGGAAGCAATTAAAATGTTCGCTAAAGACTTGCAGGTGTCATAGCCAAGAAAGATGAGCTCATCCCTCCTGTCAACATTTACACGATATTAATTAAGAAACACTCCTTTTATTCGTTTGGAATAACACATCATAATTATACCATATTCCGTTTACTGAATACGTTTGTTTACCAGCCAAGAGGTCGGATATCGTAAATATTTTTTTTTACACGAATTAGATCATGCATGCAATGCTGTTATACCAATATTTCTTTATTTTAATCGGCTACAAGAAACGTGTACCTGACAGACCTATGGTTTCAGCTCGTGGAATTATGTTATAAAGGCTGATTTGTTTCATTTCGTAATACGAAACATTAGTCCTTGCGTCTAACCTCACAAAGCTACTAAGACCTCTGTTCAGACGGCGGGCTTAATCTCAGGCTATAAATGCTCAGCAGGAAATAATTGGGTTCCAGCACTACAATTTACTGAAGATTCAATTCTCTACTTTTTCTTATGAGCCGAACCTAAATCCAATTTTCAGTATCGACCCAACCTAACGAAAAAGACCAGTTGATTCGTACGCCGATGGTTTAAGGCAAAAGTAAATCACAGAATTCGCAAAACTAAAATCGGCCTTGTTTATTGTGGGATGTTTCCTTTTCTGTCAACTGATAAAAATACATTGGTAAGCCACATGGTTTATTGGCTTCATTCAGATTAATCCCTCATTAAACCCAATTCAGATATGCCACTCGGGCTCTTTCCACACTACGTCGGAGAAATTTGAAAACGCAGCTTTATTTCTACGGTCACGTTGACCGTTCACACTAATTCGGAGAAATTGTCCACCGAAAACGGAGCTTTTTCAAAACGCTCTTCAAACCGGAGGAATCCTAAAAACGCCGGCTCTGCGTTTCAGCGTGGACGGAAAACATTTTGAAAAGACGATGGCGTCACAATAATTATGTGATGGCGGGGACAACAAGTGGGTATAGTAAATGGTTTGAACCCAGGAGTATCAGTCGTTCGTATATTGTGATCGTCAGGGTGAGGGTAGTTCTGAAAAGAACTGTTGTTGGTGACTGACGTTTCGACAACCTGAGCGGAAGTCATCTTCAAAGTCAAGTGATTAGTGTTTGTCAACCGTGGGTATGGTAGCCACGTCGGTACAATTAAACACTTATTATGCGCATGCTCAAGAGTGTGCTTAAGCGTTTCTACCGCCGATGATTATTGCGTAAGCTAAGAAATACGAATAGTTCTTCTGATTGAAATATCAGTCATTTATTAAGATAAATCAAGATGTTCTTTATTATACGTTCGACAAAACGAAACCGGAGGAGTATCAGAAAAAGAGTAGAAAGATTGACACCTTTCAAACGGCTGAGAAAGTTATTCCCAGCTTTTCTTAGTGTTGAAGTATCTACATTTTTCCGCAGCACATTTCGGACCATACCCGAACAGCTCGGCTTTAAAACTTCGCGCTCGCCAAACCGCTAGCTGATCCATCTTATTCTGAGAAATGTTTTTCAGGATCCTATGTCGTGATCAGAGGTATCCGGAGAATTTAGATTCATCCTATGGACCTTTCTTGAGGCCCAAAACTCGAGATGAAGTAACAGGGTTTAAGACGGTTAAAGGGGTCACGGTTTCACAGTCTTAACATGAAAAGTTTAGCCTACATTTTTCAAGTTCGTCGTTTGTAATCCGTGCTAATCTTCTCCATCATTGACTATCCTTGCTCCTTTGTGTTTTATTATTATCTCTTTGGCGTTTTTCCTATCTTAGTAAACTATTATTTTCAGGTTTCCTTTTATTTTAAGACAACTTTGCAGGCAAACAAAATAACTCAAAATCCTAAGACTAAGCCGGTGTCAACATATTTTCAATAACCTCTATAGCGAACATGTTAGTCCACTTCCTTGAGTAACTTACAACTTTTCGGGTGTAACATTAGAAACGCCTGGTTAAGAAAACAAATTAGTTACCCCTCTGTAGAGAATATTTAGGCCCAAAATTTCCGTCACTTCCTTCCAGTGTTGTTATCTCACTTTACAAGAGGAGGTGAGGGACAAATACGATTTTTGAAAGTACTTTGCGCCGATGAACTATGGGCGCTTTCAATTCAAACTAATTCAAAATTCTGGTTTCAATTTCCGAGAAATTTCATTGGCGAATAGAATAGCATTTTCTGCTTGGCTGTTGCGGAAAAGAAAATTTTTCCTAAATTTCCGTAAAAGAAGACAACCTCGTGAGGTGTGCCCAAGTTTTCGAAATTCTTTTCGTATTGATTTCCCTTGGATTTCGGTATCGGTTGAATTGTTTGCACATCTGAAGTTAAAAAGTCTTTTGATTTTCATGAAACGCTCCCAGTTTTCGTCTCCAGAATTTTTGACACTTTATTAACCAATCAAATTCAAGAATTCTTCAAACGACTCAAGCCAGTTAAATTCTGTGCTGTACTACATGAAGTAGAACTATGCTTCCTCATGATGTGTTGTGTTACATGAAGTAGAACACCTAAAATAAATCCTTCCATGTGTTATTGGGGTCGGCCTTAACACAAAGAGCAACGACACTCAGAATTGTCTCAGTACCTTTTACCTTAAAAGACGCTTCTAGCTTTCCCAGTTTGAACAAACAAAGGAAGTGATTATAGGCAGCGCGAGAACACAATCACTATTGATTACGTCATAAACGGCGACCCGCCTATACTTTCCGCCATTTCCTTTCTGCTTATGACGTCACAAAGCGGCTGTCATTATCACATCCTTGTGTTTTTCTCTTTCGTCGTTCGACGCACTGTATAAAGTCTCACAAAATTATCTGAATACTTCAAGTACACTCATTGGGGAAAATTGGCCGTTTGCTCGTCGTTTCGCTTCTTTAGAGGACGATTCGGAGTTTGGATAATGAAAGGAGATCGAGGATTTGTAGATCAACTCAAGGTTGGTTTAAGCGTTTCATGTTTTTGATCTATAGCTTGATTTTTTCTTTAATTTTAATTTAGCAGTCAATTAGTGTTTTATAACGGGTAAGGAAACGGTAAAATAGTTTGTATCAGGCGAAAAGGAATCCATCGTAATTTGCTGGTGAACAGCTATAATGATTCATTTTTAATATTCCGTCGGTAGAAGCTGATTTTCAGACCGACCTTATCTTACGCTTGAAAAACCGGAAACTTCAATTAAGCTAAATTTGAGCTTAACTCGACCCAGTGAATACGAAAGCTTTCCCAATCTGCTGTTAGCCACAAAAAAAACAGGAAACACTGCAATTTGTAGGCACATTTATTACTCTTGTACTTTCAAAGGTTGGAATTTTTAAACAATAAGCTGTGATTTTCGTATTTCAATGGGTTTTGTATTTGTTCGTGTGAGTTATAATTTATTCACTATTGCCATAAATCAGCTGTAAATTCTGCGGTTCTTTCTGTCTGCCTTTGAAAGTAACAATCCTACAAAACAGACAAAAGAGTTCCTTGTTTTCTACTTCAGTTCTTTTGCGGTCAAGGATGAATGTTCCAGCTGTACTGCGTTTGAAATAAATAAAAACCTTGCTGTAATATTTTTCCCTAATTGCTGCTTAGCCTTGAGACAAGTTTAGATTCTGCCTTCAAATCACTTTGATTCTCTAATTACTTTTTGTTTTTAGAGGTAACGTTTCGTGATCATGGGCTGCCATTAAGTTCAGGAATACTCATAACCAAAAGAGGGTCCTTTGTAATCCTGGCTTTATCCTCGTCAGAAAAAAATGCTTAAAAATTCGTTATAAATCTATTTATTTCGTTTATGGTTGATGTAAGGTCTTAAGTCAATAAGAAAAACGCTTAATGTCTAGACAGATATATGGAGTTTCAAACCGGAAAATCACATCAGTTTATTGTTTTAATGAATTATATATTTCATGGCTTTCAATTCTGAGATGAACATATCTATTCACACGTTTAACTGGTTGATATGTCGCGCAGCCGCGGCCTGGATTCCGCAAAAGAAAAGACGCGCATGCGTTGTTACTGTTGTTGTTGAGGCCTGCATTTAGGCGTTCCGATTTTAGACGAGTTACTCCAAATTAGATTATTGTTCTTGATAAAGTGGATTTGTCTAAACAAAGTCCTCAAATGACATGACATTGAGGTGAAAAACTTGTAAAAAGTTTTAAAGGAAAATCACTGTGCACTTTGAACTTGGAAAAAAGGTGTGTTCACATTAGTGCTTAGCAAGAATTGTACTCGGCCACGTACTCGGAAACCAAGTGTGGACATAGCCTTATAACGTGCGTCACTAGTTTGGAATTTTCCGGGTCAAAAGCTATCCACAGAGCACAAGAGTCCTTTCGAGTTCCTCCTCCAAACTTTCTGTAGGGTTCTCATTACACCATGTTAACATGCTAAAAGCAAACTTTTTCCTATTTTTTTGGTTCAGTGTTTTTTCTTCAAGCAAAGCACGTAGCTGTCCGCAAGAACCATGTACGATTTTTGTTAAAAAAAAATAAAAGAAACCTAAAATGTGCTGGTATAGCAATGCAGATTTAACCTAAAGCTGTCTTCATGAACTTTCTATGAGGCCATGAAGGTTTCGTACTGGAAGTCGCAGGGAAAAAATCAAATCGTTTGTTTTTCGCGACTCTGTTGGTTCTCAATCTCACTTTCGAACTCAAGATATCGCTTTCAAGTTTTATAATCACATGTTAAAAGTGAAAAACTATTGGTTTTTGTGGCATTTGAGAGACAATATCTTCAATCAGCCATATCGCTCTGTTCAGAAATTTTGTTAGAATGTTTTGAAGATGTACACGATGTTTTTATAATTCGTTTATACAGATGTCTGGAATGACAGATTGAAATGTTTACAAAAGAACGAACTCTGAAGTCTGTTGGGTATCTCTTAGTTTGAGTGACGTCATAGGCAAAACGCCAATTAGACCGCATAAAAACGAAAGATAACAAAATAATGTAAGTTATATCAGTCCAGGGTTATATTTTGCCTATATCGCGACAATTCACACAAGCGAACAACCTGGCTAGGAGCTGTCTGAGGCTTAGAAGACGCTGAATCACAGGGACATCGTAGATTTGCCTTTATCCCGCAAATTTATCTAAACAAATGAACTGGCTAGGAGCTGCTTGAAGTTAAGGGGACGATTGCTTCAAGGGCAAAGTGTATTTTGCTCTTTCAAAGCCGGTAAGCAGTTGTTATTGATAGATTTCGTACCATGTATTCAGATATAATACCTGTTGAATTCTAAGTCTGAATTTCCTCGAAAATTTATTTAGCACATTTGGGATTTCCGTCGCTCGTTTGAATTGCTTGCACGATCTATTCTTCGGTGTTCATTGTTTTAGTTATGAAATCGGATAAGTAAAACAATCTTTCCAAAGGTATTCGTCACGGTTCTGTAGAACAATCTAAAGAGTTCGTCTCATTTTCTGTGAGTAATCTATACTCGTTTGCCTTCAAGAGATAGACCCTTCATAAAAAGGACAATGCAAAGAGCCAGTCGATCTAATGTGACAATTTTGCAAGGTCAAGTTGGCGCTGCCTGCCTGCTACACAATACAACGCACATCCGATTTTCTGCTTTTGATTAGTATTCGGCTTAATTCTCGGCAAACCACAGGAAATACAAGATCTACGATTACCTGCCGTGAATGATTAAGTCATGCTCATTTTCGTGCGCGAACAAAAATCCCGATCGCCAAGATGGTAAATACAAGTTTAAAAGATTTAAATACTTGTTTCGCTGCTCTGAAAAATTACATATTTTTGTCCGCGGGGTAGGGGGGAAGGGGTGGTACTTCACAAAGTAAGGGAGACCCACTCGGAGGTCTAAAACCCATATATAACATACAGAAAAGGTAACTTTTTCATGTACCATCCATAAACAATAATACCTTGACACGCTTTTACCGACGCTTAGAAAAGTCCTCCAGTAGTCTTTCTACCCCAAAAGATTTTCATCAGAAACTGTCCACCCTAAAAGTTCCAAAATTATTGATTTCAAACCCAAAAAGCCCTTCGCACCTCCCGGCCACTAATATGCCCGTACAGCACCGTTTCTCATACTTTAACTTTTGAAAACCCTACCCTCTCAGTTATATACCTCCAGCCTGAGGACGTATACCATAAATGCGAAAGAGAGATTACCTCCTCTTTCTGCTCGGTGAGAAAAAGAGAAGTAAATCTCTCTCTCGCGGGGCAGAGAAAGTACCCCTTCTAAGCGGAAGCCCCCCCCCCCAATTGTCCATCATAGTCTCCCCCGGAACTTTCGACGTTTCTCCCCATACATTTTTGTAAATCTCTTTGATTAGTTTTAGTTTGGGCTCGAAAATTCAAAGCCAAACAAACATTTTGTAGCAGGATAGACCACACAGCAAGCGGTTTGGGAAACGCTAAGTCAGGCACGTGAGGAGGAAAGATTAAGTACAAGTAGGTCATCATTGGGTTGCATAGGGGACCCCCCTCTCTTGCGCGCCACTCACGTTCTCGATGCTTTTACAAAAAGCAAAATATTTTAAATTCTTGTCGAGAGCTTGGAGTTCACGGTAACCAAGTGATTTTCAATCCTCATAATCCAAGCAAAAGAGGGCACAAGTACCTCAGTGTTGGTTCGTCAGCGGTTCTATAATGATTTTTCTGAAACAGCAGCTGTAGCCCTCTAAAACAGCAATCTTCTAAACTGATAATAAGTAGTTGGTAGATAATCTTATCACTTCTAGTGAATTGAGCAATCTCTAATCGTGTCAGCTTTTCTTGTCATTTTCCGTGACTTGTAACCATAAATGGATTGTCGTTCGAAAAGTCTCTTCAGGGTCTCTTTTAAAACATAAAATTTTCGCGATATTTTGAATCTCTTATATTGGCTCATTCTACATTTTTGATAGGCTTACGAGGAATATCAATGCACTGGGAATCAGTTTAAAACTGTGTACAACAGTGACGCCAAACAGACGATAAATTCGTCGGATTGGGCAAAGTTTCATCTTGATCGCAAGACAGCTAACTTTTCGATTAGATTTTTTTTACCGTTTGGATGGCAGGAAACAAAAGCACCGGTATTGGCCAGCGAAGCTAGAGAAACTTCTCTAAAGCTAAACCTGAAGAGTAAACACGCGCTACACAATTGTGCGCACACTTTCAGTAGATTTAAATGGCCATGGCCATACCCTTTGAAAATTTGTGCGACTTTCTTGACTCAGCAACTACCATGGCTTGGCGCTTTTCTTCCTCAAAAACTGAAGGCAAATAAGGCAGCGTTCAGACTACGCCGGAGAAATTTGAAAACGGAGCTTTATTTCTACGGTTAGGCCTACCGTCCATACTAATCCAGCACGAAGACGGAACTTTTCGAAAACGCTCTTCAAGCCGGGGAAAAGTTGAAAACGCCGGCTTTGCGTTTTCGTGTGGACGGAAAACATTTTGAAAACGGAGCTTTCTGTCAACGATGACGTCACAGTAATAATGTGATTTTCCTGACCGAGTTTTTCTCGAACACAAATCCATTTGATGCATTTTCAGAGCGAAACCTCCGTTTTTAAATTTCTCCGGCTTAGTGTGGACGAGGCCTAAGGCGACAAAAAAAACCCCCCCAAAAACAAACAAATTAAATACTTAATGTTTGGGACAGAGATCGGGGCGGGGGGGGGGGAGAGACTCCCATAAAGAAAGGACAGGGGTGCTCGTCGGAAATTTTGAAAAGAACCTCTAAGAGGTACCAGGATCCTTTTTTGTGTGCGTGACTGAAAATTGTTTCAATTCACCCCTAAGAGCTGCAAATTTTAAACACTTTATCTCCCGTCGTGGTTGTTTTTTCGGCTCAATACCGCAAAAGCTCCCGCTGTGGACCTTTTGAGGCTGAAAACCCTAAGAGGTACC
>Ga0126339_10000734_pt1 | contig 19567 bp, 6 predicted proteins | sample OrbTmetagenome_2_FD_92532 | JGI IMG/M metagenome (GOLD analysis project Ga0126339, IMG submission 92532) | Coral microbial communities from Petempiche,Puerto Morelos, Mexico - Orbicella T R C metagenome | ecosystem: Host-associated > Invertebrates > Cnidaria > Coral | place: Petempiche,Puerto...
TCTTGCAGTGGTTAGTTGTTAGTGGTTAGGTTTCTCTGGCATAGCAAGCCATTATTTTGGGGTTTTTATTGGGGTTTCAAGATTTGCGTGTAAATTTAATTGTATTAGACACCAGTGTTAATTTTGGGACCAGCAAGAGCGATGCCTGGGATATAATTAAGAAATGAATTTAGATTTTGCTGTAATGAAGGTGGATACATGTGTGGATGTACAGTGGGACCCCGCCTTTAATACGGCCACTTTATTCTGGCCCGAACGAAAGCTCAGTCAATCATCCGAGAGCCCTTTTAATACGGCCACCCCATTAATACAGCCAGACTTTTGTGGCCAGTTGGTGACCGGATTAACGGCGTTCTACCGTAGTTTTGTCTAGTATGAAAGAAAACTTTTAGCTCCATTTTCGAGCACAGAAAGTCTTCATAGAATTTACTGTCTAACAGAATTAATACTAGCTAACGTCTGTTAACAATAAAAAGTTTAAAATGAGCAGCAAATCACGCTATTGCAGTTAGTTGTTTCAAGAGAAGCTAGCCGAAGTGAAACGAACAACATCGCGAGAATGCTGTCGTTGCGAAGATTCTGCAACCTCCTCCGGACTCGTCTTTCTCCTATAAGTCCCTCGTTTTGTCCGGGTGATGTGCGTTCGTTTGGGATGATATGGATCAGGATCAGTAATCCAAGATCACTCGGATCATGGTGCATCACAGGAGCAGATGAATCCGTGACCAGAGTGGATTCATCCGCTCCTTTGGTGTAGCATAATATGACTGATCTTGGATCACTGATTCTGATCCAAATCACCCCAAAGGAACGCACCCTAATCAGTCGCAGCTTCAACTTGGGTTTTGGCCAAGAAAATCTTGCGTGGCAGTCACTCGTGCTATGAACGAGGAGATTATCCCAACTCACTTTCCTCGGGAATAGCGTGCGAGCCGTCTGTAACAAATAGATTCCATGCTGCCGTGTGTCTGTTCAATAATTGATCTCTGATGACGTTAAAATAAGGTAAGAACGAAAAAGTGGCACACGTGGCGATAGCCGAGTGCGTCAGTGATGTTCTTACCACATTTAATTTGACGTCTGTGGTCAACTACTGAACAGACACACCGCAAAATGGAATCTACTTGTTCTCTATAATAAAGAAACAAGCAAAGAAACAAGCAAACAAAAACCATTTTAGCGACGCCATCGATGCGTCTGTCCTCTAATTGATCATGAGTGAACAAATCATAATGCGAGAACATTTTAAATTTAACTTATGAAATAAAAAATGATACGATTTGCTGAATCAAATTTGCGATATAAAATTGATAAAATACAAGAAAGATAATAGCCAGACTTATGCTTCTTCAAGCCCAGGCAACTTAAGAGGGCAAATTTTAATGGTCTTTAACAAAAGGGGGCAGATTCAACTTGTCAATAAGGTAGTGAAGAAGGCTTTGAGTTTATAGCTTTATGCAGGACGTAGTATATTTGCGTCTTAACTACAGGTGTGAAACATCGTGTTTCCTGTGCGCAAGTCCTGGAGCACCGCACTCCCGCGGAATGCGATGTCAAAAAGAAAATTTCCGTGCGGGGACTTTGTGCAGCTGTACTTCACTGTAATTATTAATTTTAAGTGCTATTTACATGATGTATTTGGAAATTGTCAGTTACCGCTCCCGTAGGCACTGTAAAAAGCTCTAATCAACCACTCTAAATTCAAAGGGATTTGATTATCAATCAATGTTTCGACGCACTAATATTTATTTGTTCTAACATTTAGTGTGGCTGATTACCGAACACAGCAGACGTCTGTCTTTGCGAGCCAGTTGCAAATGTAAGCTATTAAAGCAATAAAAAAGGTGTAATTTCAGTAGAAACCCCAAACGAAATTAAGTTCAATAAAGTAAGTGTGCGGAGAAGAAAAATATGGAAATAAGATAAGAGAGAGAAAAAAAGAGAGAAAAAATGCCAGGCTATCTAGCAGCCGTACCGTGGACAGCCAAATGGAAAAAGTACTCCCCTAGGCGTACGTCCTATTTAACAAATAAAAAGAGGCTTTATCGGCTTCGTTCTGTCTCAATCAAAACAACACGCAATGAGGAAGTCACTCGATATTACGACATAAGTGTAGGGCGCGGCTCGTGCTTCTCCCTGCTTTTCGAGTGTTCCCGTCACTTCCTTGAGTCCTTTATAACAGGTCAAAGCCCAGTGAATAGATTGCGGAATTCGAGGCACAAGGTTGCTAAAGCTAACAGTATGTTTGATCAAAGTATGAATAATCAACTGCCATTTGGTAAATAGACTCAAACATTTTGTTCTGTAGTCAGTCCATCTTATTTTAAAGTTCTATTTTTCGTGAACGTGAATAGAAATTGGTAAAGCAATCAATGCCAGAACCTGTCAAATCTTCCAAAGAAACCAGTGACTGAGTGTTATAAAAGGTAATTTGACTCATTTAGAGGGTACACACAATAAATGACGGCAAAAATACCATTTTGTCAGGCTGGAACTCTGAAACGGCATAATTTATTCTAGTTTCTTGTTGAAGTCGTAAACGTTCATTGGAGCATACAGTACTCGTTTATATATTCACCTCTACACGAAGATTGAGATCAACAGAGGCGTACAATAATTAGCTCTGTGAAAATTATTTTATCTACATAGCGACCAATGTTATGTTTTGTCGTTTAAAATTCAGTTTACCTTAATATAAATCCACTTTGTTTTTCGATGCCAATAAAAAACTTTACACACATATCGTTTGCTTAAGCAGGAACTGGACTGAAGTGAAAAAGAAAATGGCTTGCACCCTTATATTGTTAGCACGCGCTCGATGCCCTGATATTCTCATTGGTTTGCGCAATCAAAGACACCGACAACTGACTCCAGTGCGAGTATCTACGGCTCAAACGAGAAAGTTTACTTAACCATGGTCTAGCCTGCAGCAACTCATATACACATCTCGTACCACTAATAATTCGAGAATATGCAATAGGTGATAAGAATAATTTGTTTTTGCACCTGCAGCAACGAAGGCTTTGTTACTGACAGCGCGCTAGCAGCTTCCACGGGTAACAAGAGGATACGCACTGTATCGACAATTGGACGATTCGTTACACTATTTATTCGAGGTGAAATGACAATTTAGCTCCCTGGCAACACGCAGAGGGAAGAAAACGCAGGCATATTGTCGTACTAGCGGCTTCAAAGCGACGAAATGGCGGACAACACAAGACTTGTCTTGATCGCAGTTGACGATTGTGATCACAGCGAAAAAGCTTTTGATTGTAAGTAGGGAATCTTTGTTTGCAATCAGTGTCTCTTGACGCTGTTGAAAATAGCAATTGCAAATATTCTTCCCCTTGACAATTTTGTTCCTATGACGGTCAAAATGATTTTGTTCGTTTTCTTGCTAGCTTTAGTCCGGTTCCTGCCTCGAAGGCGAAGTTATTTCATTCTAGTTATCTCTTTGCAAAAAAGTTTAAACGGGAAGAAACTTTAAATACGAAGCAACGACAATTTTTGCGATAATTTTGCTAACGGAATTTTCCCGCGCGAGAAAGTTATCGCTGACTAGTAAGAAAGAATTCTTCTTCCTTGCATGCAGCGAACAGAATATTCAGTTTCTTCGATTCAATCGCAAAACCATTTTCGATGGAAAAACGATTAAACGACAGTATTTACACTCTTTTCTTTTCGCGAAAATAGAAGGAAATTCGTTTACCGTTATTTATCATAAACGTACAACAAGCGAATACGAAACAATTCTCTTTTAGTTATCTTTAGGGAGATTTATTTCAGTTTATTTCAGTGAGCGCATCGGATGTAACTTAATACGTATATAATTTAAAATGTTTAAAATGTGTAACGAGGATCACAGGAAGTCGTAGGGTATCTGAAAAATTAGTTGTTGAAGTAAACTATATTTACCTTCCCGAGTTTTAATCCGGCGACGCGCGCATTCGAACGAACGTTTTAATCGGTTTTGTGCGCGCTAAGCCAAAACACAATATACATGAGTACGCTTAAGATAGTTATTTTTGTATTGCCTTTTTCGCTTATATTATTTCTTCGTTTCTTCTTTCATCATACAATTTAGGTTTTTGCTTCAGCTGTTTTTAGTATTCTGTTGCGGACGTCAACTGGTGTTTTAAAAGACATATTTTGGATGTCAATCACTCGTTCCATTGTGTAAAAAATTATGTATAACAATATACTGAGGAGAAAAAGCTGACAACTTCCGTGAAAATTGATTTTCCTTGTTTCTTCATCGTTAACATTTGATAAGAATCATGTAGGGTGTGTTGCAATATATTTTTTTATCTAACATTTGCAAGCTGGTGACAGCAACTTTTTTTCGTTTTTTCTCGAGCTTTTTATTTTGGAAAAAAAACACCCAGTCCTTCAAGTTGGCTTTATTTCTCTCGACATTGCCATCGCATTTTGAGAAAACGTCCGACTTAGACGGCTACAAAAATATAGCAAGAAAAAAATGGAAATTCATCTATCTTTTTGTATCGCCCAAAAGCAATTATTAAGCACCTTGTGGTCAGAATTTGGAAATCGGACTTGATGAGTGATAAATAATTCACGAAAATGAATGTTTGCGGAGCGCATAATCATCACAGGCATTCAGAATTTTATCGATTGTCCACTCTTTTTTATGTTATTCTAAACGACAAAAACCTGCCTCGCCTCTCGTTGTTCAGTTTGGACATTTCATAGTTGTTAGCAAGAGACAACATCATAGTCTCTTGTTCTTAGTCTTTCTTAAATTTCCATATTGCAAAAAATGTAAGTTGCAAGAAGCGAGATTTTGTAAGCATAGGACTCTGAGACTTTCACCTCGTCCAACATGCCTTAATCGCAGTCCATTTGGCGCCAATCCTCCAGTATCTGCCCCTCAATAGACCAATTTCGATATATTAAAATTCAGCCTAACACAATAGACCTCAGCACGAGGCTCTGGGGAATAAACCCCACAAACTCTGTAGTTATCCCCCAGAGCCTCGCACTGAGGTCTATTGTTTTAGGCTGACTTTTAATATATCGAAATTGGTCTATTAAACGCGCGGCGGTCTAATGGCTGGTCTCCGGATCGAGGGGTGCGGGCTCAAGTCCTGGCCGGGGTTGCTAGAACCTCAGTTATCGGTTAAATTTTCGGCGGTTTCTCAGTTAAGATTTAAAATTTCAGCCCTTTTTTCTAGCAAATCGTCAGCATTAGCTCTAGCACTAGCAAATCGAAACGCTTTCAACTCGAAACTAAACTAAAATCGGTACAAGAAGATAGCATCCTTGGAACAGCGTGCGTTTGGTAACATATATATGCAATGTGGCGATAATTTACAAATCAGCCCAAATGAGGAATACAATCTCTTAATATTAGTTTAATTGACGAATAGCACTCAGTGAGGCTAAGCGTATTGCTACTCCCCCCCCCTGGATGGGATGCGAGCCCATTGCAGGGATACCCTCTAGCATTCTGTCAGGTGCCAATTCGCCGCTACTCATTTTATACTTTATACTTTCCTGTCTGCGTGGAGATCCTCTTTGCAATGTTGAAACAATTTACAGCAGTTGTAATAATTAAGAACTAAGTTCCACGGTTCCAGAACTAACTGATTAATAGGTTGTCGCCAGATCAGTGCTATTCACACTGAATTTCGTCCCACACACTCACTTGCTTCATAGATACCTCATCTTCACAACTAGGCCTTTCTTGATAAAAAGTGTTTTCATTTTGGCAGGGTATTTGAATCACGTGCACCGCGTTGAAAACTCATTGATTGTGCTGTACTGTCACGAGAAGCTGGATCCTCCTGCTCTGTTGCGTACGTAGGTTCTACGAATCTTAAGCCCCGGCCAAATGGACTCGCAAGTAGATGCAAGTTGATAACTTGGGTCTACTTGTGACTCCGTTTTGTCAGGCCTTGCGTGCACTTACATTGACTTGCGATGACTTCCTCTCACTTTAGTGGAGATCAAATTTGCACGCAAGTCGACGCAAGTTTTGGCCACCCAGGCCAAGTCGAAGGCCAAGTCCGTTTGGCCACTCAACGCATGTCTCTACGCAAGTTCAACTTGCGGCTACTTGCGAGTCCGTTTGGCCAGGGCTTTACTACCGTTAAGTTTATCTTTGCTTGTCTCACAAAATTTTTAGGACAATTTTCAGTACCACAAGGTGGACGCATGTGCATGACAAAGCAACCTCTCTGCTGAGAAAAACATCTACTGATCGGTCATGTCTCGTTTGTAAGGCTTGCATGGCTGCTTTTGAAAAACTCCAGAACAAAGTTCCGGCGAAACAAAAATTATTGTCCCCTTCTGGGAACATTCTTTTTTTTTTCTTATAAGAATATTGTTTTTCTGGCCCAGGCTGAATATTCCTAGCTGAATTAAAGAAAATCTCGCGAAGTAGGCAGTTTTAGATTAACACTTGATCCTTGCTGAGAGCTCTTTCGTTTCATAAATCTGCAGATTCTGCACATTCAGAGGAATGGAAACAAACATTAAAAGAACATGAAGAGAAGAAGGATCGGGTGATAGAGAAGTACAAGGGCAAATGCGAGGAAAAGAAGGTAGAAAGAACGTTTATCCTAAGCAAATATTTTTCTTGTCTTTACTCAGTGATCATAAAAAACTCGAAAGCGTCCGTTACGAAGACTCGTGACATAGCTGGCTATCTTTACCACCTGGGCATTGCATGTACTGCTACAAGAGAAGATCATATAAGAGAATAATTCTCCCATACATGAGGTGTTCCCTAAAATAATGCTTTTTAAATCTATTTGTAGACAACGATTTTTTTAAAGAAAGATGCCTGATTGGAGAAACGTTATTACGCGTTACCGCAGATTGTGATAGCATACAGTATTTTTGCCCGTGCAGTTTTACCATGAGTTTATTGCTGAAAAACAATATGCGAAATATCTGGATCCCGCCACGAGCTACGAGGTTACAAAGTCGTGCAGGTGATTATACCATGTGCCAAAAGGTTACGAAACCTTCGGAAAATTGTTATAGAGCACTAGGAATTGTTATCTTTGATCATGATTCACCCTTGACCTGTATTATATATGTCCTTACAGCTGAAAGCAAAAATTAAGGTAGAATTTGGAAAACCTGGAGAGACCATCCACAGAATAGCCGAGCAAGAGAAAGTAAGTGTCATTGTGATGGGAGGCCGCGGGCTGTCAACATTGCGGCGCACGCTGTTAGGCGGAGTGAGCGACTACGTCATCAAGCATAGCCAGATCCCAGTGATCTTTGTACCCGGTCTGCACTGAGAAGCCTGGACACAACTTTGCTTGGTTGGCCTATTGCTGTACCATTTAGGATGTCTACAATCAAACAACTGTTTTTAATCTTAATATGTAACACATCACTTTCAATTCTAAAAAGAATCAATGCAAATTGTATTTCGCACCGTTTTTACTATTGTGTAAACGATTTCATCAGCTCATTGTCTCACTAAGTGGGGCAAAAAGTGGTTGAAACATGTAAAAGGCATTTTTTTAATTGTATTGCAGGAGAGTGTTATAGTCGGCCTAGATCTCTTAGGTTCTCCACCCCGCACCGGATTGTTCCAATTAAAGCGGATAACGCAATCCTGTGGAAAAGTATATGTGACCAAAAAAACTACGCTGTCAATCTGATCTTTCTATCTATTCTTTGAACAACTCTCAGTTTCCTCTATGAGAGGCGCCTGCAGGGAATCATGGTAGCTGTATTCATCATCTTGGACTGAATATTTGCTTCGATGACCACAACTACCATGATTCCCTGCAGGCACGTTTCATAGAGGGAATTGGCCACTGGGACCTGGTTGATATCTGCAGTTATTCATGCCGACTTTGAAGAACGGAAGTCAGTTCCGAATACGAGATTCACTCAATAGTTAAGATGCGCGATTGCGCACTCACATGAACCAGTGTTTTTTTCAATCTATTTCGCAGAGGCCTCTATCCTTTTGGTTAGCAACAAGAATCGAGACTCCTGTAAGAGAACGGAAGGTGAGCCAGCATTAGTCAGAGCGGTTATTCTTTCTACACAAGCTCAGAAACCGTTATTGAACTTGGATGCCTGCGTGCAATCAAACCGGAACAATGATTTTCTGGTTCAGGTTTTCGATTTTGTCAGGGCGCTTAGATGTAGGGCGACGTTTTTCTGCCCTGGTCACTGCTGACCGAAAACGCGGGCTTGTGACGTCGTTTTCAGTGGCGGAAAAGTCATTCATGTGACGTCACAGTGGTCTTATTGGTGTTCCGAAACAACTAAATAGGCCATTTCCGAGTAGCCTTGTGCCTCTGTTTCAAAACGAGTCTTCGTGCAAAACCGTGATCTTATGAAAATGAGTTTGATTTGCATGAAAATCAACTCATTTTCGTATGAATGGTTTCGCACGAAGACTCGTTTTCACACAGAGGCGAAAGACAACTCGGAAATGGCCTATTTCTCTTTCCTTCGGAAAATGATCTGGCTCTTTTCTGATACATACATTTTCTACCGTTGGGAACTCTCCAATGCGTCATTATTAGCTCTTGCTGCACTCCTATTAAACCAATAATCTTTAAGAGCGACCAACGTAGATATCAGTTGAATTCTCGTTTCAAAATTACTTCACTGTCAAGCAAACATGTGACGTGAATAAATAGGCATATTGTCTTCATGAACGCCAGTTATCCTCGTGACAACAAAAAAGAAATATGTGTCGTTTATTATGACAGGAATCAGAATATTTTAGGCTTGTGAAAGTGTCTAAAGACTACTAATTGAAAAATTCGATTTTTTTTGATACCTTTCTTTCAATTGTGAGTCTTTTTTAAGGCAGGCTCTAAAACCTCTAATGGAGAATCTTAAGTGCATTATGGATCACTCGTGTAAGATTATTAGTTTTATTATCACTCAACTTTGAACAGAAAAGAATAACAATTAACGTTTACGTTGTAAGACTAAACGTATGCAATTATGAGGTGATAAAGCTTGTCGTATTTTGCTTTCACAATGAAATAATGAATCTTTGAATATTTATGAAACAGCGTAATACGTATCATGCATTAACTTGCTTTTCATGTAAACAACACAAAGAAGGGCGCCTTTGAAAAACGATCTTTCATACTTCATCAACGAAATTTTCGATCAAATACGCATTAATTGAGTTGTATTCTTTGTTCCCCGCTTAGTAATTACGATCATTTCACACTCTATTGACGGTCTTAATTAATTCGATGTACCTTTTGTTAGGAGCAGTTCGTGGGCATAAGAGCGAAACAAAGGCAGGAGCAGAGTTCAATGTACTTATGCTTCACTTGTTTCGTGGCTGTTTGTGTACATCTCGAGTGATCAATATTTTAGAAATTTTCGTGTCAGTTAAGTCAAATATTTGATGACGGAAAGTCAGTTATTTTCTCTTTCGTAACGGACGTTTCAGATGTTTCGCCTTTGATGCTGTTTCCAGGTCTTCTTTTCAAAACCGGCTCATTTCCTGAACGGTTTGAAGTGGAGTAATTTTACTCGGCTTCAATAACTTAACGAAGAGATCAGGAAGAAGGATTTTTTTGTTTGCTGTCAGAGCAGCGATGAATTTCAGCTGTCTTAAAACACAAACCTCAAAGCAAACAAGCGAAAAGCGATCGAGGATTAGAGAAGAATCACTTAGCGCATGAAACTGCGTGAGTTAAAAATTTAAAAACGGGATATCGAACGGACATCATGGCCGAACGAAATACTCATTCGAAAAACGAGCTGCAGTTTGGAAAAGCCACAATGTACGTCATCTCTGAGCTTGGTTTACAAACAGAACCACCTATTCACGGCAAGACAGTCGACAGCAAGGTGTTTTTCGACAAAACTGTCTTCTCAGGGAAGAAAGTGAACTTTTCGCGTAGCAGGGCGATTGATTTCAGCTGGAAAGAAGTTGCCAACGCATCAGACCAAGCGGAAAGCAAGATAAGAATTCTAGACTTGAATGGATTCGCTGTCGATGGTAGTATAAAAAGGCATGTCTCCTTTGAAAAAAAGCCATCTTTTACAGGTGTTACGGGCCAACAAGAACTCCTAAACCGACCTTATGTGTGTTTGGAAACGTCAAGAGTTGATGATATGAAACAAGTTGTAAACGAAGGCAATCCGCGTGTGGCTCGCCGGAGTGCAATCCGTCATGTCACGGCAGCGGGACCCAAGAAAAAAGCTACAGACGATTTCGACAAAATGTCGAAGCAACGACCTGAGAAATTTATAGAACAGCGTTTTCTCGAGAGGAAGAACGCACTGCAGTACAGTTATGATGTAGATTCACTTTCAAGGGAACAGAAGGTCGGAAACTCGAAGGACTTAAGTTTAACAAATGGTATTACTTCTGAAAATCAAAATGATTCTGAAAACCGTATCTCTCCCCATGGCGATCTTGCGATAATAGGGAAAAATCCTGAGAGGCCTGGAAAATGCTATTTAAAAAGAATATTTTATCCCAAAGGAAACAGTTATTTAAAGCCTAGCAACCCGAGATGCTTGCCACAAATATCAGCGAGATGGGAAACACATTTCGGGGCGATAGATTCAGGGAAACAGGTAAAGAAAGAGAGTTCAAATACGGCAGAAACTATACAACAAAATAACTCATATTCACGAGAAAGCAATAAACTGCTTCTACCTTTAAATGTAAATCTAATGAAAAACAGCAAGAAACAAAAACATCATCTAAAGTCCATTGTTAAACTTCCGACAGTTGTCGATAAGAAGACGGGGCAGGTTCATTTGTCTCTTGAAGCAGTCGCTTTCGAACAGAGTGACTACAACAAATGGTCTCGGAGACGGCAGAGGCGAATACAGCCTGAAAACGGAAAACTATCGGGTTTTTCTTTCCCCTTGATCATTAAAACCGAAAATAAAATAGACAGTTCTTAAGTCCAAGCGAAGAAGGCAATAATCGAACATTAATATGACAGACACGCTGCTAGCCATCGATACCTAAGACTATTTGGTGGAGCAAGTCAAATTTTTCGTTTCAAATTTGCATTTCGCAAAATTATACAAGCCAGAGCAGATGTTAATAAAAGTTAATTGAAAACTTTTGACAGAAATTTGACATAATTGATCTTTGAGGAACAGCCAAGAAATTAAAATAAACTAACAGGTAAAACTTGTTTCTTTTCTTTAGATGATAGGAACAATGTTATTTGAAAAGATTCTATCTCCTTTTCATTTCGTGACAGTTTTTGGCTTAGCATTTACACCCATGCCCAATCATGTTATCGACTATTTCTGAAAATTCCCCTAATATTTCCTTTTGTGAATATTCCGTGGTAGTAAATGAGCGGATTCGTTTAAAGGAACTATACCTTTTGTTAAACTTTCTTCAATTAACAGATTAACTGGGCTGTTTTCCAAAGCACCGCGGTTGCTGATGGCGAAGAAAATTGGAATGAAAGCTTATTCGGCGCATGCCCCTGTACGCACGTAAAAAGTAGTCATCACTGATTTGTATTTTCCTGTATCTCAAATTTATCATCATAGTCTGACAGATGGGAAAACTAAAATCAAACTTCTTTGAAAAAAAAAAGAAAACAAAAAAAATTAGAATCTGACAGCAAATTTAATTTCACCGTAACATGTACAAGTTATTGAACTTTCGCGAGGTGAATAGTGTAATATTCTACCCTGCGAATTGTTATTAATGACATGATAATAGGTTATGGGGAATCGCTCTGGCTTGGGACAAGCCCAAGACCAGGCGAAAATAGAAGCGGACAGCTAGATCAAGACCGACTTGCTCGTTGAGTGGAAGGGTGGGTCGCCAACCTCCGGAGGCCTCAAGTAGAGTGATGGGGTGGAACACGCGTAAATTCTTTTATATTGCCATTTGCATAATCCCCAATTACCAATAAAAATGGTTTGCATAGCCTGTGCATTACGGAAGTATTGTTCAGGAACATATACCCTCGTCTTCGACCCGGGGGTGTGTGGTACTCCCTATAATGGGTTATACGAGGGGGCTCCGGCCGAAAGGCGTCCTTTTTAAGAATTTTCCGGGTAGAGGTATATAAAGGGTTAGAGCTTTACGAGATGAAGCATAGAAAAGGGTGGGAAAAACTATCATTTAGGTACCTAAAAAGGCCATTCAAAGTGCCTAGTATATAAGTAACGAGGAAGTGCGATGTGAGGATTTCTTAGGGTAGAAACTTTCTTGTGAGCCTTTTTTTGCAAAGATCTGCAAAAGACCTACCATGTTCTATGAAAGGTACATGACGGCGTTACCTTTTCCGTAAAAAAAAAAAAAAAAAAATATATATATATATATATATAAAGAGCTTAGACCTGGGGGAGAACGGCTCCCCGTAAAAAAATTTGTTTTGTGCCACCCCGAGCCTTCGGCTCGCTCCGTACTGCAACAAAGGAAGCAATGAACATGCTTGAATAGGAGTTCAACAAGCTACTTGAAGAAATTCTTGATTTACAGACGCATTGGTGGTGTGGCTGAGAAAACACTTCAAGTCTTTTCTTTTCGTGACCAAATGTCGTAATCACTCTCTTCGAAAATGAAACATTCCACACAGCAATCTGGAATTTTTTTTCTGTCAAGATAAATTTCATCACCAAACTCCACACTGTTTTCCTTTTTCCCGTAAAGATAGTCCCGTTTCGGCAATCTTTGCTTTTTCCCTTTAACTGGACTTTTCTGGCGTAAATGGGATCGAGGAATTTCGCCTTTCAGTCTCAGCTTGTCCGTATTCTTTGAATCTATTTTAATCTTAGTTTCATTATCGGTCGATTTGGAGTCTTCTTTCCTGGGTCTTTCGCTAAGTTTGGGAGCTCTTTCTGTATTCAGTGCTCTAATAGCTTGCACTTTATTGCTTTTTTCTTTCAATCCAGCGGTCGAAATGTTAGATACTGCTGCTCCAACCCTTCCCTCTCGTCTAACCGGTCTCGCTTGCAGGCTGCAGATTCCCACAGTCATGCTTTCGGGGTAGATTATGCTTCTGCTCTTGAGATATTTCAATTTATCGTTTTCCTCAGCGGCGTCTCTGTCCTTTATTTGAAAACTAAATCTGAAAGGTGTTGATGGCTTTCGATACTCCAATGGCTCTTTACCAAGGTACCATCCCCGCACGAGCCTGGGTCTTCGATATAATATTTGGCCAGTTCCAAAATCTGGACCCAGCAGGCCATTTCGTTGAGCAACATTTTCGGCAGAGTGGAATTCGATGCAACTTGTGCGGCGAAATATTGCCTCCTTGCCGCTACCTTGAACATTTCGCCAGGTCTGGTTCCACGACGTGTGGCCTCTGTTATTTTTGGTGTTAGAGTATTTTCCACAATGATGATAACAAACATTGCGAGCCATTTTTAAAAAGAAAGAAATTATCTCTTTGACGGGTATATACACGAGTTTGACCTAGCTGGCAAACTTCCCCTTCAATTCTACTTACTAAATTATTTCATTAAAAGTTTAATTAAAAGATTTCCTAAGCCTTGTGGCAATCTCATGATGTTTACTTTCTTTGACGTTCTAGTTGTCAAATATAAAGCTCCATTCTAAATGAACTTTATTCTCAAACCAAAAAAACAATTTGGTGTTCCACGGTTTAGAGCGTTATACAAAGGCTGAAACCTCGGAACTGAAATACTTTAATGATCCTGAGTTTTGAAAATCTTGCAATTATTTTTTGTGTGGAACAAACAGATATTTTGGATTCTGTATTCTGCATATAACAATAATAATATATTTCTTGGCAGGTTTTGTTCTCGTGCTAAATAAGATTGCAAACTTGTCAAACGCTCGAATTCTTAATTTAGGAAGACCTGTTCTAATGGCTAAAGAAATCATTGTACCTTAGCTGAAGCTACATTTAAATCTTTCATTTTTGCTTGTTTAAGTAAAGTAAGAGCAAATTTGCCCAAACTAAAATTGATTACTTTTAAACATTTTTGTCCATTGGACTTGTAAGATCTCAGTTCTCCTCACTGATTTTCATACATCTGTTTTATTGTGAGTGATGAGAATTTGGTGGTCAATCAAAATTATACCGCCATATTGATGATTTTCTTTATTATCCTCACCTATCTTCTTGGAAATGTATTAACAATGCTAGCGAAATTCGATGTTGATTTTGTTTCTTAGATTACGTGTTTTTTAAAAGCTCAGTGGTGATATCAGTGAATAACGCTACTAAATAGTTATACTAAAGCCCGTGACGTTGTTTTGCGGCATATTTGATGAATGGGTTAAAATTTTAGCCAGCAGATTATCTGGTGTAGCCGCCTCCTGTTTGCGACAGCTCTTTTGGGTGTTCCTTGGGCCATTTCCGAGCCGACTTTAGTCTTTGTGTCTAAACGAGTCTACCCGCGAAATCATTCAAAATGAAAATATGTTCCACCTGCCAGTTTACTTTCGTGGGAATCAATCTCATTTTGATGTGAAAAGGTTTGCACAAAGACTCGTTATGAAAAAGAGGCACTGCAACTAGGTCTATGGTCTATTGCAAGGTATTCACTTTTGAATGACACGTTGACGTGTACTTGTGGAAAAATTATCACTTTTAATCCGCAAAAAAGCTGTAATGGCTCCGGAGCTGTAAATAAATGTTGTCTCAAATTACTTTTTGTGCAAATATATGTTGAGACAGAAAAAAAGAAGGAAGCACACAAATCTATCACTGTTTGGCAGGAAAATTAAAACAGCTTGCCATTTACGTACTTCTTTCTTGACAGCGTATCATATTTGTCTAGTTCTTTCGGCGTTTTATCATATCAGTGCGCCAATGGTGCAAATAAGTTGGAAATTTACCAGATCATGATATCCAGTTACATCTTATTTGAGTCACATACGTCTCAGATAGTGATATCACTGACTTGGAAGTTATTAATTTGCTTTGCCACCAAGATACTCAGCGAACTTCTCTGAACGTTATTTGAAGTTCCACGAGGCTTTCTCTTTCGATATCTATTCCCACATTTCGAGCGTAATCCCACAAAAAGGGGACACTGTAGAAATAGCAGGGTTCTGTTTTCACGACTTGTTCCAACAGAAAAATATCCAATTATGTTGTTGTTTATCGTGGTCAACGCGCTTGGCTACACCTAGCTAGTTCACAGCCATACCACTTAAACTGAGACAAGTCGCCTAATGCATGTACATTTCAAACCGGGGGACAATATCAGAACTTTCCGTTTATCATGATGAGGCTCACGTTCACCCGAAGTGTCGTTAAGATCTTCTAGCGCCGGACGTCATTGTTCAATAATTCGATGTGATTAGGCTAATGATATTCCAAGCCATCCTGAGCTGCAGCTACGTTATCACTCTCAAAAAACGTTATGTCATTAAAACTGACTGGTTTTCGCATACCTTGTATAGAAAGTAAGTATTTTTCCACGTTTTCTCTAGTTTTTATACTCAGTTATCACAAATCGTGCTTACTCAATCAGTTGTTGTTAAACACAGATGAGCGTCAACACTCGTCGATATGGGCAGGACGAGTCAGGTTCCTTTGAATTTGTTAATCACTGTTCAAGTTTAGATGTTTTTCTTAATATTTGCGACAGCTGATCGCACGAATCTTGTTTATGAGGTTTCGAGAAACTGCTGATTATTACACTGGAAAACATATCAGCTCCTGTAAGCAGTTAATATCAGTATTTATTTGCTTCTCGCCTCGCCTGTTATCCCTGGTTTGCTCTGACCAATCACATTTTCAACAAAATTAACAGTTTCCTTGATAAAACTAATTTCGAAGAGGATTAAGGAAATTTTCATTATTCAGGGCTATATCTTGTCAATTTATAAATTTAAACTCGAGCAATTTTTGATGCGCTATTCTCATTGACAACAATTATTTATTTTATTGCATATGATATTTTCCATCTTAGTTATGAGACTCAAAAGAACAAATATCAGTCTGTATCATATGATAGATTACATTCATAGCGAGGGGCAAAGTCTAAACCAATATCGACTGGCTTGTTCATTTGGTCTGCCATCTGGAATTTTGAACTTACTCTTCCTGCTTTGCCCACGAAAAAAATCTAAGCGAGTTCAAGAGAATGATTGCCAGATTCATTCTCGTTTTGGTGTTAACTGATTTAACTTTCCTCTTAGCGGAGTCGGTAAGCTGTTAAGTTAGGAAAATTACATACAATTTACGTAATATACTATTTTTGTGAGTACATGTACTATAGGCTTAGCTGAGGCCTTATGGGCCACTAAGTCGCAAGGAGTTAGGTGAAGGTGAAGTCCTCAGCAATTCTCCCATTCAGTTAATTTGCAAAAAACCAATAGCCCGGGTAATCTTTTATAGTTTAAAGTACCCTCAACTCTAGGTCGTGCAAACGAAAGAGAGGAAAGTAACGAAGGTATAAAGTATCCAAATCACTTTGACGACTTAAGGAAAAAAAAAACAAAAAGGTTCCAAAAAACCCAGCCAATCTATAGTTTACCTTTTTTTATTTTTCTAATGGGGATTCATTAATTCAGCATGTTGCAATCAGCGGATCAGATCTTAAACCTTTGCAAACAGTTGGTAATGCTATTGCCTAACGCCAGTACTGTCGAACCTTCGGTTGCGACTACTTCTCCTCAGTGACCAGTTTTCCAAAATACCAAAGATTTCCAAGTCAAATCACTATATTTGGGACCTCTCGTAAGCGACCGCGGCCATTTTTAGAGCTAGAAGTTTGAAATTTTCTTTTGTTTTTAAACTCCCGTATGCGACCACTTGACAGATATTGAGTAATAAGGTGTTGTTCCGTTCGCCTTAAAATGGAGTTTATCAGAAGCGAACCATGATACTCTGAATAACTACTTTGAAAAGCTCAACTATTTTTGAGGCTGCTAAAAGTGATTACATGGGTTTATATGGGCACTGGCATTGGTTTAAAGAATTCAATGGTTGCCTGAAAAGTAATACTTATTTTTAGATCGCATAACGTTTTTGGTCGTTGAACACATACTGAACGCTACAGAATGTTACTGAACACACTGGATGTTTCGCTATCGAGTTCCCCTTAGCAAAGTCTTCATTCGATGTTTACCATCGAATCTTATCTTTCTCGTACGTGTTTTTATGATTTATGTAACCAGTAAACTATTAAACCTCAAAAATATATTCATTTTTCTCCTTAAATAATTGCATTCACAACTATCGAGCTATCCTTTTTTCCGAAGGTTGAAATCGACAATTGCAACAAGGAAGTCTCAGCAGGTAAACACATCAGCTACACGCGTCGGTAGAGCTAGGGTCACGTGACAGGAATACGTTGCCGGCCTTGTCCTGCACGTAGTGCCATTTTGCTAATGCTTAATGTACATATTACTGGTAAATTCCCCTAAGTACATCAGTACTGATGCGGCAAACTTAGAATATTAAAAAAGAATGCGTTAGAATGAATGCTCTTGATTGCCAAAATTTTACGAATCATGCAAAATCTTATCTGTGCTTGGTGACTTAGACGATAACATTTTATATTGATAAAATAAAACTCCTCGTTATATTATCAAATAAACCTCTTGGAATCGAATAAGGCATTTATTATTGTACTCCATTTTCCTGTTATTGAGCTCCAAAATGGGACACCACTAACGGTATAGTACAGTCTCCATCGGATGTGTAGCGTGTTCTCTTGACCTTACGTGGTTGAAATGACGTCATAGAATGCGGAAGAATAATTAACGAATAAAGAAGCCTGGACCGTGCTCTGTTCTGTTGTAAAGTAGGCAGGAAGCGGTAGAGTACCAAAGAAGTGCACGGGGAACCACGAAACGTTGACGAGCGTTTCTGCCTACTTCTTGCAGCTATGTTTATAGCAGACATGTAAGCTACATGTACAAATAACTCCGGTTTCAATTTCGCTTGTCTGGGTCATAGGGGACGTTTACTTTGGGTCAAATTTTGTCAAAATGCAGAAGCAAAAATGAGAAATTCAGCTTACCGTAGCTTGCCGTGCACCTGTTGTCTGAAAAAGCACGCTGTTTCAACCCGTTCGAGGGCACGTTACATCGAAACTTTATTAGAGTTGGCATGCAATTTTCGACGCATTTTTACACACTCCTCAGTATTGGGTTATGGATGTCACCTTCATAATACGACCAACTTATGAGTTCAACGGTTCATTTCACATTTCACCTTTAAAAGACGAAGACAACACCACCAAAAACAGTACCCTTCAGATAAGAGACTAATTGCCAGGTGAATAATATTTGTTATGAATGACAGGCTAGAATTCTGGAAGATCTATAAATTTAAAGTAAAGTAATAGGCTCTATGAGAGTTTTGTGAGATAAGGTAATGTTTTCTTATCAGGAGACAAAAACTTCGTTTCTACCAAGAGAGGCGTGATCGAGTTTGGTATCATGATTGGCTGCGCTACTCGAAGAAGTGCTTTTGATTACATTGGCTATGGCTGCTGGTGTGGTATTGGTGGAAAAGGTACCCCAGTTGACAATGTGGACAGGTGAACACGTAATTTTTTATACCTGTTCAGTTGTTATTATGATGTGTCCAGCGTTTTCGGAGTTTAGCGTCCTCCTTCTTTTACCTTAAACGGAACACAAAAGCAATAACTTCAGACTTTTTACTTGTCGATGCATAATTCCTTCTCCGCCTCCTCTTCTTCTTCCTCTTCCTCCTCCTCCTCCTCCTTAGTCCTCTTTCTCTGCCTCCTCCCTTCCTCCCTTTGTTTCTCCCCCCATTCGCCAACTCCTTTTCCTCTAAGGTAATTTTTGTCGTTCTTTTTCTTTGGAAAAAGATCTATATCTTGGGCACAACAAATGGAGAATGTTTTTTTAAAGCAGATGTGTCTCATACACGATCATCTCAATCCCCGCCTGTATGAGATCTCCGCGATCTAGACAGACATAATAAGTCCCTAAGCGTTCTTGGCTTCAGGGAGTCTGGACGTCATCGAAGACCACTCGCTGATGACGCGTTCTCTTGCCCAGTCCTTCAAAACAACGCGCTGACAGGGAAGCAAGAGAGAACACCAGGACTAGGTTGACCCAGACACTAATAGCCCAAGAGATGCATAGCCTGGCCACGCAGCAGGCTATAAGAAGGAGGCAAAATATGAGGAACGCTCCGGTCATATACTCCTCGCGACCCGGATGTGCTCGGGTACTGAGAATCAAATGAGCTTGGCAACACAGAAAAACAGAAACACTAGTGCCACGTCATAACAATGGGATGTTTCGCCTCAAATTGTGAACCTCACATCCGTGGAGGAGGGAGATGGCAGTGAGAAGTGATTAGACACATCTGTTACTTTAAAGTTCACAAGCATCTTCTGATTTTGTCTCGTTTCCGCAGGTGTTGTCGAAGTCATGACCTGTGCTACGAGAACACCAAGGCGTCCAATGTCTGCCCTTTTAACCTTGCAACTTACTTGATGCCATATTCAACAGAAAGCTGCACAATCTGCGGTACGTAGTAATTACCTTATTATGATATCCTCAGCTAGCGATGCCAAACCAAAACAAGATCCAATCATTCATATATAAACAGACAACCAAACGAAATGAAAGAGCGAAGATAAGAACAAACGATCTAGTAAATGAATGAATGAAAAAAAAAAAAAAAAAAAAAAAAAAAAA
>Ga0126339_10000735_pt1:2500-19564 | contig 19564 bp, 12 predicted proteins | sample OrbTmetagenome_2_FD_92532 | JGI IMG/M metagenome (GOLD analysis project Ga0126339, IMG submission 92532) | Coral microbial communities from Petempiche,Puerto Morelos, Mexico - Orbicella T R C metagenome | ecosystem: Host-associated > Invertebrates > Cnidaria > Coral | place...
TGTGCGTCATATCAAGCTTTAATTCCTGCAGGCGGGCTCTAAAATTACTTTAACACCGTCTAGATACCAAACACAGTCGAAAAAAGAAATGCCATACGCTATATATAATCTAAGAATATTCACAAGAATATTTTCCGCCGGAAAAACAATTTTCTTCTGTAAAAAAGAGTTTCTTACTAGTTCTCATGCCATCGTTAACCAAATGCGAGGATCGTACCGAGAGACTAGTATCGGCCTAGTCTAAAGTGCTGGCATTACGAATCAAACACAGCGAGGTCGATACAGAAACCGACCGTTGCAGTTGGCCGATACTTTCTCAGTACGTTGAAAGCAAGGTTGGTTATTTGAATAACAGATTTTTTACGCTTTCTTGTGATAAAGTAAAAGCCTGTAGAAACGTAGCCCGTTAAGTACTTTGCAAATATTGGACTGGTAATAAAACAATCTGACTGGTTAGTTTTCTCTGTTAGCCCTCTCAGCTGTCTTATAATACAAAGTTGACCAACTTACGGTATTGGTATTGATCTATTTTCAATACACTGCTTTCGATGTGTTAAAATTCAGCTTGGCAGCGAGGCCCAGAGACCACAAACGAAGGAAATTGAATAAGCACGTTTAGTATGTGTTACCTAGATTTCGCTATCAAGCTGAATTTAAATTTATTGTACACATAGCGAGAATTTTAGGCAATAAACCTTACAAATAGAATTCTATTTGTGCTTTATTTCCACATGTGAAAAAAGCGATACGTCCAATCAGCTTCGCGTATAGCGTTCTTCCCATGTGAAAATATAACCAATCATCGTTCAGAGTAGAATCACTTAACTAATTAGAGTTAAGCACTCAAATGGCTTCCGAGAAGTGCGGTCTTGAAATCAGCGCCCGCTTGAACTTTGTGTTTCGAGAACATGGCTTCGGCTTCCCGTTTTAGTTCACTATCGGAAAAACAGCAGCGGAATAGAACTTCAGTTTGAGAATCAATGGTCATTTAAGAAACCAAGGAAGTAAATTTAGCATCACAAAGCCAACAACATCCAAGGAAGAACATTCAAATTTAAACAGTGTGAGTCAAAGAGTCCGAATTTGTCTTTGCACAGGGCGAAGCGCGGCCATTACATAATTAAATCTGAGAGTGATTAGGGACAAGCGAAAAAATTTCACTCTATGTATTTACGAGTTGTCCCGTATTATATTTAAGTAGCTAGCACTACCATAACAATAAAATATAAGTCTTGTTTATGTTTATGTTAAACATGAACAAGACTTGCAACATAGTGATTTTCAGCTCGCGCTCACCGCTTACCATCGGCGTGGCTGCATTAACGCGAGATGAGTGAAAGTGTGACATATTTTGTTGTTATTGTAGTGCTAGCTCGACAACTTTTAGCACGCCTCGGGAAAATCGCTGGAAAGCAATCGCGCGTTTTATGAAACCACGATATACAGAAACGTACAAAAGCATGGGGATTTGAGACAAAAGAAAATTATAATGAAGACAACAAACAATATGAGTGAAAATCAGCGCAATATTTTCCTGAGTTGACGCTGAAAATTAGCAGCCTTAAAATGTTTCAATGTTTTTGAAACTCCGGTATTACGTTGAATATGGATTAGAGTCAGGTCTAAAAAAAATTCAGCGAGTGGTTTAAAACTCCTGCCCAATTTAAGAATTTTAGGGGCAATTTTTGATAAAAAGCAAAGTAACAGCCTACACCAGTTGATATTCAGGCCAATGTTAATGAAGTCAAACGGAGCGATTTCTCTGAGATTCTCACTCGAGGTAATTAGATGTTATAAGATTCATTTAAGGCCAGAATACCACCGAGTCAAGTCTTGTGGACATAGTGTGCAATAACATTTAAAACAGCTTTGTTTTTGTTGTATTTTGACACCTTGAAACTTCATTCGTAATTTTCTCGAAAACGCTCTTAAAATTTTTTTAAAAATTTCGCCATCAATAAGACAACTATGTCAAGTCCGAGATCCCGACGTCGTAGTTCCGAAATTATCCCTGGTGGCAAGTTATGCGGTCTTATGTAAAATGGGGTATGGCGTCATTTCGTTGCTATGGTAACTCAGATCTTGGTGAAATGTAACCCATTTGAAACTTTCGTATTTCTCTAGCACGGCACTAAAGTTTGATTTTCTGTTGGATTGATAATGCTGGTGCTCTAGTCCCTCAAGGCTGAACGGTATCGTTACTCAAAAATCCGATCAAGCCACCTGAAAGGCCCATTTTTTTCATTCTGGATGTTTTCAACTCGGTTTCCTGAAAGAAATGACGACCCTAGATAGATCGATTGTTTTTTTTGTTGTTGTTTTTGTTTTCTTTTTTTTTTTTTTCAAGCCTTACAAAACAAGACTGAAGAATGTGAAACTTTTCAAACATCGTCATTGATTAAGCAAAGGCTATATATAATAGGCTTCATTAAAAACTGGATCACTGTATAATGCAATCCAAGAGTTTTCATTGGCTTAGCCATCATGATATATTAACCATTAATTAAAACATGCTCTACGAATTTGGTAGGAGTAAACGCGTAATCATTGGGGGCGTTTTTACTTTTATTTTATTTCAGTTTTTTTATCGTTGGTACGTTCTTAATAAAACAATTATTCCACCAGCGCTTGTTGGATATGAGATGGTAATAGCCAACTCGGCTCCTAGCGCCTCGTTGGCTATCTATCATTTCATATCCAACGCGTGCTCGTTAAATGCATAATAGATCAATATAAAAAAATTATCATTTAGCATTCAAATTGACTGTCGTCTTATTCACAATCAATAAATACAAGAGATGATCATCCTCTCTTTCTATAAATGTGAAACAGTTCTTCATTCTATTCGTTTTACATACAGGTAATTCATTTGTTTCTTAGTACGCGTATTCTACAGAATTAACCCCTTTCCCATCTCACTGACCTAGGAGTTTGCTGGAAACACAGACGATGACACTGTTGTGTCACATGATCTTAATCCACCAATCATCACACGTTACATCCGTTTTCGACCGATCACTTGGCATGGTTGGATAGCAATGAGAGTGGAGCTTTATGGATGTTTAGAAGGTACTGAAAGAGCTTTCCTGCAATCAATCAATCAATCAATCAACCAACCAATCAATCAATCACTCAATCATGCTGTCAGTCAGTCAGTCAGTCAGTCAATCAATCAATGAATCAACTGAACGATCATTTAGTCCGTCAGTCAGTCATTCCACCAGTAAATCAGTCAGTCAATCAATTTGTCAATCAATCAGTCAGTCAGTTGATCAATAAATCAATCAATCACTATCAAGCAAGGATCACGAGTATCACTACTGTAGAATTTATAATTTCCAGGATATGTAACGTTAGATCAATCAATCACTCAATAAATCGAACTTTATTTAAAGAGGGTTACACTTAATACTTATACAAGTAATAAACCTGTGGCCCTCGATTAAGATTTGTTATTAATATTTTAAGACCTAAATCAAAAATCTACAAATACAAATATAAGAACATGATTTAAAAACGTTAAGAAGTTAAGAAGTAACTACTCGAGATTAACAGTTCTCAGTCTAAAAATAATTGACTCCATCTAAAATGTTTATGTAATAAATTCTTTAAAAATATTTACAGTTTGAGAGGTGCGTATTTTAAGGGGGAGGTGATTCCAACAGTTTGAAGTTCTTACAGAAAACGTGCGGCCACCCTCTTAGACCCTATTATTTCTAGCAGGTAGTATCGATAAATGCTAGTTCCACATGGCAAAAAAATTACGGTTATGTTTTTCTGCGTTGCAGCCAGGACCATTGTTCTCTGGCACATAAACACTGTATTTAGACAGAAAAACCGTTAATAACAGAGCCAATCATCGAGACGGTACCAAATGCCTTGAGCCAATGAGAACCCAAATTAAACACGTGATCGCTGTAAAGCGCGGAAAAATTTCCATCACCCAAATAACATTTAGTGTGTTCTGGAAAGCTTTTTCAGAAGAGGCCAAGTGGTCTCATCCGAAAGTTCTTCAGATTGGTAGACAATGAATACATTTATAACCGTGTCAAACTAGAATACAGTAAAAATCCCATTGTAAATGAGATCAAGAAATAAAATTACTTTTTCGTTTTCAGAGATCCCGTGTCCTTATCTCGGTCTGCAGAACACCTCAGATGTTGACGAAGCATTGCCATCTGCAATCAAATGCAAACTACACAGGTATATCAATTAAATTCGGCAGAATTAGCTAGATTAGCAAATTTAGAGTGATATTTGAAACATATACCTTAGTCTCACCCTTTCTAAACCGTTATCTTCCCCAGGAAAGTGCTACTCCAATCATTGTTTTTCGATATACATAATCTAGGAGCCTGGAACTAGATATTTGCCTACCTGTGATATCCAACTTTATCCGAGAAGAAAAAAATATATATGCACTGATTTTACCTTTAGTTGCTAATAATATAGAGCGCAAGCTTCACTCACTTGGCCAACAGCAATACAAATATATTAGAACAAAAGAAATTTCTTACATAAGAAAAGAGTTCAACTCCCACAGGACTCAACTCCCGCCGTTTCATTGTTTTGGAACGCCAATATGGCTGCCGTGACGACATGTGAAAACGCTCGATAACTTTTCACTTCACTCTTGTTCTCAGCAAGCGAAAATGCAGCGCATACTTATAGTGCCAGCTTTTAACAACCTTTTTCTATATACCCTCTCTTCAGACCAGACAAAGTTGGTTGTGCGCATGCCTATCAATATTACGGGTATCCGGGACATGTCGAGCCGGAACGAAAATGCGACGAAACTCATTACCTAGATATCTGCTCCTTCCAAGTAACAGAGTCAGGAGATCATGAACTGATTTGTGACGCTGAAGTTTGTGGATCATCACACCCTAAAATAGGCTCTATCAATCCGGACGTGGGAAAAATAACGAACTGGAAGGTTTCACCAAAAGAAACAATAACAGCTGCGGTGAAAGAGGCCGTCAAAACCAACCGGAAAAACGGGTTTGGTTTCCTGTTCATCAAATGCGGGGATATTCTTCAAGTGCTCACCTTCCCGCCGAAGTTGAAAAAGATTCAAGATGGCGTCAACAGAAGCAGTATCAACATAAACATTATCATGTTAGACTCTATTTCCAGACCGCATTTTTATCGAATTCTTCCCAGAGCTTCCGCGGCACTCCGGAAAATTTTACATGATCCTAACATCAAGGCCACTGCGATGGACTTTGAACTGTTCCAGAGTGTAGGTCAACAAACATTTGACAACTTACGACCATTCTTCTCCGGTGTAATGGAAGGTGAGTTCTGCAATAAAGAGATGAATTAGCCTTTTGTGCGTGAAATAAAATACCTTATCCTGGGGAGTAGGGATGGCGCAGTGATGAGAGCGCTCGCCTCCCACCAATGTGGCCTGGGTTCGATTCCGGCCCGGTGCCATATGGGGATTAAGTTTGTTGTTGGTTCTCGCATTGCTCAGAGGGGTTTTCTTCGGGTTCGCCGTTTTTCCTCCCTCCACAAAAACCAACACCTCCAGATTCCAATTCCAACAGAGTAGAGGACCGCATGAAAACCACCTAAGGCTGGTGTGGCTTCCTCTCTGTTATTATTATTTTTTTTTTTTTATCCTTACCTTATCCTTTAGTTATGTCTCGACAGAGGGAAGGGAAGGAGGGAGGTGGCAGGGAGAGACTGCAATAGGATGAAAGAATTGACGCTTGTGTATTGTCTGCATTTTTTTTGTTTTTCAGATGACAACACAATTGGTGACACAGCAAAGACCGTGAAGGCTCCACTAGGTGTAGAGGTATTGTTTGGGACCTTCAAGGAATGGGGCTATCAGACACTTTATCAAGAGGACCTTTGTTGGTATGACTGGTGGGGAATTGGCTTAACGGACCTCGAAGTAAGAAGAATTCCAGAAGGACATACAGAATTCAGAAAAAGGTACAGACGCCAGAGCAGTGAAAGTAGAAGTTAATTTAATTTACTTAGAATAGTAGGTACACTCTTATTTAGGGATAACGTAATTTGACCGAAAGGGTAAAGTCGTACTATCTGCAGCCGTATTTTCGAAATACAGTAAAACTTGCCCTGCTGCAGAAACTAGATGGTCTTAGTAACTAAATGGTCTTAACCCAAACAAACATCAGTAGTTTCCCAGTTTCAGTCTATGTGACGGCGTTTCTGAAAGAAACTGTCGTTGGTGATTGTCATTTTGCACTAAAGTGAGTAAACGTTATCATTAATTAAAAAATAACTCCACCAATGAAAGTGCGCGTCACTGTAGGTTTAAAAAATTGAATTTTGTCTCAGGTGGAGTGAGTTCCAAAACAAGGTGCGTAAGAAACACATTGATGATTTTGGCTTGTTACATTTCTCCGGTACGGTGCTAGATAAGTACCACAAGACAAACCCCTACGAATCTCCAGCTCAAGTGTGCTTAAATGGTCAGTTCTTTAGCCAGTATTTCATGGACTACATCAACATGATGTACAACGCGGTTGCACGTGACCGCAGAGCGAAACCTTTGCTGTCGTTCATGCACTTTAACACTGGACATGAGCACACTGGAAAACGAATAGTCAACATGGACGCTAACATAGCCAAGTTTTTGATCAACATGGTTACCTTTCCAGACACTCTTACTATAATATTTTCCGACCATGGTAACAAAAATACTCAGTACAGCTTCAACTCCGTGGAAGGAAGGAGAGAGGTATTCGACCCAGTCTTCTTTTTGATTGTTCCTGATGGCGTCGCTGAAAGACTGGGTCGCAAGCAGATGTCTGCTTTGGTCGCAAATCAAAAACGCCTTTTTACCTTGCTTGATGTACACAGAGCTCTTATGAGTGTGAACGACCCCGAGAAAATGAAATCCCAGAATTCTTTAGTTACAAGCATTTTTGCAGTTTTACCGGAAAACCGCACATGCGCAGATTTGAATCTCATGCCGCTGACCAGGTGCAAGTGTGAGGGTTTCGACGATTATAATCCAGCCAGAGACAACTCGGATAGTCACAAGTGGCTGGCAGAATTTGCCCTTGGAACTTTAAACGACGCTATACAGAAACAACACATGGGAGGTAAATAATTACTTAAATTGTTCGTCTCCATCCTTGTCACGTGACGTATGGGAGGTGCAGTGACCTCATGGTTAGTACGCCCGACTCCGGATTGAGCGGTCTGGGTTCGAGCCCTGGCCGGGGACATCGTGTTGTGATCTTGAGCAAGACCCTTTACCCTCACGGTTCCTCTCGCCACCCAGGCGTGCAAATGGGTTCCTGCGAACTTAATGCCGGGGGTTACCCTGCGATGGACTAGCATCCCATCCAGGGGGGAGTAGTACCCCCAGTCGCCACTTGGCTTGTTTGCATACTTTATTTTACCACGTGACATGGGCACTCGCTACACAACAAGCAACTTGAATTTGTTTCCAGATATCTTAGTTAAGTTTGAGTCCGCTGCGCGTGGCGCACTGTTTTAGTACAGTACAGATTTTATTAGCACTCCCCAAAGGGGGCTTTTCAGTACTAAGTTACATTAACACTGCTTCACTACTCCAAGAGACCATCTTAATTAGAAAGGAAGGGGGTTTAATTATTGCTGAATTCGCACCTCTCCGTCAGTCAGGGAGATCCCCTTGTGCCCATTGTAAACAATGGTAAACGTTGGCTTAATTTCACCTACTTTTTCCAATTAGGTGGGGGAAACTCAACTAAAAAATACGGGTATGGTAACTGCCAACGCTTAATAGGCAAATCGTTTACAAATATTGTGCAACGCTCTCAAGGAGAATACATAATGACGTCAATGAACTTACACGTGATACCGCCAACCGGATATAACGAGGATGAAGTGTTCAAAGTCTCTCTTAAACAGTACGCTCGAGATATAGACAAAGTTTGGTTGACAAGCTACGTGCGGCAGTCAAAGTACAGCAAATTTAAGTCATGCGCAGATAACTCAGTTGACGTCAAGTTGTGCACATGCGCTAAAGATGAAACTGCAAGAGTTATGAAGAGTGGTGAAACGACTGCAAATGGTGTTCCACGTAAAATGTTTGGCTCAGAAACGATTGTAAAAGACTTGGACTCAGGCTGTCTTTTATTCTTGAGACGGAATTACGCTAGAGTTGCTCTTGCGTTAGAAGTAACGAATGTGTGCAGCGATCGCACTTACAAGTTTGAGTTTTCCGGTTCGCCGGGTGAAAGAGTTTATTCGAATACGCTGCCTATTAAACTTGAATTAGCCCCAAAGACCTTTTATTTTTTAACATCAGTGAATAGGTATTCCACTAAAGACAGTTTCCCTTTGAATTTTGAAGCGAGTGTACAAGTGAGGGAAGAACATTTACAGGAATTCTCAGAGTTAGGAAAAATCAAAGTTTCGTGAGAGTAACATAAAAATAAAACGACAATACAATATTTTCAAGATTTTCAATCTTCATGTGGTAAAGCAGGTTTATATTGCGACCTATTCAATTTGATTTTAAACAAAAGAAGAAGAAAAATATTACCCCAGCAATTTTTTTTCTGATATATGCTCGATTGCTTTGACAAAGAATAAAAAGAAAGATCTCTAGAAAAGTTTGATTGTGTTCACGTTAACAAATTGGGTCTATTTGACAATATTTTGAACTTCATGTTATTTTTTCACTTAGGAGAAGTTCCGCAGAACGTAACTGTGGTTCATGCACAACTGAAGAAGGAGAATATTTCGACTTCATGATGGGATATATTTTGGTGCATTGAGAGTACAAAATATAACGAAAAAAGCAGCTTCAAGTAAAAAGATATGAAATTTAGGGAACCCTACGTGACAATAGAAATTAAAAAACGGTCGACGTAAAGAGGAAAAATGATCTTGTCTCTTCTCTCAGGCTATTCTAAGGAAAACGTCAAGTATTCTAAACGGAATGGGATTTTTTGGGGGGGGCGGGGGGGGGAAGACCCATCGCCTTCCACACGCTAAATAAAACAATTTTTTTGGGTGATGGTGTGGTTTATTTGTACAAGTGAGGCCAGCAATTAAAATTACAATTCACTTGTTAGACTTAACTCCCCATGTTAAATCGAGAATCGTGCTTAAATAAGGTAGATTAAATTGTTTATTGACTTTTTATTATTTCTTGTGTTGGCTGAACGGTCAGCGGCGACTCTCTTTTGCTGCGAGTTTCACAATGATTAGATAGACCTGTAACGCAGCTTTTGAGCAATATTTAAAATAGGCAAAATTTCACATTTTCTTAGTTTGCAACTCAGTAGACCTTTTTCGCTTGGGCAGTTTGTTGCTCCATTTCAGACCATGTGATGATTCTTCTGGGAATTCTTGCTTCAAATTTTTAAATAGTGGCGTGTATATGAATAAATAATTTTGACATGGATGAAAGAACAAGGTATCCAGAAAAAGTACATGGCGTAAGTCGAGTTCCGCTCCGCTCCGTAGCTAGGAGTCAATCTGTCATAACATTCCATGTCTGTCGTTTCGAATCCGATGAAGCTGGTTCCGTCCGACACGCCATATCTGATGTCACTATCTGCCATCTGTCCAATGCTGATGTCATTAGCTACTGTCATCACAACGGTCAGCGGAGTTCCATCCTCCAAAACATCAGCAGCCACCAAAAGAACTTTTAAGAGTGCTGCATCTTTTTTTGGGCCTTCGCTGAAAGCTAACTGGTCAGTGGTTATGGAATGATTGCTATCGATGTAAGACGCATGCGTCTTGAGCCACGAGGGGGTCATGACGTACTCTTTAAATGATACCTGCCAATCACAAATTAAAGTCAATCTCGCGTTTTTCATTTATTCATTATCGAGGAAATTCAAAAACGAAAAAGAAGGAAAATTTGAATGTTTAAAATCGTCTTTTTTTTCTTTGCTTACTTGATAATAGAAGCTTAATGTCACATAAACTTTGACGGGGTATTCACTGTAGGCGTGGTCCTTTATCAGCACATAATCCCAGGGGTGTGTGTACCGTCCAGCCTTTTTAACATTGCGTAACCGATAGCAACTTAAGGCGACTTTAGGCGACTTAGGATGACTTAAGGCGACTTAAGGTGACTTCAGGCGACTTTTAAAAGGCCCAGAGTAGGCCTCGACATCAACGCCCACTCTTTCACGGTCCGGTCTTCAAACAGGATTTTAACAGTTTTATGGTCGTAACGGACTAATTAAACCTTCTAAATTAAAGCTAGGCAGTCAGATACAACTTTCATCGGTAGTTAAATGTTGAGACACATTGTCTCTGAAACCAAGAAAAAATCATGGCACATGGACGTTTTATTCATTGTTGCTAATCTTGCCTTGTTTTCCAGTTTGTTCCGTGTAGTATACTCTTTCTGAAACATTCAGGTGTAACGATTTTAAATCACTTAAGTTTTTGAGCCAACCTTGTTTCTGTGATGGGCAATAAAAAAGAGCTGAGTGCTGTATTAATATCATTCTGAAAGGTTAACTAACCATTGTGCGATGAGGTAACTCTGAAGAAGGAAGTAAAACAAGTGTAAAATTTGCTATCAACACACTTTGAAAAAAACAAAAAAAACTGCTAACTATGAATGGAAGTTACAATTCCTCTACCAGTGATCTTTCTGATTGTCTCAGTTTTATACCAAAAAGTTTAACTTAAAACTAGTTGACGGACGGGTTAACCTGAATAACTTAAATAAAAGTACCTTTGGTCTAGAAGCCTTGACCAACCGAGATCTGTTCAGAGATGTACGGGTCCGCAAATGATCCCAGGACCGCGAATGATCCCGGACCGCAAATGATCCCCAAATTGAACCGCAAATGATCGCGGACCGGAAATGATCTCCATATTGGACCGCAAATGATCCCGATCAAAAAATAAGGAATGGCATGGATTTATATCAGAGGAAGGTGAGAACATGTACAACAATTATGAACCAAAAAACATGTTTTATCATTTTACAAAAAAAATTTCCCACAGTTACTGTTTTGTTCTTCGAAGGGTACAGATCGTTTTCACTGTCACGCAATAAAAAAATAATAATAAATCGAAAACCAACCAATGGAAAAAGCTAAGAAATTGTGATGTACGCTATAGAAGGTAACTAAATAAGACACTTCCCCAAGTTTTAGGCCTGTGCGTTTCCCCAAACTTCAGATATTCGTCGTAAATGTTTCCCAGAAATTTACAGAGCCCAGTAAGAAAACGCCCTGTTGGTGTACATCCCGGGTACGCCAATATGGCGGCCGGAATAAAGTGTAAACATCTGGAACTTACTTTGGCTTTCTAGGCGACTGATTATCAGTACTAAACAAACAAGCATTTACATAAGCACTTTTCCTAATGCTTTAACTTCTAAAAAGGCTCAAAATCATGAGATAAGTATATATTTTTCAACAAACTCTATCGTAGCCTTGTGTCACGCAACCTCCATAACCCTGAAATTCAAAATGCTCTGGTTTTCAAACGAAGCACGCTAATTGTAAACAAATATAAATATACCGCCTCTTATGCCTGATGAGGATAAAAACACGTCATGCATGTGAAGACGATCTTTTGAATTAGAAGTCTTAGAAAAACACATACTTGTAAACATTCTCGAAATCCCGGTGGCGATAGTAACAAACATCCATCAAACAGTTAACTGTCAAAACGAAGCGCAAGCCTTGGTTTTGCTTGCATGGTCATGAAGCTGAACTTCATAACTATAGCTTGGAATTTTGGCTTCTTATAATACTCAAGTAGTCATTTCCGAGGAATTAAAGCCCAAATACGACCAAGGAAAAATTATAAATTTGTTCAAATTTCCAGTGCTACACACTAGGTGTTTTACAGAATAGACGAACACTAATAAGAGTCAATCTTCTTTTATTCTGCTAACAACAGAACACTCGAACCACAACAACTTGCTCAAAGGGCACGTGTTTACAATTGGGGGGGAATTGATAAATCCCCCTCTTAGAACTAAATGTCATGTGATAACGCAAGAATGTTCTAGAAATATCACGCAAGGAATGTTGAATGTGATGAAGCGTTGTAGACTTGTGGGTCTACTCAGGTGACAGCGTCTTCTGTAATAGGTGCTTCATGGTTAGAGTTTAGTTTAAAACTTTAGACGAATGGCGTTGACAGATAAAATGTGATTTAACAATAACACCGAATATCAATGTTTAACAAAGGAGGATATGTAGCGTATGTTGCACTGATCATAATTTTACTGAGTTGGAAAGTAATGCAAGCCAAGTCGTGTTTTGATAATTGAGTGGTGATATTCATAACATTGTAGTTAGCAACAAATTTAAGTCGAAAGTATGAAAAAAAAGCAAGTTGTAAGCCACTATAATTACAAGATGGCTTTAATAAAAACATCGGTATTCACGTACGCCAATTCCCTATCCACACCATCCCACCATCCATGCCATTCCTTATTTTTTTAGTCGGGATCATTTGCGGTCCCTATCGGGAATCATTTCCGGTCCGGGATCATTTGCGGTCCAATTTGGGGATCATTTGCGGTTCGGGATCATTTGCGGGCCTGGGATCATTTGCGGACCCATACATCTGTAATGATCTGGCTTATTAAAAAGCGTTTAGACACTGCGTAGTAATCTACCAACGTCTACAACTATAAATATGAATTGAATTGGGTCGAAAGAAGTAAAAAATATTGTGAAACTCGATTAAATATTAAAACTATTTGTAGATAGCATTTGTACTTTTCATATTATGTTTAAGCTGAATATTGTGTATTGCTTTAGTATCCAAATGTTTCAACATACGTAGATTTCCCCCCTATTCTATTTAAAGCGCAAGGAGAGCTTTTGTTGAATTTTCAGTACGTGAAAACATTGTAGACGGATTAGCTAATTTAGTTAGCTCTTCCAGCTTTATGAAAGTGGCTTTCGATGAAAGCAAGTTGTCAGGACAATACATTAAGCCCAGGGAGTCCATGAATTTAAAAAGGGAAAGTCTTAATTATAATAAAGACCTGTTTAAAAATTGATGGCTAGTTTTCAGTGAATGTGGCGTCATAGTGATTTGCTTTTCATATGAATATTTCGCGGCATGATCACCTCTCTGTTGGAATTATTACTAAAACAAAATATATATATTTTAATTGGAACGTTTCGTTTTCTGCGAGAATGGCTTGAATAAAAAGAGGATTTTGAGAGCCTTTCAGAAGCAATGCGAACTTGGTGGTAACCTCTACCAGATGCTCAAAAAGCATGACGCTCGATACGAATCCAGAGGCAGAGTACTTTAAAATAACTTGCTATCCTTTTCAGTGAATGCTGGAGCACAGCTCACAAAGGAACTTCCATTGTAAACTTTATTATTAATTATAAATTGGTTGCTAAGGAAGTCGTACTCGTTATGGAGGCATTGAATTCGAAATGCGGTACACTTACAAGCTTGAATTGCAATGTACCATTTTTTGCAACATTTCTCTAACAGCTATACTTTGAGGGATGAATACTACCACTGTGTAACAAGTGATGCAACAATAATGGTATCATAAAAATGCCCAATCATTGGTAAACAGGTTGTCATGTGAATGTGATCATTCTTTTCATATAACAAGTTACCATGGCAACAATACAACCTGATAAAAACAACCTTAATTTTAGCTTTAAGCGCTTATAACTCTAAAGCGAACTCGGTGACCCCCATTTTTTACTGTTGAATTGTAATAAACATGATAAGATGCGACTAGGTTTCAGAGCCACCTTAAATTTTCGAAAAACTAAGGTGGCTCTAAACCCTCTACACAGAATTTTTTTCAATTTTGAAAAAAATTTGTATCTCATCGTGTTTATTACAATTCAACAATAAAAGATGGGGTCACCAAGATCGTTTTTGAGTTATCAGCGCTCAAAGCTAAAATTAAGGGTGTTTTAGCGAGCCATGCTGTTGCTATGGTAACCTGTTATGCTTCGAAATTGACACAAACATGTTCACCAATGACTGGGCAAAGTTTGTACACTGATACAGAGTGCATATAATGACCTGTCAAAGTCTACATCTTGGAAAGTGCTGGAAACTGTTTTGAGCCACCTTAATACCCCGTCAGGATTACACATAACACATAAACAAACTTCTTCTGAGAAGTAAAGACCATTAAAAGAGGAGAGAAAGAAAAGAGGGAAAGAAGAGAGCCAAGGGGGCAGGCAGTGGAATGTGCTTTGAAAGGAAAAACCGAGGTAAGAGAGACATAAAACGTTGAAAGGTGTGGAGAAATAGCGAAACAAATGCCGTAATAGTTAAAAATTAAGAAGGAATCCACCAGAGGTTGGAATAACAAGAGGTCAAAAACTTTGTACCAAGATTATTTGCATCATATTGCAAACCTCTGTGCGACGGTTTTAAATATCTTCTATCAAAAAAAGAGATCATTCCTAACAACACCAAATGTCGAAAACAAATTTTGAACTTAATATGAAACACTTGAAAGTATCAGTGAAATAACACTGTTGATGAAATTTTACCTGAACTTTGAATTTACTTTCTCGAGTTCCTATGGGAAATTGTTTTTGGTGTTATTTCAGGCAATTATTTATAGCTTTAGCTTTTAGGAAAAGCATAATGGATTTCAATATACTTGGCATTATTCTGGTACGAGGTCTTTTTCCAATAAAAACTCAAATCTGCCTGATTTGCTATCGGATTTCGTCTTAAGTTCTTGCCACTGGGGCAAGGGAACTTTCCGATTTTGGGCTTGCAAAGAATTCAAGCTAGTGAAACTTGATAGAGTACCATCTATCAAGGCATCAACGTGTTCGTTGGAAACTGATAACATTTTGCTGGAAATAACATTTCCAAGTCAATTTGAAACCCAAGATAATTTACGTGTGTCAGTACGGTCAGTCATTAATACCGCCACGGAAAAAAAACTACGAAGTACTATAGTTCTTAATCCTTCTTGCTATCATGCATTTTCTCTTTACTATGATCAATATACTGTGCTTTGGTTACAGGATGAGAACACCTTTTGGACATATTTTTTCAGCTGCAAGTGATCAGTTTTGCATCATCGGCATCATCAAAGCTACTGTTTCCAGACCTGCTTCAGCCTCGCAAAGGTTGTTCTTGCCTTGCTGTGCCTATTGCTGATGTCACTACTGGCGCCTCCATCATAACAAATGGTGCTCCTAAGATAGTAGAAAGTGTCCACAAACTCTAAGTTGTGCTCCCCAACTCTTACAGGCTATGCTACTCTGTTCCCAACGTACATAGCCCTCGATTTATCACAGTTAATTGCCAGTCCATAATATAAAGATAAAAGGAAATACACGAAAGTAAAACCGACAGCTTGTTTCTAACCATCGTTAATCGTAACAGTGATACTAATGTACTTGATACCAACAAGCTCTCTCCTGTCAGTTTTATAAACCTCCAGAGTAAGACCATGACTGAGCAGCAGTCTTTTCGTGTATTCAGCCGTCTTAATGAAGCCTCCGCCATGCGGAGTGAAACATGAGCCCCTTGACTGATCCAGCTTAAGAGTGAAGACAAACTGATCAGGATAAAAGTTTTCATTTGGGAGAGGAATAAACCTATCAAGCCTTTGTACTTCTGTCAGAGTTTCTCCAGACTTGCCCTCCGCTGCAAAGCAAGGAGACAACTGGTAATAATTTAACTTGTCTACCGTTTCGAATCCGATGAAGCTGGTACCGTCCGACACGCCATATCTAATGTCACTATCTTTCTTTTTTCCGATGCTGACGTCATTAGCCACTGTTATCTTAACGGTCAGCACAGCTCCATCTTCAAGGACGCCAGCGGCCACCAAAGGAACTTTTAAAAGGGCTGCATTCATTATTGGGCCTGCGCTGAATGTTATCTGGTCATTGGTGATGCTATGATTCCTATTGATGTAAGATGCATGCGTCTTGAACCACGAGGGGGTCATGACGTACTCTTTAAATGGCACCTGCCAATCACAAATCAAAAAGGTTCTCTCGCGTTTCACTCTATTGATTATCGAGGTGATTTCATCGAGAAAGAAGGAACAATTAAAATTGTCACTATTTCTTTTACTTCATATTACATGTAGTATAAATCTTCTAACGTTCTATTACGAATGCCGTTTTCTTATTGGCTAAGCTACTTCGGCCAGCAAAATCTATTCTGTTGAAGATAGTGAGTACCCCAGCAGTGAACGGTTGTTAATAAAATGGCGACCTCTTCTTTGCGTTTTTGAAGTATCGATGAGGAGGATTTAGATAGTTTTCTAGTTAAGTGTTTATCGACTAGCCGATTTATACTAAAGCAATTAGATCACCCTCTCAATTTCTATGCGTGATAGTTAAGTCTGACTGCGCACTCATCAACTATCACGCGATAGAAATCTCGAGCTCATAATCTAATTGTTAAATAGAAACATGACGGACACAAACCTTGCCGGGGTTATCACTGTAGGCGTGGTCCTTTTTCAGCACATAATCCCAAGAGTGTGTGAACCGATCAGCATCGTTCAGCTCACAAAGCAAGTTGTCAAGGTGGAAATTGATGCTCTTGCAGCGTTGATCCTTTGAACACCTAACGTAACACAAGCCAATATTTGCCACATTTTCTGACGAAATCACATGACCTTTGAGATAACGCCCCCATACCGTGTGTGTGGATCTGCATTGTTGAGTTGATTGAACGACAGTAAATACAAGAGACGACATAAGCAGTTCTGTCCAAAACATCTCTGAAATAATAAAAAAAGACTTGGTGTAACGGTGGACCGCCGTCAAATTTACCTACGATTACAATATGCTCGTTCCGAACAAAACTGCACCAAACTGTGGATAAAATTCTTTGACTTTTGTCTGACTTTTACACGAAATTAAGAAATTCCCTTGGGTCAGAAAAAAGTCCTCCGACCTCGTACAACGGTTACTCGTTACATCGGCATTGTAGAGGACGAACGAAAGAATTACTGATTTATAACGAGAACGGAAGAGAGACGAGTTTTAACAGATTAACAAAAGTTTTCTTTAAGCTCCCCACTGATCCGGCATGTGCTAAAACCCAGATGGTGGACTCTGGACGATAGACGATAGACGATGGACGATGGACGATGGACGATGGACGATGGACGAT
>Ga0126339_10000736_pt1 | contig 19559 bp, 15 predicted proteins | sample OrbTmetagenome_2_FD_92532 | JGI IMG/M metagenome (GOLD analysis project Ga0126339, IMG submission 92532) | Coral microbial communities from Petempiche,Puerto Morelos, Mexico - Orbicella T R C metagenome | ecosystem: Host-associated > Invertebrates > Cnidaria > Coral | place: Petempiche,Puerto...
ATCGTTATGAAACAACATGATGTTAGGACACCAACAGTGCCAACTCGAGCTAGAGTTCACTGATAAAGTACAAGGACGAGTAGTCTAACTGTTTTAGTAAACACCGTGGAGGAGAGCTGTACAAAATCGTAAATATTACAATTATATTAGGTATTTTAAGTGAAAAGCAGGTAATTAACGCTACGCGATCGATCGTATTGCATCAGCGAATAGACATCGTTGAGGAACCAATCCGATTCGCAGATCTGCAATATACCCCCCGACGAGTGTTTTTTCTTTTACCTTTTAAGGCTACGTTTACGATTGTATTGCATTGGAGAATAGACAACGTTTAGGAACCAATCAGATTTGCGGATCTGCAATATACCCCGACGAGTGGTTTTTTTTTTCCTTTTAAGGCTACGCGCAAGATCGTATGGCATCAGAGAAGTGGACAACGTTTAGGAGTTCACCAATGAAAATTGCGGATTGCAGTATACCTCAAAGAGTAAAGAGTGTAGTGACCGCTTAAATACCCAAAATAATTGCAATTGTTGATTTAGGACTTCCCTACTTTATATATAGTGTCTAGTGAAACCATTGTTTTCAAACTGATATTTTGCTCTATCTGAACATTTCACAGATATTTGATGGAATAGAAAACGAATGGCCGATCTTCTTCATCTATCTTGCACTAGATGGTAATGTTTTTCATTAAAGTTAATCATAGGTACACGGCCTGTACATGTAGCCGTCAGGCAAACTGTGGTACTCAACGAAATCGATTCGTGCACAAGTTCACAGATATAAAAGCTCAGTTTTGTATTTACATGCAGTAGGTTAGCATCTTGCACCGGCAGTAGCTTAAATTTCCAGTTCTAGTGTACATGACTAACTAGTACGTGCGCAAAAAAGTCAGGGTCATGTTGCAGCTCTTGTAAGGTCTCACATGAATGGCTTGGAACCCTTTGAGAGGACAATAGAACAAACAACAGAAACAATGCCCCCTAGCCCTAAAACAATAACAGCTGCTGCAATGACGACAAATAGAATTACAAGTTTAGGAGAGCTGTTACACTACCGAAAAGTCAAGGCTGCTTCAAGAATGGGAATAAAGATTAGCTCCCGGTGTTGTGTAAAAATATAGCAAGTAAACTTACTGAGTTGCTAAAAACATTGGCTTATTGTTTTAAAAATTGCTTTCCATAAATTTTCGTTGCAGCTCTGTTCAAGAATGATAAAGAAACTGCGGAAAAGTACATCAACAAACTGCAAGAAGACGGTCTGCTTTTGAACAACGACACTGGTAAGATGTAAACTGTGTTCATTCTTACAGTGTTCAGTCAGTTAACCTACTCATTATGCAGCGGGTACGTTTGATGGTAGTTTGAATTAACAAATTGACGTCAGTTTTTTGTGCGTCTGTCCTCTTAATGATGATAAATTGCGTCATAACATTGTCAAAGTGGCTAAAAAGATGACAGCTGAAAGTTGACCTTGAAAGCTTGCATAAATTAAAATTTTATCCGTGTGTACTCTTATTGATGATAAAAATGAGCCAATCAGCGTGCGAGAAATTAGACAGTTATTGTTAAAAGCCTATTAGAGTCATGCAGATTGAAACTTTTTCTTCTCATTTTCTCACTTTAGGTGACTTGATACCGCATTACTACTACGTGCCAAAAATATACCTGGAAAAAGAAAGGAAAAAGCCACATTCTCAAGTTCGATTGCCAAGTGACGAGGATGGCGGGCTTTTCCTCTGGGGACAGTCACTCTTGATCATAATGAATCTGTTATGTAATACTTACAACTCAAATTACCGTATAACAGTTACCACAATTGTACCTTGGCTTAGAGCGGTTTTCAATCGATTGTAGTAAAATCATAATCAAAGTAATCACTCTGGCCAATCACAAATTACACGGACAGTCCAGTAAACCGATCAAAAGTCAAACAAATGCTTGTAGCTGACACAAAGCGCGGGAAAACATGCGCGAGCGAGTCACGATTGGTTTTGGTTTTACTTCTAACTGGACGAGAAAGTGACATGATATTTGTAAACCAATCACAAAGCACAGGAAAGGAAAACCAAAGCAAATACGAATTACTTTTGACACGCTAGTGAAAACCGCTCTATCGATCAAACGTGTCTCTTCGCCCGGTCAAGTCTTCCCCGCTCAACACAGGTCAGAGACTTGACACAAAAACAGAATTGCAGACTCCTGATTAGTTGTGACTTGCAAAAGTTACAAAACCAGACAAGAAAGATTTAGGGACACAATACAGAGATCTGTGTTGATCTAATTTTCTCAAGAGAGGGGAGAGTTGAGCGTGCGAAGGCTGACATAGTTGCTGCTAAAATTTGTGACTAAAGTAAAGCATACAGGCCCCATTGACTCTTGTCCGTTTTCGTCTGAGAACGGAACATGTTTTCTCAGCTTTCAAACGTTTTGCGTCCACACCTAGCATGTTCAAATGATATTTGCTGTCCATACGAAAACAAAATCGCGATTCTAAAACGCTGATAGTTTTGACTAAGCATGCGCAGATAACCTGGGCTAGATAGACAGCTAGATATGTCTTCGGTCACGTGTTACTTCTGGATGTCAGCGTTTTCGAAAAGTTCGTCCACCCGTGTACAGGAACGAACACGGATGCGTCACAGCAGGCCATTTTGGTATTCACTTTGAATTTGTGTTAAATCTCCATATTTTGTTATTCCTCAGAAGCATGTGTTCCTTTGGGATGACACGGATTCGCATCAGGATCAATGAGCCTAGAAGATCAGGGGCGTAGCCAGCCATTTTATCTATTTGAGCCCAAATTGTACAGCGCAAGTCGTATGTCAAATTTTGGCAACGTCCAAAACAAAAAACAACAACAACAACAACAACAACAGTCAACCAAATTTTCGTGCGCATAACTATTTCAAAGTTCTGCTTTGTTAGTAACCTTTCAGCATTTTTTCAAGGATAAGATTGCAAGTCATTATTTTGTTTCTCAAAATAAAACGTTGACATAGCGGTGATTCGCTATGGAATAGTAAGAAAAAGAAAATGTGGTCTTTTGGCTTCTAAAAAATATGTACAGAAATTCTTGTTAAGCCCGTGCTTAATGGCTTAAAGGCACTCTGGTCATGGTGCATCAAAGGAAGCGATGAATCCAGTCTGGTCACGGGTTCGTCGTGCCCTTTGATGCACCATGATCCGAGTGATCTTGGTTCATATATTCTGATCCGGGTCATCCTAAAGGAACACACCCAAAGATTGTAGCAGAAAACTAGTTTTGAAACATGAGTATACGTGTGAAATTAGGAAATAATCTTGCTCGCGTTTTCTCAAAATTCTTAAAATTTCTGTAGCATTTAGGTGAGGGAAATTATTAGAATTTTGACAAAATGCAAGTAATATATTTCTTACTTTCAAGAGTTTACCATTTGATTATCTTTTAATATCATATGTGACAAATTACGCTTACAACCGCGGGTTTTTGAGTAGTTTAATCTATAGGTAAATTTCGCGCTAAACGTAGCCATGGCAATCAAGTAATTTCTTAAATTAAATCTGAAATTTCGCACCAAGTTTAAGGAGTAATTTGTCACCCATGATATTAAAACAATAACGTTCTCTAAAAATCCCTCTGTAGAAAAGACGTATTCAATTACGGTGTTTCGGATTGCTTGACCCAATTTTTGTTTGTTTCTCCTCAGATGACGGTCTTTTAGACGTGAATGAAATCGACCCCATCGGAAGGCATCTGTCCCACTCGGCCAAAAATCGCTTTGGTCATAGTAGCTACAGATACTCGTCATTTAGGGTACAAGCATCTTCCAGTGCTTTGATCGAGTTTGTTTCAGTCATTAGTCTAGGAAGAAACTCATAGTCACAATCATAGCAATTTTCTTGAACAATTCTGTCCAAGGGGGAAAGGTGCAATGAGGTTAACCCTATGTGAAGCACCAACCCTTGAGACAAGGCCAGACCACAACACCGGGAACTACGTGCCTTACTCTTTTCGATCAGTTTGTGGGTTCTTTAACGTCCCCTACTAACCAAGCAACACTTAAGATGCAGGTGATGGGGCCTACTGTTTATAGCCCTTATCATAGAAGGCTTGAACGTGTAACCATTTGCAGGTGTAATTACAAAGGTAGCACATTCTCCTCAGTTATTTGAAGATCCTGAGTGTTGGTTCGGTCTGGGGCTCGAACCCTCGACCTCCCGCACAGCAATCTGGCGCTCTACCAACTGAGCTAACCAGGCGGCTCGTGCACTGTCGTTTTGGGGCACCTCGTAAACTGCTGCCTGTCGTTGTCATTTCGAGCTGGTAGGGACCTTTAGATAGCGTTTGCAGTACGAGATGGAGTAAGAGTAGGCTTTCGATTTCAATCCAGATTCCTCTCCCTTCTAAGTTTTTGGGCAATTGAAAAGGAGCCTATCGGTGAAAGATTGGTGTGAAACGCGATATTCGAAAGCTTAAGTACCAGGTGCACGCGAATCTGAAGGTCCCTAATAAACTGACAGAGGTAGGAAAATGAGACCAAAATGGTCATAAGAAAGAGCGCAGTATTGAAAAAATCTGAGATAAACAATAGTTTAGCCCTGTGCAAGAAAATTAGGGGAGTAGGGATGTCACAGTTGTGAGATCGTTCACCTCCCTCCAATATGACCCGGATTCGATTCCGGCCTGGTGATAAACGTGGGTTGACTGAGTTTGTTGTTGGTTCTCGCCTTGCTCCGAGGGTTTTCTCCTGGTTTTCCAGTTTTCCTCCCTCCACAAAAACTAGCATCAGGCAAATTCCAATTCGGCCAGGATAGAAGACTCATGAAAATCAGCTTAGGCATATGTGGCTTCCTCTCTAAAAATTATTGTAAATTTAATTTAACAGAAAGAGTGAATTCGACTTACATGTATGTAGGTGTTCATTCTTGTGCTTAACTCTTGTGTTTGTTTTGTTTAAGGTTGTGGACTCTGACCTAGTGGTCCAAGTTTCTTTGATCACGGAAAGCAGAAAGTAAGAACTTTGAACGTGCTTTGTTGCTTTCAGTTATGAAGGTTCTTGATCATGAGTAAATGTGGTGGTTTTGAAAATGCTTTTTGTAAAACCTAAACGACAGAAAAAGTGAGAACAAAAATCGTCGATGACGAAGCCTTCATCACTGAGTGGTTTACAGTAGGGTCGTCGCAGTTATCACAAAGGGTGCGTTCCTCTGAGGTGATCTCGATCAGGATCAGTGATCCAAGATCTGTCTTGATCATGGTGCATCAAAGGAACCGATGAATCCACTCTGGTCATGGATTCATCGGTTCTTTTGATGCACCATGATCCAGACAGATCTTGGATCACTGATCCTGATCCAGATCACCTCAGAGGAACGCTCCCAGAGCTAGTCGCTACCGTAAAATTAAAAAAAAAAAAATGCAGCTCGTTAAAATCGCCTGAAAAGCCACATTAACCAGACTTTGACTGAGTTTGCTGTTGTCTTGTGCAGAGTAAGTCGCACAAGTTTTGGAGCTTCTTATTTTGTATAATATTCATATTTTTCTTTTCCAGCCTACAGACTACATTGGCGACATTTGGTATTGAGACGCAAACTCCACAACAGATCGAACCCATACAGATCTGGCCACCGTCAGAACTAGTGAAGGTAGGTAGGACTTTAAGGAGGGTAACACGTGACAGTCATAAAACTGATAAACTTGTGATAATCTTGCAAGATCGACAATAATTCATTTATGGCAGTTGACTTGAACAGACCGGACTGTTGTGCCCGGGTGGGGGAGTTGGGGTACTCTACAAAGTTTCATACGGGGAGGCTCCGCCCCGAGGTCCAACCCCCTACCCTTTTGTGTACCATTTTGACAGAAAACGTTCCCCTTTCGTACGCCTTTTACTGAAAAGGTACCCCTTTCGCACACGTATTTAAGAACACTGTTTCCCTTTTCTAAACCCTTGGAATAAAAGCACCATATTACGGGAGACCATCAGAAGGGATGCTAACCGAAAAAAGCAAGTATTATTCACTCAGCTCACGTTGGAATCAAGACGACCGATTTCCCTACCCTTTCATTTACCTCAACTTGTGAAATCCCCACCCTTTTACACCTGAAGCCTGAAAAACGTGTCCATTTCGGGTGTAGCGCCCCAGTATAGGCCATTATAGGGGATACCCTCTCGGGTGTTGTTGTCGAAGGTGGACCGAGCTCACTACCACGAAAATACTAACTCCTCCACCCCACTCCACTCTACTCCGCTTCTCTCAACCCTTTCACTTCCAAGCTCTGAGAGAGAATTCGTATTCGAAAACGGATTTTTTTGGGTATTTTGGACACGTTAGACTTATCGCGTAAGTCAATCGAAAAGCCGGTGGAAATGGCTGGCGTATAGTATCGTGTTAAATCAATGTTTAAACTGCTTTGTTACTCCGTAGGCTTACAAGCGGCTCGGTGTCAATCGTAAACTCGGTCTGTCTGGTCGTCCACCAAGGCCAATAGGAACTCTGGGAACTAGTAAGGTAAATTTAGCAAACTGACGTCAGTTTCTGGCCTGTCATTGATCACGTATTTTAGTTCAGATACCACTTGCCTCTCATCGAGGACTAACTGCTAAACCGTAAACTAAAATAGTTTTTACAATAACTGTCTAATTTGTCGCACGCTGATTGGCTCTTTTTTATCATCAATAAGAGTACAGACGGATGAAATTTTAATTTATGCAAGCTTTCAAGTTCAACTTTCAGCTCTTAAACTGTCAACTTTTTAACCAATAAGATTTTATGAACTTTTTTAAGTAGCCAACCAAAAAGCGAGAAAATCTATTGACAACGTTCGCATCATTTTACACAAAATTCACTTACCTTTGTTTACGGCAAGTTTACTTCGTCATAACATTGTCAAAGTTTACTGCGGAACCACTCGCCTGCGGCTCGTGGTTCCACAGCCACTTTGACAATGTTATGGCGCAATTTATCATCAGTAAGAGGACAGACGCATAAAAAACTGACGTCAATTTGTTAATTAGCGAAATTTTCAAGCTCCGCGCGCGATGGCGTCATTTATGTCTGTCTTCGTTTAGAGCGGTTTTCAATTGAGTGTCGAAAGTAATCAGGGAATAACTTTGGGTTTGGTTTTAGTACGGTTTGAGGTTGGCTGAGTAGTCGAATTGGTAAGTAGTTGGTTTGGTTTTGGTTTTATGACACTCAATTCAAAACCGTTCTATGTAAGTCAAATTGTTGTCGCATTTTGAGTGGTTCTTATGATCTTTTGGAGGAAAGACACATAGATGATGTCACTAACATTCTTTTTTTGTTTTTTTTATTATGTAAAACAAATAGAACTGAGAAAGTGGCACACGAGGCGATAGCAGGGTGTGCCAGTGATGCTCTTACATTTTGACGTCATCTTTGATCAATTACTGAACAGACGCACGGCAACATGGAACCTATTTATTAAATTGATCATGGAATTTGGCCAATCGACGTGCGAAAATCTCTGCAGTTATTGCAAAATAGCAATTTATCGTTGGAAGCTTTAACTTTGCTATTATAATTAATGCTTTCTGTTAATGATCATTTATCGTTAATAGCTGGTTGATTAATCGTTTTAAACTTCTCAGGGTAAAAGTTTCTTAATGTTAAAGTTCCTCAACTCTCTTGTTTCGACCCAGTGCTGTTTTTAGTAAATCTTCGAGCACTCCAAGAACTTCTGATAGTCATTATTATGCGCTCTAAATGGGGTTTATCCAGCATCATTCCTTTTTTCTATGCAGATCTACCGTATTCTGGGCAGAACGGTTGCAACTTACCCTAAACTTCTGGACGAGACTGATTTCTACATGGCCCTGGATATGTCTCTTCTTATCGACGAAATCAAGGTATAACTGCATCAAACCACAACGACGAACGTTAAATCTAAAAAGGAAAACAAATCCCAGCCAATGATAAACTTCGAAAATTTATTGTTAGAAAAAGATGAGACTTACGACACAGTCAGAATACATACGAATACTGCGTTTCTTTAGTTTCACTCCTCGGAGATTTAGATGAAAAACATGACCTGTAGATGAGTCCGTAAAAATTGCAGGCCTAGGGGTAATTGCCAAAACGCACATTGCGCATGCTTACGTAATTTGTAGCCGCTGAAAAGCTCCACTTAGCGATTTATGGTTGAAATTTTGTTTTCTCTTTGTCACCCCATGGGCAGTACCAGTGTTACACGTACTGGCTTCAGTTTACGCATTGAAAATTGTGTTGCTTATTACCTTTGCCATTATGTATGCCTTCAATTCACATTTGCAATTTTCTCTGTTTCTGTCCATTAGACGAATTTGGCGTTCGTGCGAAACAATTGGAACATGAAGGGCCGACCCACCCTGTGTCTCTTACTGAGAGAAAAGAACTTACGGTGAGTAGTAATCAAGAATAGTCTCCAGAGCAGTACAGTCGAACCCACCGGGGTAAATGTTATTTACGCAAGGGTAACCTCGAGCTAATTTCGGTCAGAAGTCGCCCCTCTAGCGGCTCAGGGGCGACCTTTGAGCCTTCTACAGGGCCACCTCGTGATTTGCTAGTTTCCTGGTCTCGGATAAGGCCATGTTTGCCTACCGAATTATTAAGCTGCTCCCTCTCTGCCCTCCCTTGGGTAAGTATCGGGCTCAGTAAGTATTCCACTGACTAGTTCTCTGTGTCAGTGTGTCTGGTGATGGCCGCTCGCAGGATTGCCATGGATACCCCCTTACTCACCGGCTCCTTCAACCTTTAAGGCACCTGCTACCAAGCTCATCTATTCTTGATGAGTTTAACGGACAGTCCACTTAGTCCAGTAGAAATCAAACTGCAGTTAATCTCGACCTCAATAATATGAACACCTCATGATACGGACTTTTAGCTCGGCTCCTTTGGTGTCCGTAGAGATTCGACTGGCTTGAGCTACTCTTTTCCTTAGCGTTGACATGCAACTGGCTGGATTGTCTCTCGAAAAGACGAGTAAGATAAAGAATAAAGGCTAAATGTGTCGCTAAATGTGACCCCGTTTGTTCACATTTTGGGGAACTCTTTTGACCGAAAGCTCTACCGTCATATCCGGCCTTAAAGCAATGAGATGGTTGGGTGTACATCGCATTAATCGTACCGTTGTCTTTTGTTTTCTTACAAGGGGCAAGCAATTCCAGGAGACTCTTGAACTGTTGGCCTCGTTCAAAAGAGGATTCTGTGGAGGAGTTAAAATAAAACTGGGAAGGCTTCAGGTGCGTAAAAGAAAATGTCTCGTCTCTACGTACTCAGTTCTTCTTGTTCAAACATATGTTCGAGTAAGTGAGAAAAAGACCTGTTGTTATTGTTTAAGGGCGAGGGGTATTGTTTCTGTTGTTTGTTCAATTGTTCCCTTAAAGGGTATCGAGTCATGCATGTGAGACTTTGCGAGAGCTGCTTTATGACCCTTAGCTTGCTAACAGATAGCAAGATACAATATCCAAAGGTATATCCTGGTGCCTGGATGATTCCACACTTGTTTGGACCGACACTGCCTTGAAGTGCTACTTCTTCAGACACTACACTTATTTCTTTCTCTTTATTTAAAATCTCTATCGATAGCAGTTTTTCCTTTGATTTGGACCTCAAGCTTTTCCATTTCATTTGCTTGAACAATACTTGACTGTCACGATTCTTTTACACAGACGTTGGTATCGACAGCTGTGATTGATCATTTGGACTTCCTTCAAGCCGACCGCGATGTCAGGTAGCGTTTGGATTTCCTCTTCTAACACTCCTTGCATTCGGCGACTGCTCCCTCAATACGAGCGGCAATCAAAACCGAACTCTCCTACCAAAACGACACGAAAATAAAGACGATACCAAAGTTGCTTTGGCCTCTTGTAATACTTAATTCGAGATTTCTGGGTTTAATTTGGATTAATTTGACGACGAACAAGATATTTTGTTCAAAACAACACAACTATTTGCCTACCTGGCGATGCTAGATGCGGGTGACCCATTTTTTTTTGGCGCCAAATTAAAAACTTGCAGTCACAAAATAATACCTTCTAAAATCTAATATGGTTTTGGGAATTATAAATGCCGATTCGTGAATATTCAATGCCGTCTCAAGTGGCAAAAGTTGCCAGTCTGCAATGCCTTTCCAGTTAACATACATTGACGTCGGGATAATAGAGTTTTTCCCGCCTTCTTAATCCTGATTGGTCATTTTATATTTCGGTCGCGCCAGCCGTATGCAAGGTGCCTTTTGTTTGTTCTTAACTTGCAATCGATCATGAGGCATTGGATTGGAAGAGATGTATCAAATAACTTATCACGTGACACATTGTTTACTGAGTAAAGAAACAACGGCTTGTACATAGGACTTGCACGTGACGTGAGACTCAACCAAAAGTGCGAGCGCGTCGCGTCGATGGGAATAATGTTCAGTAAAATCTGAAAAACATGTTTTTTTTTTTGTTCAGTTGTGCTCGGGACGAGTGAGTTTTTCTACCTCATGTCCCCCGTGGTGGGACATGAGGTAAAATCAAAACCGTAATCCGGATTTTTCAATGATGTCGTTGCTATTTTTAGTGACCTTGATGAAGCTGAAGGAGGACTGGACCAGGTACGTGTTAAAGAAAAGGAAGGAGTAGATTCCAGTCCTCCGACTCCCGGCTCGTCCGAGGGACATAGAATGAGTCACCACATTCGCTTGAGTCGCAGCATGACACTGACGGCTGAGGACGAGGTGATTCCAATAGACGAGGAAGACGGCAAGTAAGTACCGAAAAAAAGTTAAATGTTAAATGTTTATGGTGGTCGATGCGCTTAGCTACACTAACCTAGTTCTCAGGCATGCCACTTAGACTGAAGGAAACAAATATTTCAGCTAAACGTAATAGGCTTAAAAATCCCAACTGGTAGGAGGCAGACCAGTTGACTATTTACAAACATGAATTGAACTAGGGTCTACCGAGAAGCAACTCCAGCTTAGTGGTCAGAGCGGGACTTGAACCCGCAACCTCCGGATTTCAAGTCCGGCGCCCTAACCACTCGGCCACGTTGCCTCCGAAGGCAAAGTCAAAAACATTGACAGTACTGTTGTGTTTCTTGTACATCGTAGGATTGATAATTTATGTATTTTGTAGGATCAGCTTATTACATCTTACAGTACGAGCACTTTCGAAACTTGTAGACGGTCTCTGTTGTCTTAATGTCCCCTATTTTCCAGACCAGTCTTCTCTCAGACTGCACATTTTTATACAGTTCCAGGGACCTGGTGACTAAATCACGTGAAGTTCTCCTGGCCGAGCTGGAGAACAATCCAACGATAGACCGACAGATGTTGGTTTTACAGGAGTTGATAAAGCGAGATGGGGAAGATTTCCAAACACGTGAAGGCACACTCAAGGATAGGGTGGACTTGCTCTATCAAAGGGCTGCATATGATAAGAAATGGTCAGCGGTGCGACGGGGTGCTGGGGTGCTTAAAAAACTAGTAGACAGTCTTGCGCCTGGTATCACGACTATACTGGTCAGCGGTAAAGTGGTAAGTAATATATCAAACACGAAAGACCGTGACTCTCACCACATTTTCAAACACGGAGAAGAGAGTTAAAGATACCACGCGCAGCGGAGTATTTTTGACGAACTTCGAGGTTTTTGGAATGCGGTCAAACACTGTCTTGAGTGTTTGATGTATCTTCTCAATCGAAACTAAAACTAAGGAGAAACCGGAGAAATAAAATTGTTAAAATCTCAATTAAGATCAGATATTCGAGAACAGTCCTGGTCATGATTTCTTTGTTTAAACTGGAAGAATAATTAATGCGTTTAAGAGGGTGAAATTGACGTCACTGTGTGCGACAGTACTGTGTGCCCTTATTGCGGGAGGAACTGAAATAAGTCACGTGGTGAAACCTGGCAGAATGAGTGTCATGTGATCTCTTCCACCTCAAAACTAAGACTTCCAGAGTGTGACACAAACAGCCTTCTTTCGATTACGTGAAAAGTTTGACTTCAACGCAATAAATCAGTCCTGGTGGAGTTGCAAGTTATTGCCACACCACGTAAGAGGACGACGTTACAATTCGCAAAAAATACACGGCTTATGACCGTTTCTCCTTATGGCCAAGAAAGAACCAATCAAAACGCTCGGGTTTATTTCGAGACTTCATTGCCATATAATAGAAGGTTCAGTTTATTTTATTCATCAGTCGGTTCTGATGATGTATTCTGATGAATAAGAAGAGGCTGAGATGGCCGCTACAAATTCCATCGCTACCACAGAGTACACGCGACGAATACTCCAGCCAAGGTTGAAGGGAGCTTAGGGAAGATGTCTCCTGTTCAGTCTCCCCAAGACCCCTACCCCACCTGCATCATCAGCTATCGATACAGGCGACGTACGAACTGTTAAGAAGGCTTCCACAGGCTACCTTTTGGGCTCCTATACCTCTTTTACTGATTTGATTTATTTCATTTTCATTCTTTTCAGGTAACAATTGGTGTGTTTGGCCATGAAGAGAAAGTAATATACGAACCGCTGACTCCTGCGGCTATCCAGGTAATATTAAATGACTTAAATGAGGGACATCAGGCAACAACAATCCGTCTCCATATATCCCTATTTTGTGCAGCATGATGTGCCTCACCCCATGTGAGTTTTACCTGGGTGAACTTGGCCATGACATTTCGACGCCATGATGTTTTGGCCGAACAGGTTTGATTTTGCCAGGTGGTGTTGATCGCTAAGGTCCCCTTTGTCTGTGTACTGGGGGGAGAGGAAGGTTGAGGGGAACGGGGTGTGGGGCATATGATCCAATGGAGGCTTGGGCTTTCATGTTGAAAACATGTTGCAGCTAACTTAGGCGTATACAGCAACGCTACATGGTAATGGTAAAACTCTCCAAGCATGACAATGTGAAACACAAAACCAATTTTACAGTCGTTAAACGAACATCACAAGTCAATAAACATTTTGAAACGACACAAATGGCAAAACAAGCTCTTAAAAATGAGCTCGTGGGCTAACTGCATATTCGGGGGTGGAGGAGGGGGAGCAAGGGAGTGACTTAAAAACGGAGGACGTTTTTCGTCTTAGATTTGGAGGGATGGCTATATTTATTGGAGCGGGGCTTAAATTTAATATCGAAAGTTTGCGAGTTATTGAACAGACTTGTGTTATATTTTCGTTTATTCTTTTTACGCAGAAAATCCTGTATTCCTTCTGCAGTCCTCATGATGTCAGAGAAGCAGTGCTTCAACAAGAGGTCAGCGGTAAACCAAACATCCTCGTTTCCTGGTCTCATTCCCTTCGCAGTTGAGAGATGGGATCCTGGAAACTAGACTGAGAGGTGTAAAATTCAATCTCGTTCCCAGAGCCTTCGTTACCCTTGTCCAGCGGAACGGGAAAACCGCTAGACAAGGATAACGAACGCTCTGGGAACGAGATTGTGTAAAATTTCGAGTGCCTAAAAATGAACTCATTTGTGTTATATTTCTTGCGCTCTTATTTTAGATGGTTCTTTATTTGGCTGCGTTTGTGGCAACTATGCCTAAAGTCTTTGAGGGAATGTTGAAGATCAGAATAGGGTATGTTTCATTTCTTATCACAGACCAACATGAAAACAGAAGGGCTATATCACTAATGGTGTGCTACTTGATTTCATTGTTCCAAATCCGTCTAAATCTTAATTTTAACCTTCCTATGACCCTTCTATCGGTCATTTTCAGATGGATTATCGAAGCCATGAAACAAAGATTGGCCAGCCGAGGACTAGGCGTAAGTAGTGATTTTGTAGAAGCAAGCACGTTTCTTAGCGTAATGCTGCCTCCGAAAGTTTGCTGTGTGCGTGTTGTTAAGTAACGCGTCTTCAGATGACGTCAAGTTAAGGTGCCATTCCTAAGGTGACTGTTAGGTGTTAAATATATCTTATTATTAAAGCAAGCCTGAGGGCCTATTGATTCAGTATTCGCCCAAGGTTTTGCCAGCACGCCGGATTAAACACAGTGAGGTCTGTGCAAAACGAATAAGCCAGAATCCTCCGAGTAAAGTAGTACTCTCAGTAGAGAATACCGGAAATAAAGCAATCCGATTTATTGATTTTGAATGTTTGCTCTCTCGGCTGTCTTAGAGGTAGTCTATCCACACACCCTCTATTTTGTCTCGTGTTTCGTGGGATTACAAGCAAAATATTAACTCGGCGCGCGGGATATGAACAATCCTAAACACAAGGGGTTAGGGCTCGGGTCGCTCTCGCGCTGTACGCGCGCTCGTCGAAAAACATCTCGCAGAGAAAAAAAAAACGTCTATGGACAGACTATCCAAGAGGTGTATTAATTATAGAAGTCATTATTGATCAGTATTCGCCTTGTCGAAACAAACCAAGACCAATGCATTACAGTAATGGAAATGCTGATGGTTGGGGTGCTTGTGAATGTTAGTAAATCCAGTCTAAATTGGCTCTTCCACAGCCCCGCATCAATTATTTCAAGAGAAGTTTTTCCTACAGGGATGCTCTGTTGTGGAACAGCGCTAGCCTTTCTCATGAACTCCGATCTACAGTTTCTTTAAGCGAATGTAAACGTTAACTGCGTCATTACAGCTTTGAATTAGCAACGGCATCCTTGAAAAGGAGCGTTAGTGATATGATAGGTTTTTATTCTTATGATAGATAATGCTATATTAATTATTAGATAGTTTAGCTAGGCAGACTTAGATATTTTATACTCTTGAATTGTGCTGAAGGAATTTTTACCGTGTATAAAAAAAGTTATCAATCAATCAATCAATCAATCAATCAATCAATCAATCAATCATTCAAACCAGGCCTACATGGTTAATTACGTTCTTTTGTTTTTCAGTCTTTGTACGCTCAATCTCCAAGCGATGTGAAACAACTCCTGAAGATTGTCCTCACTTCCAAAGGGAAACTCCACGGTCAAGACATTGCACCGAGGTTCGCTTCAGTACACTGTTGTTCATGCGCCGCGGTGTCTTATACTGAGAGCTATACATTTATTCCTTCTTCTTTTTGTTGCAGGACCCCGTTGCAAAACAGACAGCTGGATGGTGCAGTTCACAGAGTTCCCCCAGGGTTTTATGACAAAGGTATGCATGACGTAATACTCATCAGGATGTAGGCTTGAACGACGCCTGAGTTGATTGGAACTCTCCTTTAGTTTACTCCAGCTTACAGTCTCTTTATCAACACTGCTGTCTGTCTTCGTGGGTACTGGCAAATGATTGGGGGAAACCAAACAACGATACTGGGAGAATAAGTATCTCGTCCGGGTGGGGGGCGGCAGGGGGTCTTGGAGGGAGGCATGTTTCCTGATGGTTACAGGAGCAGGTTGTGTCCTTGCTCAACGGTGCCCGATTGTTCCACGCTCTAACGCCATTCACCGGGAAAATCAATATTCAGTGGATAAGTCTTAACAAAACCACCTTCCTTATCTGCTGGATTGTGGTTTATTTATTTGATAGCGCTATGGCGTTCTTTGTCCGTCGAAAAATATCAAATAAAATAAAAATATCAATAAATTGACGCGATTGTTAGATACAGCAACTTCATCAGCAATTTCTAAATGCCAAACGTCAAAGGGTTGTTTCCATTCCGCTCAAAACACGGAGACCTTAGATTTTTTTACGGTGACTTAATCCTTAGATGGGAAGCTGTTTTGAAACTTTTTGTTCGGCGTAACTTAATTGTTACATGAAGGTTACTACAAATTTCTGGTTAACAAATAGACTCTATGTGGCCGTGCTTCTGTCCAGTAACAGATCACAGATGACGTCAAATTGTGGTAAGAAAAAAGTGGCACACGAGGCGATAGCCGAGTGTCACTGATGTTCTTACCACATTTTGACGTCATCTGTGATCTGTTACTGAACAGACGCACAGCGACATTGGATCATGTTCTATATAATAAAGAAACAAAAAAGAATGTTAATGACGTCATCAATGCGTCTGTCCTCCAAGAGATCATAAGAACCAATCAAATTGCGAGAATAATTTGACGTATATGATTTTGTTTTGTTTAGTATGGGGTATACTTGACCGAGTTCCTGAAGGAATAAAAGTGTCTAAACACAATATCTTATCGCAGGTAGGGAGAACTTGGAATCATATTATTTTCGTCAGTTTAGAGCTCGAAAAGCTCACATTTCAAAATGTTTTTAAAGAATGTTAATCTTTCAGATTATGTTATCTGATTAATGGTTAGGATTGAAATCATTTGCTGTAAGCTTGACGTAATAACCATCATATATCAAGCCGACTAAACTAACTTTACGTGTGCATAAGTCAAACTTGACGTGTATACGTCAGTCAAATAAAGTGAAACCTAATACTAATAGTGCGCAGGGTTAGAAATAAAAGGAAACTGGACAAGAATACCATGAATCAGGTTGAATTCCTATAGAGTGAACAGAAATCACGCGATAAGGGCTGAGCAGAATCAATGAAATGGAATCAAAATCATTGAAACATCAAACTGTAACAGTACAGACGGAATATGTTTGCCTGGGGTACTTACCATTTACATGGGAAAACCGGAAATTCCAGTTGGAAAACCAAATTGTTCGCGCCATTCCGTTTGGGAAGCTTCAGAAAATATGGGCTGTGATTTGAGGTGATGCTATTTTTCTGATCTTTTAAGTTTCTCTAGCTGATGTGGATATACTTTATAGCGATTCCCTCTCCCGCAACGTCAAATTTCATTGTTTCATGTTTATGCCTGAAATTTCCAACCGGATGGTTTTTGTAAATGGTAAGCACCCCTGGAGTAACATTGGACGTGCCTCGTAGATACGGATTGCAAACATGATCAATGTATTTGTAACAACCATTTGGGTAATTTATGCAAACTGAACTATTTGCGTAATTTATCCAAATTTATAACGGAATACCAGAGTATAAGATAATGGCAGAATGTAATCACGTTTAATGAGTCATCTATTAAACCGCTTGAGATTCTTGTTGCACACTGGCAATAGCTAGAATTGCTTGTAGAAAGAGCAGGTAGCAACAAAAACGTAATGGACCGTTTCGGCGATACGGCGGCCATTTTGAATCCTATCCTAAGTAGCTATTATGGGATGTTCAGGGGGTAAAATAGTTATGTATTTGCCCCCCGAGCATTTGAAACAATAGAATTCAAACTGGCCGCCGTATCGCCGTAAAGGTCAATTGCGGCCTACTGCAGGGAACGTCATGTAAGCAACGGCTAGCTGAGATTTTGCTGAACGAATGTTTTTGCAGCTTCCCACAATATCAGAAATGACACATCGTGAACGGAACTTTCAGCTCAAGGTGGAAGAACTGCTAAGCGACATTTCCAACCCGGAATACAGACAGATAGTAGTGGAGGTATTTGTTTCATACTTTGATTCAACCCAGCTTTAAAGTATTACGTGTGGATATTGTTTGCCAATTTTTGTTAGTCGTACTTTTCTATAAAAGCTCTATTATGGGAAAAAAAAACATCAGTGAGGAAAATTCATAATTGGTCGTTCCGACCTCTCAGTGTTTAGGAGCAATTTTTTACAGTCGAATGCGACGAACATGAGAAGAATTTAAGGTGTTACGAGGCAACGCTTGTCAGTTTTTGGTTCTAAAAGACTAAACAGACTGTTTCTCGTTTCGTAAGTCAGGCTGTTAACACAGTCTCCGTATACATCTCCCTTTTCAGCTTTTAGTCGTACTTGCAACAATTCTTGAAAGAAACCCGGAAGTGGAGCTGAGCCAGTGTATTGACTTGGACGAGGTAAGAATTCTTGAACCTTCCGTCAGAACCTTCGTTTTCCATTTAAAAACAAAGCTGTTGAGGAGTCCTTTCACATGACGCTGTTTTGAATAAGAATTGAGATTTTGTTTTTCATTTTTCCTTTGCTAATCCAGTCTACTTATATCTTTGAGACGCCGTACCAACCTTTTCTTAGTGTTCTGTCATTCCCGATCCCGAGACTGCGATCATTTTGTTCGGCAGCAGAAATCACGACCTCTTGCCAGCCTCGATTTTCCCCCAAATCTTATTCGCGGTCTCTGGCTCGTGCCAGAGGTCGTGACTCTTAGTGCTGCCCAAGATGAATGTGGTCTCGAGACGAGAATGAACGTTTGTACTGATGTTGTTTGGTTTCTATTTCACTGCCGTTTCTCCTTTAACAGCTGGTAGATGAAGCCATTGAACTTTTCGCTAGTGACTTGGGGCCTGAAAACAGTGAGGTAAGCTATAGTACGCCCAACATACATGTAGTTGTCTTTAAACGAATGTTTCCTCACTTCAGGTAATTTTTTTTCTTGCTCACTTGCGGAACTAGGCATATAGTAAACAGCAGTAATATCAACCAATACTTTCGCCAAATCTGAACCAAAAACAGATGCGGTTGGAATGGTTGGTGCAACATATATAGTGTTTTGAACCACGAGTAGAGCAGTTTTCAACGAGTGTCGTAAAACCGAAACCAAAGTAATCACTCTAGCCAATCACAAAGGACACAGGCAATCCAGTGAACCAATCAAGACTCAAAGCAAATACATGTAGCCAACGAAAAGCGCGGGAAAATGTGTGCGAGCGAGTCACCACTGGTTTTGGTTTTACCTCTGATTAGATGACAAATTTGCGCGAGTTTTAAGCCAATCGCTTAGCGTGGTAGATCCAAAATCAAAGCAAATACAAATTACTTTCGATAATATATCCTGAATTTGGTTTGTATTGTGCAGAGTGCTAAAGATCAGTTCCACAACACACCACGTGACGGCAAGGGAGGCACCACGACTTACCTGGCAAGGGCCGTCGTCAACAGGCTCCTGAAAGGGAGCGCATGCGTATCATCGAACTGTTACGTCAGCTGAGAAGCTACTGATTCAGCTGTGACCTCGTGTAACGCAAGGATTCCTGCTCAGCTGGGATACCAAATGTAACGCAAGCCAGAGGCGAAGTCAAAACTGCCTTTAATAGATCTCTAATTGATCGAGATCGAAAGCAAACAGAAAGACGATAAAGAAGCAGAGAAAAATCTGCGAGTAGCCAATAAAGAATAAAATAAAATCTCGCTCAGAATGAGAGCGCATTAGAAACTCTCAAACTTACGGAAGGTTTAGGTATGTTGCGGGACAAAGGCCTTGTCACACCAAAAGGAAAAAGGCTAACTGAATAGTCGAAATAGTCGCAAAATGTAATGCAAAATGCAAGATGAAAACAGGGACATTTAACACATTATGCAATGTCCTCTAGTATGTTGCACGCGAAAACCGCGATGGAAGATGGGAAAATGAATGAGAAGATGGAAAGAAGAGGGGAATCCAGGGTGAACTATTGTGGAGAGGGCCGGACCAAAAACAATACGTTTGAACTAGCTCAAAAGCAACTAAAAATATTAATAACCAGAGAGAGTTTAATTTTCTGAGTACTAGTGCGCAGTATAGAGCGCAGTGGAAATTGATTGTGCAACGTACGCGAAATGCGCTGGAGATGCACTGGGAACGAATGGGGAAACGCACGCGGAAGCGTACTTTTGGAGTCTCTGATTCAGCTGAACAAAGAATACCTTTTGAATTACCCTAAAGAAGCCAACAATTTTAATAACCTAAGATGTAA
>Ga0126339_10000737_pt1 | contig 19558 bp, 13 predicted proteins | sample OrbTmetagenome_2_FD_92532 | JGI IMG/M metagenome (GOLD analysis project Ga0126339, IMG submission 92532) | Coral microbial communities from Petempiche,Puerto Morelos, Mexico - Orbicella T R C metagenome | ecosystem: Host-associated > Invertebrates > Cnidaria > Coral | place: Petempiche,Puerto...
AAAAAACACTAGGTTTTACACTTTGTGCCGAGATGTCGGTCTGGCGGGCGAGGGTGGTGGGGGGGGGGGGGGCATGCCCCTTTTTTCTTGTATTATATTTAAAAAAGTGACCAACTGTCTTTAGAGCGTAATATGCCACAATTATTTCGGCCCAGGGCTCTTTCTAAATTTTGTGGATCCACCCCTGACTTTTATCATCAAGGGTACTCTTTCTTTCATGAGACAATGGTAAGTCAGTCATAGTAAGGGAGTTCACTGTGGCAGCGAGCACAAAAGACACTTAAGAGTACAGTAAAGAGAAGCAAAAATTTTATGTGGCATTATTGGTTTGCACTGAAAAGTGCCCCTGATGGCTTCTTAGTGCACAATGCATAGTGGTTGAGAATGACTCTTGAGTATTAAGAATGGTCGCTGCTTCATTGTACATACTAGATAACATTTTCAATGGAGAATAATATTTAATAATGAATAAGATTTAATCATAACTTAGTTTGTTTTTAGTAACCTTTTATCACGAATTTCTTTTTCAACAGAATTTGGTCAAACTCATGGGGGAAGAACCTATTGTCCTTCCTAATCTGAGTGAGTGTCAACTTTTTTTTAAGGAATAAATACTTCATTGACATTTTGCTGATAGCCAAGACATCATCCTTAAAATGACAGAGTGTAGCTTCAGTCGTTAGTAGGCAACGGTTGCAATTAACAAAATCAAATTAATTGTTTTAGTATAAATCTACTAGTCATTCAAAACTTTATTGAAATCCTCTTCACAGGCACTTCAAAAACATCAGGAAGCGGCCGTCATATTGTTAACAAGGGCACACTGCTATGCTACTCACTATCTATCACAGAATAGATAGTGAGTAGCTTAGCCAATCAGGGAACGGCATTCATGATAGAATGTTAGTGGATTTATACTGATGTGGGATAAGCATATCCAACCACCATTTTATGTTAGACATTTTTGTGATCCTGACCTCTTGTTGGATATTACATTAGTTAAGCTTTGTGTTTGATATCAATGAGGATCTCAACATAATTGCAATTTATTTTATTTTTATTATTACTAGAAACATTCAATTCCCTTCTAAGGATAGCGGCAGTGAGCTCTGATGGAGACAAATCTAGTACACAGCTTGCCCTTGGTCTGATAAGAGAGATGCTAGCTATGGGAATAGGTAATTTTGGTTACTTATGTCACTGAATGTCTAGGAAGGTGCTATCTATAATGGGGGAGTTAACTCGGCTATGTCTCTTAGACTATTCTCTTAGAAAGTCGTAGTCAGAGAAAATGTTTTCTATTCCTTTTAGAAAACACCACAAGAAAACGAGAGGAAAATTAACGTTTCTAACATTTAAATCGAAGCACTGGCCTTTTTAGTTCTTGCTTTGGTGTAGGCTGTTTCTAATAATAAATTACTGTAGGAACATAATTTAAACAAGCACAAATTCCATTGTACTAATGTGGAGTGTATAGGTTAAAAAACATTTTATAAAAAAATGAAAGAAACGTTTAAGTCTGTGAAGTGTGTAAACAATGTAAGGGGTAAGGGGTAATCTCAAATAAAAATCTTGATAAAGGTTTATTAAGATAGAACCCAATAATTATTTTCTGGACCTTGCGTGAATGAATTGGTATGTGTAAACTTGGCGAAGAGATAGATATTTCCGTTTTCCAAAACTTTCTAATAGAGCCATCACTGGAGTCCTTTAATCAGGTACTACGAGCTGAATATCTCCCAGTTTGGGAAGAAAGGAGGAGAGCTAAATCACTGCCAGGTGAGTGTTTTTACTAGTAACATAGACTGCCATCCACAGTAGAGAAAAAAGTGTGGTATGGTGATCTGACTGACCGACCCAGCAACCAACCCACCGACACATCGACCCACCGGCTCAATGACCCATCTACTGACTGACCAACTGACCGACTGCAAATGTGTTCCACTTTAGCAGAAACTAGGTGTCAAAAAATATCTACCAGGCTTGGGCAAAGTCCATCAAATTCCATATTTCTAAGTTTATAGTCCGTTCTGAAGGGGTAAAAAAAGGTCTTTCTTGTACTCCAGAGTCTGGTCATTCTTAGTTTTAAACATTAATTTCAATTTTTGTTTTTTTCCTTCTGAAAAAGAGATTATTTCATCCTAGTTTAATGCGGAGGGTGGTGGCGCTAGAATGGTAATCAGACGTAATAATAACCCTCATGGCGCAATTTTGTAGTTTTTGTAACGTTGTTGAGAGCATCCGACACAGAACAGCAGAAATCGAAATATGGTTCAATGATAGCTCTGTATGGATGGCCTCAACCTTTTGAGTGAACCTATACCCGGGAAGAGAGAACCTTAGCAATCTCATAGGCACGTGTGGAACACAGCCAGAAAGAGGGAGGGAGGGAGGGAGGGACAAATGGACAGACAGATGGGCAGACTAATAGTTAGACAGACTGCCTGACCGACAACCGATGGATGGATCAACTGACCATGCAACTGAATGACAGAGAGACAGACAGCAAGTCAGTCATCTAGTCAGTCAACAACAAACTGGAAATCAGCATTAATCATATGCTTGCTTGTCCTTACAGAACAAAATGCGAAGGCAATTGGCGATCCTTCAGTTCTTGATATGGTCATCACACATCTGGAATCATTTCCCAAGCTGCCACCTATGTCTGACCCACGTGATAGTGAGTGCAATTCATCTTAAGGGTACTCCCCAGATAACAAAGTGCTTGTGTGCCAAGATATTATAGAGTGCTGAATGCGATTTCTGATAACAAGAAGTCTTCTTTTTTTTTATCTCTATTTCATTTAATCACTTTTTTCTCAGAATATAATAGTGAAGAACTTACGCAAGATTAGAACAACATTACGAAACTAAAAGGATCAAAAATATTATTATTAGAGAATATCATTTATTTCCTGTAAATGGCCTACATGTATAAACAGAAAATCGTGCTGCTATTTTGTTTAGTTATACTTTTGTTTTTAGCAATTTAATGTGTCTTTCCAGTATATTCTTAACAAGTCATGTCGAAAATATTGTATGCTTGCCAAATGAACTAACTTGAATAACTTCCCTTGCTTTTTCAGCCGCCTTCTTTCACTCAGCCATGAGTGCGGTAAGTCTTTGTCTCACAAACTGTCTGTGGGTATATGTACAACTTGAAACTTTATAAACAGAACTATAGTTTCACTGTGAATAATCCGTTTTTTTCGGGCTTAATTATATAAGTGAGAAAATTACTTCATTGTGATTGGTTGTGGGCAGGCCAATTTATCGTTAATTTTTAATTTGTACTGCAGTGCAAATTAACGCGCGCGCATTTGTAAATTTTTCAGTCATATAACAAATGAGTAATCGTATGAAAGCTTGAGCAATAAGGCTCGTGAAATTTTGAGAGAATTTTCAAATATCACTCGTAGTGCAAATCCTTAATTGCATTCGCATTCATACGATTACATATACTAATTTATGTTACAATGCTAAGGTGTCAAACCAAAAAAAATTCCCTTGTGATGACACAAGTTTACGAAGATTCATGAATAACTGACCGATCGATCGATCGATCGATCGATTGATTGATTGATTGATTGATTTTGATCGATCGATCTTTCTCAATTGGATGGCTTGGATGAGACCAACGGTATTGCATACCATAGTTTGTTAGTCAAACGAAAACCACGTTAACTAAATTGCATTGTTCTCTCTGAAGGCCTTTGTTTGTGTGGACGCAAACGTAGCGATACGCATATACAACTTGTTAAAGAAACAGAACAACGCAGCTTTTCTTGGAAAAAAACATTCTCCTTTTTAGTAAGTATGAAATATGTCATGTCTGAATTTATCTTTGGTAGTTCAAGGACGGGCGCTTATTAGAGAGTGACCACTTACTCCGTTTTGAACACACACCTCAAATGTGATAGTAAAGCAAAACAACAGATACTTTAACTCGAGAACTGTAACACTAGGGGCTTTGATAATCGTCATCTTCAATACTACCTTACATATTTCATTCGTCAAATTAGTCCTCTCGATGTTAATGTCTTTCATGTCACTTTTGCTTTGGGGGCGCTTGTTAGAGGGGTTGTTCATTGGAACACTGTTGCTTATAATAAAAAAAAACTCTCAAAGGGGAACGCTTATTAGAAAGAGGGCGCTTGTTGGAAGGAGGGTGCTAAATCGAATCATTACGATATTTCGTGACTGTTGTTTATTGCAGCTCAGCATTTCTTATGACCCTGGCGGGGGCTGAGTTCCATCTCCCTTTCTTGTTTGACTATTACAAAGAAATTGTGCCGGAGGTATGTTTGATCAATCTGACATTTTTCTAATGTTTCCTGTGTATTTTTAGTTTTAGCAACACACTTGTGTCCTATTTTGTCGAAAAGAAGCTGATTTTAGAGAATATCACATAATTTTACTGAGATAGGATGCCAAGCGTCCGTGTGGAGACTGATTTTTCCTCAAGTTACAAGGTTAAATTTGTGTGTTTATGCTCAAAAGAGTACTACCATCAATATTATGCATGGTTTTGTGAAGCAACCACTCAATACTAAAAGAACCTTGACACAACCTACAACAACGTGACTCGTCTGTTGCTGCCTCTAAGCAGAAAATCATGCTGCTATTTTAAAGAGTCATTCTTTTGTTTTCAACAATTTAATGTGTCTTTCCATGCAGTTTATTCCTAACAAGAATCTGTGCCATTTAGAAACTTAGACCCAGAGACCATGTTTACTCTTCATTGTTCAATCTGGCCAGTCGAACCAAAACTCCAGGATTAGTTCCAAAACTCTATGACGGTGAGTTGTTCAATTGACTTCGTCTAAACTTCGTACTGTAATCCTCAGTATCAGAGGCATTATGTTCATGGAAAAATCGTAGCAAATGTAACCAAGATAGCTGTGTAAATAACTTCAAGAGTTTCTGAAAATGTTGCTGTGAGATAAAGTGCTAAACAAGCTCAAGAGGAGTGGCTTGTCTCACGGCCCTCTTTAGCTTAATGGGCTTGTATCTCGAGGGTGATATTATCGCAGAACATTTTGTGTCAAAGGCTATTTCCAGTGGGGAGGACGGCTGTCCAGGGAAAGGGGGGATTTTCTAGTACCGGTATTTCATGGTATGTCTTTGTTCTTGTCTCCTGACCAGATATGCGCATGAATCAAGTAACATTAACAAGGAATGTAGCCACAGCTCTTTTCAGAGCCCTTAGTGTAACTGAGAAACCTGAGGTAAGTTGGTTCTTGGTGTGACAAACATAAACCCTGATATAGTTTTACGTCGATCCTAAAGGCTCATTTTCAATTTACAACCGTTGCGATCATTTCCTTCTTGTTTGAGGAAACCATCAATATGAAGGCATGATTGACCATTGCAATTATATGATACAATCATACAATCATGTCTTCATATCTTTCTCCGCAGTTCAAATATATGACCTTACTATATTCACTTGTAAAACCATCTTTGTTCAACATGTGCTCCGATCAGTCCAAAAATCATACTCGCCTACTACACTTGTAAAAAAAAAAAGAACCACCGATAGCTTAAGCGACTTAAATATTGGAGAGCACGCTTGCGTAATGGTTTGCGCATTCAACTCATTTTCAAGCGGTCGAGTTCGAGTGCTACCTCGCATCAGCGTGCAGGGTTCTTGTCAAGAAGTTGCACGCTCCAGTGCCTCTCCGCCGAGGAGTATAACTGTTTTCTATAGGGGAATCAGAGATTTAGCTTCTGATCAAGCTACAAAAATTTCAGTTCTGACTATGAAAGGACACAGCACGATTGATTGTCTTAAGGATTTTGAGCCCGATGTATTGAAAACGTTTTGTGCGTTGCGGGTTTTATCATTCAAAATTTTACAAAGAATGTTTGAGCTCGTTAACACCTTTTCCAGCCAGAAATTTTGCAGTCTTTGGAACCAATTTCTCGTTGAATATTACACCCAAAGAGTGTTACTTGTTACCGGAAATTCCTCGAGACAAAAGTGGCTATCGCGTCAGTTCTCCTTGCCCTGCATGGCAAAGCTATATTTTCATGTTGTAAAATCATCAAACTGCCATAAAAATTGACATTTAGTCAAAAAGCTTCTGCAAAGAACCTATTCAGCCTTTTGTTTTAACTGCATTTTCACACCATTTTAGGACCTCAAGGTTCACCTGGATATCATGGTTGACGTCTTGTACTGGATGAAACTCTTCAACTTGCAGTGAGTTAAATCGCCGCGCCATAGCTGTTGCCGTTTCCCTCGTCTACATGTCTCATTGTCATTATATAATCCCGTGCTTTTGCTTGTTCAGTATTGTGGTGTTAAACTTGGAGTTCGTGTCTCAATTTATTGGCGCTGTTATTGTTGTTTTTCTAATGGCCTTCGTGGACGTTTTTTTTTTTGTTTGTTACGGCGTGGTCGCCAGCTTGAAAGCAGGGATCAAATGTGGCGTGAAAAGTGACAAGTAGAAACCTGACAACTGGCGTTATGGACTGCTTAAGCGTTCTGATTCCTTCAGAAAGCCTTGAAATCTGAATCAGAATCCAAAGCTGACCGGCATACCAAAGTTCATAGCAATAGTTTGCTTTAAATACTATTTCTTTCCTGACACCATGGCATAATGTAAACATCTTCGAGTGGAGAAGGGAGGGTGGTATCTCTTTTGAACTGGGAAATGGTATCGTGCCATAATAATTGTAGTCCTTGCTATCGCTCTGACTTGAAGTCGTTTCAACTTGCTAATGGGGCGCTTGATCTTTTGATTTCTCTTTTAGACCTTCACCTTTTGTGATCACTCGTGCCATTACCATGTACTGTTTAAACGGCAAACTGCTGGAAGCCTGGTAGGTGTGGTGAACTTTTTACAAGGACTATAGAAAATAGTTATTTCTCCGTGTTTTTGTGGAGTTGTAAACACACTTGGGAAAGATGGGAGAACTTGAAAAAGCTGTGGAAACACTTGTTCCACTCGAGTCTCTAAAACTGGACAGAAACTTCTATTCCTTTAATAATCACCGAGTACCTGAAATAGGCAAGTTTGTCTGGTATACGAATGGTGGCTGTTTCATTGGCCCAGTGGTCATTGATTCAGACAAAGATATTTATCTCACTGTGGTACATTTACAGACCTTTTCTAAGCCTGATGGCTATGGCTCAGGTTTAGAGATATCTATCCCTTGACATAATTATTTTGCTCCTTGAAATGACACTTACCTGCCCCCTGCCCCACATTTTTTTGGCCTTAACAAGACTGCCTGTTTCCTGATTTCTTAAGGGATAAATGTCCGCTGTCAAAGTACGCAAGACTACATTCTCAAACTCATGTTCTAAAACAAAGAAAATCACAACCGTGAAGATGGATATATTTTGACGATTTTACTTCTCCGTTTACTCCTTCGTTTTTGCATAGTTAATAGAGGGGACTGGTTATGAAGCCCGGCAAGCATCAAAGGAGCAAACAAAGATGACAAGATTGATGTTGGAGGGTCCACGACCATGCACAGTCTATTGTTTTTCGCTCATACATGAATTACATAACCACAACGTTTCTATTGGTTAGTTCCTCAGTCAGAAGTTAACAGCTATTGTATTTTGTGCACTGCCAAGGCCGAAAAAGTGAACTAAAACATACAACAAAGAACTTTGTCGGGCTTCATAGCCATTCCCCTTTATTCACTACGGTTTTTGCTTTCATTGGGAAGATATATCAAACACTCAAGACAGTGTTTCATCGGCTATCCAAAAACCTCGAGTTTCGTCAAAAATACTCCGCTGCGCGTCGTATTTTCAACTATATTCGCGGTGTTTGGATATCCCGATGAAACAGTCTCTCATGTTTTATATAATACCTCAAGCTGACAACTGAACAGTAAGGAACGCTGCCACCTCCTTCGCAGGGTCCTAGAGGGGATCCTGGAAACGGGGTTGGGAAGGCTTAGACGCCATGACTCGTGACGTCATTCCGGAAGACGATTAGTAGAGAGAATTGATGTTTCAATCTTAGGACTAAGGGTGATTGGATGTTGTTCTTTCAGGAGAATGTTGGATATGTTCGAGAAAAACAGATATGTACCAAGGTAAGCGTGAATTTTTCTTGGCGATATCTTGTATCTTTCATTTGTTTATGGTCGCCTTAGCAGCTCAAAGAAGATTGTGAGAAGATTCAGTGACCTTCCCCACCCTCTCCAGCCATTGTTTCACAGCCTTTCTTCTCTTCCGGTTTCCTCGATTCACTTGAACGATAAATCTGGAAGGAAACACTACCTCTGATTGGCTGTCCTGTTGGTTTACGCGAGAAGGAGCCCATAAAATGCGTGCTATAATTGGTCGAAACACGGGAAATGTGAACGCGGTTATAGCTTTTCAACTTAGCAGTTTGTATGTACGGTATTTTTCTATGTGAGTGACCCAACGCCAAGACGCTATTATTCACCAAGGTTCTGCATTCCTTCAGAGCGTTCCAAGTTGATTTGACTGAAAATGGAAATAACCATTTCTTTTTTACTTTGTTTCTAGCTATTCTGCTCTCCTTAGCTTAATGACGCTTGCAGCGGAACAATTGGACCAGTTCAAAGTAGTGGTGAGTTTCATTCTGACGCAAAATGTTTTGCGCATTTTGAAGGTCTCCAGTACATGTAACAAAATAAATGTTATGATTCAAATCCAGATCCAAATCAGTTTTGGTTTTGTGTGGATGTGACCACCGTACCGCTCTTTTTTTTTTAAGAAAACAACGTGCTCTTTTAGAACGGTTACTTCAGTTATTGAGCGTCGTAAAACCAAAACCAATGTTAGCGCTATAGCCAGTCACAAAGGCCATAGGCAATGCAGTGAACCAATCAAAACTTAAATACATGTAGCTGAAGTGAAGCGCGGGAAAACATGTGAAAAAGTGGCTCGAATTTTTTAGCTAGTCGTGCAGTAATGCAAACCCAATTACTCTTCGACGCTCAAAGGAGTACCGCTCTAAAATGAATTTCTTTAAACGTTCATCAGTGTTCGCTTTCTTTAGAGGAGTTCGTTAATAGATTTACATCTTATCGTAGACGTAAAAGTACATTCAAAAGTTCGGCTTGAAGTTGTTTGTCTGTTTCTTTGTTTGTTTGTTTGTTTGTTTCAGGTTTGTTTTTATCTCGGTTGATCAGTTCTGTTATTATTAGCACAGTTCTATTGGTTTCTCCACAGAGGTGTTTTGAAATGCTCAGCGAGTTTGGATATAGCTTCAGCGTACACAGGCGAAGACACTTTTACCAGAAAGCCAACATTCCTCGATCAGAAGCGTAGGTGCTATTTTATCATGGTATCAAACTCATAACAACCGAGCGGTCAATACCAACCGAAAGGACCAACTGGATAGGCAGGAAAAAGAACACTACCTAACTGGAATTACATCATTCACAATTGATAAAACTGTCTTGTCTAATGCCTTTAGTTGTTGAGGATAAAATAACAATGTTTTGTGTAAAAAACGTTTGACCTATTAGAACGGTCAGTTGTCAACGAACTATACAAACAAGCAAGTGTAAAAGTAGTTTTGCTATTTGATATGCTATTCTTTGCGAAACACATCATTGAAATAACAAAACAAAATATATGTATGTATGCATGTATGTAAATGTATGTATGTATGTATGAATCCTACTCTTGCTTATCAGGAAACGTTTAGACGAACTTTTCCAAGACATTGGTGCCCTCGGTAAGAAGTGAGTCTTTTACTTTAAGCCGCTGGTCTATTTATGGAAGCTCTTCGTATAGTCACGAGCCATGGAGGGCAAACCCATCCTACGTTTTGACATTAATAAATTGGTTGATTGATTGATTGATTGATTGATTGATTGATTGATTTGATTGATTGATTGATTGTTTGTTTGTTTGCTTGCTTGATCGATCGATCGATCGATCGATCGATTGATTAATTGATTGATTGTTTGATTGTTTGATTAATTGATTGATTGACTGACGGACGGACGGACGGACGGACGGACTGGCAGACTGGCTGACTGGTTGGCTGGTTGGCTGGCTGACGGACGGAGGAACGGATGGACTGACTGACGGACTGATGGACTGACGGATTGACGGACTGACTGACTGACTGAAGGACGGACGGACGGACTGTCTGACTGACTGACTGATTGATTGTTTGCTCGCTCAATCAATCAATCGATCGCTCGATTGACTGATTGATTTGCTTGCCGTCAATTTCAAGTCTCTTTGTTTCGTCATCTTTATGCTAGACTCTCGACGCAGGATGTACGATAAAGGTGTGTACCAAGACGTGGTGGAACCCAAGGCGAGGTACGAATTAGCGTTGGATCTCTAGATCGATTTGTATTTTATTTTAGTTCCGTTTATTTGAGATTTAAGGTAATTAAAAACAATCAAAGAAAGGAAATGTTTGTGTGGAAAAGAAAAAGCCCTGCTCTCCAAATACGTTATTATTCCTAACCAACACTTATGAAAGTTGAATGAAAATATAAGGATCGATCGGTCACTTGGCTGTTGTTCTTGTTTTACGGTATTACTATAATGATTGATGATTGATCAGGTGATAAAACTGCCGTCTGCCACACGTTTTCAGTTCATTTCATTTGTCGTTTCCTAATTTTGTCGATATGTAAAGGTGCTCGGCTTTCACTAGGCTTTTTTTTCTTGGAACCGGTCTCGCTATTTTTCTGCGACAGACGTTTGATAAATTCCCCGGAAGTGAATATATCTGGCAACGCAGAATCAAGTTTTACTTGTTGTGAAATTTGTTCATTTAGAGGCTGTTACACTGGGTAATGTTTTCTGCAACTTGCTTACTGGAGCAGCACCTTCACCCCCGTCTTTTTTTCACATAACCACTGAACATACAGCACGTTATATCTTTGTTTTAATTCTTTTCAATAGTGACTTTCCTTGGGACTCTACGGAAAAGTCATGAAGAGAATCTGAAATGCTTGGAGCCCTAAAGAATCGCAAGAAACAAAGCATGGGAGGCTCAGAATACACGTTAACTTCACTGTTCAAGTAGTTTTGAGGGAAATATTTGCAGAACTTGGTTACAGATGTGCCGTCGCTTCCGCTTTAGAGCGCTTTTCTTATTGCCCTTGTAAAACTTGAACCAAATTTAGTTATTCGTGAAGAATATTTAGTTATTCATTAAGTATATTGCTCACAGCTCAAAGAAATAACGAGATATCAGCAGCCAAAGTCACAGTGCAAGAAAGGAAACATTTGTTTCGTACTGGAGTAGAAAAAGCTGAGAATATGCAAACGTGTACATATGATCTGCTACTTCTCGGGGAGTGTCGAACAAACGTTGTCACTACTTTGCAGTATTCTGCTCATAGAGTTGACTATATGTAATTCGGATGCAAGGTTAACTAATAAAAATGTTTCCCGTTTTGATTTGTATCTTCTTGATTGATTAGACCACGTTGTACAATAGACCAATTTCGATATATTAAAATTCAGCCTGAAACAATAGACGTCAGGACGAGGCTCTGAGGAATAAATACAGAGTTTGTGGGCTTTATTCCCCAGAGCCTCGTGCTGAGGTATATTGTTTCAGGCTGAATTTTAATATATCGAAATTGGTCTATTGTACGAACATCACGGGAAAATCTCCCTAAGACAGACTACTTCAACTTACTGGAAAGGCAGAGTAAGAAAAATGCATCCCTTCATGAGCCTGCTTGTGACGACAGGGGTTCTTTACCAGCCAGAGAAATAATAGGAATCGCAGTCAGTACATTCTGTAGAAAACATTAACCCGTCACACCTTTTAAAAGTTCCACCCCGTTCCAAAGTTAGTGTCATCCTCTTGGCGGGAGCTTCGTTGATCAATGCATGACTTGCACGTATATCTAATAGGTTTGGAGGGTAATAAAAACCGGCTTTCTGCCCGACAAACAAACCTGGAGGTTAGGGCTGACAATACTTAGTCACCCGCCAGAGAGGAGAACAAGCTACGCATTCAGGAGTTATAGTTTTCTATAGCAGAAGGGTAAGATGTCTTAGCCCAAGAACACAACACAATTACCTCTGGAGTCCACCGCCCTAACATGAGGTCACCGCGCCCCCCAAGTTATTGCAGTCGATGGGAAGTATTTGTTTACACAAGAAAGTTGTCAATTGCTGGTCATTAGCAAGATACCCTCCTTAACCTGTGTTTTCCTCCCTGGGGGGTTGGCTACTCCCTTATATGGGCTATATAGGTATGTGCGGCCCCAGAGGGTATGGTTTTTAACCCTTTTGGGTAGAAATAGGGTATCGATATTGGTCATTTTGTTCTCAAATTGAGTATGGTTTTTGCACTCTAGTTTTGAATTGGGTATGTTTTTTTAGAAGCTATCTTACCTTAGAAAAGCATATAAACATTTCCTTTAACATTGGTCTGAAAGGGAACTAATGCTTCATACATCGCAAACAAAGAATTAACTTTCCCGCTTTCTGCATACATCCCGACTGCTTTTTAAGATTATCCAAAATTTTCAGACTCTGTAGAGGTTTCCTCTAGCGCGTATTCGGACATGCCGACAATCGCACTTAGGGCACAAGATCCCCACACAATCACACTTTGTGCAATTATATGGCATTACTTTCCCCTTTTCACCAGTGTAGTTGTGTGGTTTATTTATGTACTTGGAAGTATTGCTGTAGTCCCTGAATGGGATGTGAATAAACACAAGCTTTAATTAATCCTCCCACCCCTACAACACAACCGCCTTCTCCTAGAATATCATTTTGTCAGATTACACCGACATCCTCCTGTACCAATTCATATACATTAAATTTGGGAGAGACACTGTGAACGTAATTTCGTGCCCAAGATCTTGCTCAAGAACCTATAAACTACAGAAACACCGTTCTACCCATGTGTCGTAAAACCACGTGACAAGTTAAATTTATTTTCATTTCTTAATTAATTTACTAGTCAAATATATCCACTAACTATAAGGCTAAACGCAAATTGAAAAGAAACAAGGATTTGTTATTTGTTTGTTGTTCAACTTTGTTCCCAGGGCTTTTCCCTAAGAAATTCGAAAAAGCCCTGGGAACGAGGTTAGTAGTTGGCCTCTCCACAACGGACACTCTGAGGTGGCATAAACTGGGGTGGCAGCAGTAGGGAGGTTTCGATGACAGTACAATGTATGAAGGAGCATACGGCCGAACGAAATATCCCGGTCGTTGAGTATGGTGTAGAGGCAGCCCTCAGTAGAGCTTCGACCGTAATTTCTTTGACGTTGACGCCCTAAAGAACCTGCAAACCCGTTCGGATTAGGTACAGTGTCAGAGGGAACACTGGAATCGATCATCATGTATGGGATGTAGGACTCGAAAAAAGTCGTTAATTCCAGTTTTCCATACGGAGAAGTAGCTCTCAAATTTTGCTTGTGCTGGGCAAGTCTTAATTTGATGCTAAGATCCCTTGCCCATTGGGTAAGTGAGAATGAAAAGTTACTTGCACGGCAAGAAAATCTACTTGTCCTGGACGACGACACTTTTGGCGAGTCCTGGGATGGTGACATCGATATTCAGCTCATTATGGCTCCTTGCTTTGTTTCGGTGGTAGCCTTGTGACACGTCCTTTTGGAGCGTCCACTCTAGTCATGACCAAGAATCAGTTTCCAAGACCGAGTCACTTTCCTATATTTTAATAAGTGTTTTAAGCCGGCCTAGCGTGAGTAATTTTTAAAAATGTTCCGACATCATGAGTACCACTAATGAGGACCATCCAGTGAATGGATGCGATCCTTTGCCGTGTCCAGCATCGTCATCATACTGTTCCCAAATGAACCCTGACCTCTGATACTCGCTAAAGATGTTCTTGATTAAATTTTGCCGTAGATCTGTGTAAATCGCTTGAGCTGTGCTTTGGTAAGGCCCCGGAGCACTGGCGTAGTGGTTCAGCGCTCTGACAGCCAGGAAGTTAATGTTGATCCACACGGCCCCTCTCCAGTAAGGAGCGTCGTGTTCTGTGTTATACTTCTTGTAGATCGGATCACTCTTGGCCAAAGACCGCAAACCAAACTCGCTCCATAGCTTTTCGCGGTCTTTTAAATCCTTGAGGACTTTTTCGAGTTTCGGCGAGGCGGGATCCAGGATCTGCAGCAGGAATGGAAACAAGCTGACGTAACCGACCGCGTTGACGTACTTGAGAGAAGGGCCCTGCTTAGAGGTTACAATGCGAACCGTCTTCTTTGGTGCGCCCGGTTGAGCTGGCTGGACTACTCGCTGAACAAGCTTCACAAACTTGGTATGATTCCCATAATCGCTGTACGACTCTGCCTTGGAAGACCAATGATACTTGTCCAGGAGTGCGTTGTCTGACAAATAGAGATTGGTGGATCTGTACAAGACAGCATCCGACGTTTGATCCACTGCTTCAGCAATGTCGGCCATCAGCCCAGCAGCGAATGCCATCCAGCATCGCAGATCAACATGCCTCTCATCATCTGACGGGTGTGACGCCCGGGGGTAGTCATCCAGTCCGGAAGTCAGCGTCTTAGGGTTCAGCTCTGTGTCAGTCTTCGCATCCCTTCCGTGCCATCTGTACGTTGACGGCAGGTTTCCTGGTTGTGTGGTGTTAAACCAGTTAAACCAAGCCTTCAGTCGAGGAAAGATCTTTCGTAGATACCCTTCATCCAAGACGCCTTTATCCACCATCGACTTGATTGGAAGGATCAAAGTTGGCGGGTTAGCGTTTTCGTTGTGTTGCACAACAAAATCCGCAGGTACTTTCGTCCGAGCTTCATCGCCAAGAATCTGTTCTCTTGGAATCCAACCTTCGATGTTGATCAAATCCAACCAATGACCAATGATATCCTTGCTGATATTAGTGTCCCACTGGCTGATGAGTAGTTGATGGAAGCCTTCATCCCAGAGGAACCCACGTGGAAAGAACGGTCGCGAAGGAACCGCAGTGTACAACGCGCTATCCCAGTAATCTGTTGGTTCCTTGAAGTAACGAGAAACTACTCTCGAGCTGCCATAGAAATAGCCAATACTTCCAACCATGTTACTAAGCGCTGCCTGCGCGAACTGGATCTCGTCATTGCTAAACCCTTTCGCCTTCAACGTAAACCTCTCTTCAAACTTTCTTTCAAACTCAGAGCTGTATTTGTCTCTAAGATTCAAGAACGACGGCCCCAACAGCCTTTCTCCTCTGGTTATAAAACTTCCAGACTCGAATGCGACCTCCACGTCAAATGGAAGCTCCAGGGTCCATTGCTGGACAAAGAAGTTTACCGGTAACTCTCGCCCCTCCTGGTCACGCTGCGTCACGTGGCCAGCCAAGGCAAGCAGCTGCACGTTTTTGTTACCCTTGAGTTTTGCCATGCGCATGTTCTGCATGACGATATCCTTGACAGAGTGCACGTGCGGTGTGTGAGCAGCCAGGAAAGAGGAAAACACGACTTTGGGAGGTCGCGGGAAGTGTAGCGCGAATGAACCAAGCTCTGGCGAGTTCCCTTGCAGTGCAGTGAGCGTGTTCTTTTGAATGACGGGCTGCAGTTGAGAGTCTCCTTCATGAGTAGCATAAAACAGCAAGGATACCACTTGCTTGGGGTTGCCCTGCAAAATAGATACCACGTCAAACAATAGGGAAGATACATGTATCCGTAATCAATCATTGTTTTCTAACAACTGAACAAAATATTTCTCTGTTTTACCAGCCTATGGCTTCCTATGAACAGCGAAAAACTACGTTTCCATACAGGTACATGACGTAATTTCATACCCATCCTTGAATGGCGTAGACTCAGCTGGCTATTGCTACATGTACATAACTTGACAAAGTATCAAGTGAAACTGATGTTGTTACTCATAATAAAACTTTTTTTCTACAAACATAGTTTCCCGCTTTTGACTTAAGCAATGTCTGCTCTCTATTCGAGCCAAGAATGTGATTGAGATTCATACCATAAAACCATGGTCTTCACTTCTGTCCAAAAATGCACCTGGTAACGAAATTGGCAGATTTGATGAACTTTCTTCAAACTGAATGAATGCTCAAGGATTTGATGATTTTGGCAAATCTTTGTCAAATTTGTCTTAAGTAAAATCAGCTTGGCAAAATTGACAGTTTTGACGACTTTTCATCAATCAGAATTGTGCAAAATAATTATCTCATTAGAGATGGTCTCAACATGCTGATGGATTTGGCGATTTTGGCGACTTTTTGCCAGGCAGACTATGCAAATTATCCCATCAGATACAGTCCTAACATGTTAACGAATTTGAATTGAATTTGATTTGAATTTTGTCAGTATAAAAATTATGTTTCCCTGGTTATCAATGGATGTTGCCCGAGCCCAGTGCAAAAAGGAGAGAAGTATGAATTCCCCTCCTTGTAAAAGCCCCAAGTGAAACAGAAAGCAATGCACATTTCTCTGGGACCATTTGAATGAAAGCCTACAACCTGTACTTTCATACACATGTACATGGTGCTTTATTTTTCAAGATTTTACAAATGACATTTAATTTGGAGTTTCTTTCAAGATTGAACTTGGACAACCTTTCAGAGATTGATATGAAGTTAGACCACCAACCATTTCCTTTCCAGAGATCCTTGCGGTCCAGTCTCCTCCGTGATCTCCACCCAATTTCTTTACAAAATCTGTTGTCAATACAAAATCCTTGTCAACTATCTCTTGTGAGCCAAAATTAGTACCATCATGTTTAAGCCAGCCATATTTACGAAGCCCATCAGATTGTTCACAGGTGTGGCGAATGGCTAGTTGACCATTAGGTGCATATTGAGGGAACCACATGAGACCTGTCATGAGGGACTTAGGGCTCCTTGTTCTGCAAGGACAAAGCAACAGTGCAAGCTATGTTAGTACAATCAAATCTCTGATGATTGACACCCATCATAAGCAGGCATCTCTACAAAGTGCACTCTTTGTTGTTGTCACAGACTTGTGGTCACTCATGATAACTGTACTGTTTAACCCAACGTAAGCAATGACCTCCCATAAGGTGCCACTGGCTGTGTTTCCATGGATCCCTACTCAGAGATAATTGATTATTGGAAAATTGAACCCACTAGTCATTCCAAGAATATGGCTAATAGGTTTAATGTTCAGAAAAATCAATTTAATGTTGATTTTAGAAATGACTAGCGAGTTCAATATTCAAATAATCAATTGATTATTGCATTCTTGAAAAACCAAGTGGGTTCAATATTCAAACAATCAATTCACTAATATAATCTTGAGGGGTACGCTTCACTTGGTTTGACTGTAAAAGGTTCACCAACACACTCCTCAGAGAAACTCCCCTGTATTGGTTTAAGGTTGTGTCCTACTGTTCAGGCTGTGGGGGTTTCAAGTCATTTTGTCAATATAATAGAGATCTCCACCACTGGCAAGAAAACGTCTTTCCAAAAATGGTCATCACCATTGTCAGCCTTGCTATCAAGGATGATTATGCTCATGGGTTAGGCTCAAAAATTATTTTAAAAGTTATGTTTGTTATTACTAAGTTGCAAATACAAACTCCTGGCTGATTGCTGTATACAGTAGCTACCTGCTTTATATCATCAATAGATAATTACGTAAAAGTGCCCTAAAATCTAGACGACTTTCTGTAAAATTTTGCTTACAACAATAAGTTGTGAAATCATGGTAATAGGGAAATACTATTGGACATCTTATGTCTTATGACTCTCATGCGAAGTCATTGCTCAATTTCCCTGCAAGATCCCTGGTCAATCTCCTCTGTCTAGATTTATAAATATCTGCACAATTTTAGTTTTGAACCGTGAGGTAAAATCTGCATTGACAGTAGTTCCAAATAAACCCGCATTAAATTTGTATTTGACACTGGATTTACTGATCCCTAAAACACCTGCAACACTATAGGTAGAGTTGTTATTGATCAAAACTGCAACTGTCAATTAAGACACTGAAGATGGATGGGGAAGAGCAGTAACACAGTACAGTAATCTATTATTCTTTATTTCTGGGAAGTACTGTAAGTTAAAACTTATATCTCCCTTTATTTACTCAAGAAAATAAACTTTATGCCTGTAAAGATCTGTAGCTTTCAGGAACGTTTATTAAAATAAGTTGAAACTGACCGAGTTAGTTTAACCTTACCTTAGACCAAAATACAAATTTGAACGATAAGTCCCCCAGAATCGGCTCATATCCATTTCAGTCTTGTTTATAACTAACGGTGCATTAAGTGGCGTGTAAAGACGTGCAGATAATCTGTAATTCCAGAGTTTATATGCTCCGAGTAAACACAATGGAACTCCAAGCACAGCTGCCACCATCAGAAATGGTTTGAAAGAAGATTCCTTTCCTCAACGGCGAGGGAATTTAGTTCTATCTCCGTGATCTTTTGAAGAATCCAAACTATGTTTCCCTCTCCTTTGTCGGGCCATCTTCGAAACTATATATGAACAAAGAAATAAAAGGAGTTTTAAAACGATACGAAAGTTGCTAACGATCATCCGCCATATTGCCACGATGTGACCGCGTAAAGGATGTCAGCTGGAGAGAACTGGGCACCAACATTAAGAGTTGTTGCGATGACTCGCGCGTTTTACACGCGCGCACTCTCGCGGGAACTATTTCAGGCTCATTTGTGATGGACTCTCAAAGAAAATCATTTTTCCAAACGTCAAGAAACACAGTCTTATTAATGGCCCGATTTATACTGGAGACGAAGTTTACGTAGACTTACAAGTCTGGCAATCATCGTACCTAATATAATACCCCCCGACCACGCGAGACACAAAACGGTTACGCTTTGATTAGAAGTAGCCCTTATCACGATTTGGTTGAAAGCCGTCTCCACAAACTTTCACGCGGTTTAAAAGTACGCGCCACCGCGCGCAAAAGAGACAAATGTATGGAAAATTAAAAACGCGACTGGGTTCTTTCTAGCACAGCTACATCCCTCAAATTTGGTGCAATGCTTTGTTTAGTATCTTGCCGGACTTTCCTATTCATAAATAAAATTGTTCAGAGTTCGAAGAAAATTATTTTCTATCGGATTCCTAGCCTGTGTACATCCATTCCTTCAAAAAAAATAGGGGAGAGGAACTTTTGTGTCTCTCTGCCCGATTTCTTTTGAGGGCAGAGGGCGGATGTACACAGGCTATCGGATTCCCATACAAACACTGTAATATCTGACGCGTGTTGCCTACCTGTCAGGATGGCTTCCAAAACCGTGATAAGATATAGTCTGTTCGTTGGAATTCCATTTAAATACAAGATGGTATAGCAATCCCTATGGTAACCCGATTTAGACCGAGTATTTTGAAAACCACAATACTCCAAAGAAATTTATATGCCACTTTTATTATCTACTCCCCCATACATTTACACAGATCATTCAGCTAATTCTTGAACAAATACTTTATAGGCATTAGGACCCGACCCAGGCTATTTTTTTATAAATAAAAAAAACCAACAGGATTAATTGGATCAATTTTTAAAATTTATAGCAAGTCAAGAGTGAAGTGTCATTACTCAAGTTTTCTATGCAGGGGGGGGGGGGGGGGGGGGAAAAAAAAGGGGGCCCCCCAAAAAAAAAGGTCCTTTTTGTTGGGGCCTCCCTCGGGGGGTTTCCCCTTTT
>Ga0126339_10000738_pt1 | contig 19513 bp, 13 predicted proteins | sample OrbTmetagenome_2_FD_92532 | JGI IMG/M metagenome (GOLD analysis project Ga0126339, IMG submission 92532) | Coral microbial communities from Petempiche,Puerto Morelos, Mexico - Orbicella T R C metagenome | ecosystem: Host-associated > Invertebrates > Cnidaria > Coral | place: Petempiche,Puerto...
CGCGTATATGTGCGCATATTAACATACGCGTATACGCAAAATACGCTCGTATAATACGCGTATGCGTAGTTCGCATATATCTGAGCTGCACTGTACATGATTCAACCCCCTATAGATCAATATTGTGAAAATTTTATCATGTGTTGTTCAGTAGGTTTTCAAGAAATCTTGGAACAAAAATGTTTATAACCTCCTATGGGAATTGACAAAGCATGCCTTTAATTCAAGTGGGGGCTCACATGCCGTCATGTATCAAATGTGAGGAAACTGGATCTCTTTTAACAGTTGTTGATCTAAACTTTTTGATGCATTTTGCTGATCCTATGCTTAGACACAATTTTGAAAGCAGTTTGAGACTATTGCTTTGTATACCGGCCCAAAGTGGCTTAACAGAACTTGTGTGTTTAAATTGTTTTGATTTCTTCTTAGGGCTACGTGCTGTTTTAAAACTTTACCTTTTAGACAAAGTAACAAACTTGATCTTGAAAATAGAACTTATATTTCTTGCAGGATATGTGTGGTGGTCACTTATCCATGGAATAGCCCCAATGATCTGGTTCTATCCGCTAAATGAGCTTGAAATTTCTGGTTATGAAGCATTTGTTGTAACCATTCTATCACCCATATTTACTGGGATTGGCACACTGCTACGGTTCTCTGGTACCATACATGGCTTGGCGTTTTGGCGAGTTCTTTCCTTGGTGGGTATTGCTTCTTTCCAGGCACCAACAACCCTTATCAGGTTGATGATGTTGGCATTTGGTTGCGGAACAGCAATGCTCTGGTTTTGTGGAATGATTTGGTCGAAGGATCCTAAAGAGAGGTAAGATTTTAATTCTGCAAATTTGGCTTGAGCGATTGAGCTTAAAAATATTATTTGTCTCCTTCCCGGCTGTTATTAGGGTCATCACGCAACACTTCTTGGTGGGGAGAAGCATTGCGTGACAATCCTAATAATGGCTGGGTGAGAGACTACCAAGTGATGGATGAAATATAATAGCTGATAACTCCACTAGTTGAGCTTCAAGGCAGGGCTTACAGTTCATATTATTGTATTTTCAGGGTACTTTCATTCTGGGGCCTTATTCTGGGTTTGTTTCTTTTGTTGTTGTTGCGCACTTCATATGTCACTGTCAACCCAATCTGGTCAGATGTCACCAGCAACAGGGTCATTCTACTTATTGCTGTCATCGCCACCTTAGACAGAGTATACACTGGCTATATGATGTCCATCTCTCAGTCAGGACCTCAAGCAAAGTCATCAACAGAGCCCCAAGACTCAAAGGTCTCAGGTCCTGGGTGGTTCTTAGTTGCTTTAGGATTTGGTGCCCTGATGTTCCTCACTCATGATGTCTTTGGTGAAGTGTCACTCATTTGTCGCTGGGCTGTTGCAGGTTATCCACACACAGGACCCAAGCCCAACCCATGGGGGTATGTAATGTACTTTTTGTTGTCTAAGTTATAGAAAGTGCTGCTGCATGTGTTGTGGACCATTACCACATGGGACACCATCATATAAAGTACATAGTAAGCTATTATTTCGAATTCTCTTTGGGTTAGATTTAATTTGTACGTTTCAAAATAGACCACACTGGACTGGAACTAGCTTGCAGTGGAGGCTGATGGGGGGTGGGGGGGGAATATCGTTAAAAAGAGATTAATGTCATTTGCATGTGAAAAGACTCCCCGCATTAGTCTCAGTTGCAAGCTAGTTCCAGTCCAATGCCACTGAGATTCACTGCTCTTCTCAATCATAAAAAACCTCAGCTGCTGCTTACTTTGTAAGTTATAAGTCTACTTCAGAAATTACTAAAAAGGCTTAAGCTCAGACGTCTCTCATTGAGGGGCAAGTGCAAAAAGAGATGTCTACAATAAGCAAGTGAAGTGCTTTCAATAAGTCACCCTCTTAAAGTCTTACTCAAAGTGCTGGTAATCTACTCATGCCTCTTGGAGTGAAGCATGGTCATTTGTATTTTATTTGCTTGAAATACATTCTGTGTGATTGATTCATTGTAGTGCTGCAGTGATTATTGCTCTTGGTGTTGGTGTCCTTCTCTCTCGTTACAACTGGACTAGTAACTTGTTTTGGTGGCTTGTTGGCTCTGGTGGGGCAGCATTACTATACTTCGCCCCTCGTTACTGGTCCTTTATTGGTGGTCTAATGCTTAGCGTCTACACCCTGTCCATCTGGCCAGCCATGATTGACAGACTGTTCTGCCGTCCTGTTGCACGTACACTCACTTTAGCTAACTTGGTTTACATTGTCCTTATACTTGGCTCAGTGTGGGTTGTGGCATTCAACTTTGTACCTGGGGGAGAGTACACAAGGGAGAGAACTCATGTATTATTGGGTATCACCATGGTCTTAATTGGTAGGTAAAACACAGTACACGTAGAACACAGTAGAAGAGTTGCTCAGTGTTATTTCTTTCTCAACTTTCTTGCTAGGGGTTTTCATATTACTTGGTTAACACATATTTTTACATGACAGTTGTTATAATTTCCTGAATGTTTTGCAATGTAGGTTTTGAAAGGCAGGGATGGAGAGGGACCAAAAAAAGTACAAAAACAATAGATTGCAATGAACAGCAAACCAAAGACTCTGCCTTGCGTCCCCCCCAGATGATTTACACTCAAATACTTTTCCCACTTATCAACTAGAGCATGGTAATTGTTAGGTTGCTTATAAAGTTTCATTCTGTCAGTTTCTTTCCATTTACTTGATCTTTCATGCGCACCTTCTAACTGCATCCACAAAGCTGCTGATTCTCGGCAGTTTGATGCCAAGTCGATTTGGGTTCATACCTTGTTTTTTACCAGCATAGCATCTAGCCTTCAAGTTTGTCTGAAACAGACACCATTCCAACTTTCTTGTGAACAAGTAGCTCCTGGTTTTTAATCTTCTCTAGCAAAAAGATTCTAAAAGTTTGCCTTAAGTATCCCTTCTGCAAACATGCTCTTTGATCCTCCATGTCTTATTAAAGTTCATTTTGTCTTTGTCAGGATTTGCTTTAAGGACAAAGACAGCACCAGATGTAAAGGAAGCCTATGGAAAAATTAAAAAGCAAGAAAGTGTTAATGACGAGAAACATCCAGATATTCAGTCTTCCACAAAAAAGAAACCCCTTGTGGTTAAATTCAATAATGTTGCTTTTCTTGAGGAGCATGGAGAGAGATTTTGGTTTTTCAGGACTCATGTCATTCCAGGTAATAAAATAATGTTACAGGTGCAGGAAGTCCTTTTTAGGTGTTTTGGTGCACATTTCTTCATTATCTATATGCATTGGCAAGAGATGTCTGGTACACGCTAATGTCTGGTAATGGTGAGTCTGCATGTGAGTCAAGTGACCCATCAGGTCAGAGCTTATCCCAGTTTCTGTGGAATGGAGTGACTGGGAGTATTTCTATTCCCCCCTGGACGGAATGCTGGTCCATTGCAGGGCTATCCCCTAGCATTAAATTTGCTGGTATCCAATTTATACACCTAGGTGGAGAGAGGCACTGTGAGAGTAAAGTGTTTCACCCAAGAACACAACATTGCTACCATTATTTATGTCTTGATTGCCTTCCTTGTCCTTTTTTAACTTCCTGTTGTTTTTATTCCAGTACTTCTTTGTATCATCATGGTGGCAGTTGTTATAATGGCAGTGAGATTTCACAGACTTAATTATGTCACTCCACAGAAGGTATGACTGTGTTTTCTGATCTACATGTCTACAAAAGGAAGAACAGTATGGGGAAATCCCTGTTTCCCAATTCAGTTGAATCAATCAGTTACAATATTGAACATGCATGTGAACTTAGTGCCACTGTGATGGCTACGATCATTTCTTGAAGACCAAAAATTTTTCTTGGTCTAGAATTGATCTAGTAGGAAATGGAGTAATTTTTAAGGGTGGTTACATTATTATATCTGTAGGAAGACCCCAGTGTGTTTTCAGCCATGATCTGGACTGTCCATTTTGCATATGATAATGTTGGCTGGCCAAGCTTTGAGAGAGCAGCACAAATGATCAATGATACTGGTAAGGTTATTACTTCTAAACTGGAATCTCTTTCATCTTGTCAGAGGTAGCATAGAGATTCAACCCAGCACTACTTTCTGTTCTCTATTTAAAAACAATCTTGATGATGAAACAGCCATCATACATGTATATTGTGATGTCTGTTTATAAGTATTTACAGGGCAGGTGGTTTTTTGTAAACTGGGTTCTGATAAGTGTTACAGTTAGCTTGTTTGAGGTTAGTTTGGCTTGGATATGGTTAGCTATGTCAGAGTATGGGTTACTTTATCTAATTGCATTCTGTAAAATACTTGGGGCTGTGCTCCAAAAATGCCTGGATGCCAAAGACAACTAACTTTTGCCTTTGGGTGAAAGGAAAGACTTACTTTTTTCATGTAACCCAATAAGTGCCGGGCACCTAGGATTTCATGGTTAGGATTTCTTTGGGCTCCTCGCAATTTTTCTTAGACCACAGCCTTGAATTACTGTACACCTCAAGACACAAACTTACATTCATGCACTCTCAACAGATGCTGATGTGGTTGGTTTTCTGGAAAGCGACTGCTCAAAGCCTTATCTTGGAAATCATGACCTGGCCATGTGGTTTGAGGAAAGACTAGGAATGTACTCTGATTTTGGACCGTCCACCAGAGACCACACGTGGGGGTAAAAAACATGAAAAGTATATTCAAAACTTTATACAGTAATAATCCAGCAAACTTTCTGACAAAGCAGTACAAAGGATAATGAAAGCAAAATCAACCAGACAACCAGGTCAAAACCAGACCAACCAGACAAGTGTAAATCTTGCAACAGGTGTTAAATTTAAATTATTGTCGTATTTCTCTGTACTTCACAAACTGTGTTGTATTTTAGCGAGTCTGGAAGGTGAGTCAAAATTCAAATGACAACTGAAAATGAACTACAGTACCAAGCTCTGAACCATGTTTTGCACTGCACTGTCAAGAGAACTTAAAGGGGCACAATTATTACTAACCTGTTTGACCAGTTTCCTGTAGTATCAATCAATCAATCAATCAATCAATCAACAATTAATCAATCAATCAATCGCTTTATCATGGTCAGTATGCTTAGCTGCAAGCTAGTTTCAAGTTATGCCACAAAATAATAAAGATAAAAATAAAAAATAAAAAAACTTCATTAGAAGTGTATAAAGTTAAGATAAACTACAATTAAAATGAATTACAAATTAAGATAGTACAGTTACAATATATGTCTAACTAAGTGTAAAATGTGAAATTGTCATAAAAAATTGTCACACATCTCACTCACTTATCATCCCCTGAGATTTATTGTTTTTAAATTGTTCTTAAATGTCATGCCAGAGTGATATTTGAGTTGGATCGATAATACTAATTCTCCTAACTAATTGCTAAACATTCTTGTAATGTAAGTTTTGAGAATTAAGTAGTGTATCAACAAATTATCCTTTAATTGATGCTTCTCTGTTTACATCACATTTGAATGTGCCACTTGAGAGTCACTTGACAAATGGGGCTGTCATTAAGTTTTGAGTCACATGTAGCCTTGTTTTCCACACCCGTAGCAAACTTGTTACTTTGTGGGTGAATTTATCAACAACAGGCAATTCGCTGGTAGCATCAAGGGAAAATCAAACGTATCCATATGTAATAGGTGCTACAAGTCACGACCCTTAATGACAGCCCTGCAAATGGAAGATGAAGAGAACCAATCAGATTGAAAGATTTTGTTATTGATATGATTAAAACAATGTTAAGTGAGGCAAATGTTTCTGTTAAATTTTGTTCTAGTGCCACACTTCTCTCCAAATATCCAATAGTGAAGTCTCTTCATCACTTGCTTCCATCCCCAAAAGGTAAATTAATGTTTAAGAGTCATCTGATGCTAAATTTGCTTTCCACTGTTTTTCTTATATTGTTATCCTTTAACAGCTTCGCACACCTGAATGTGGTAGTTTCATTAATTTGAACTAAGCCCTTCCCCTTAGCACTAATTACCCTGTTTATTTTCCCGTTTATTTCCCCATCAAATTCCGGGGGTGTCTGCCATATAGACAGGATGGGTTTCTCGTCAGAAATTTTGGAAAGAACCCGTAGGCGGTGCTAATATCCTGTTTCGTGGTTTTTTTCACCCCTAAGAGATACCAATTCTAAAACAACACAGTATCTCGCATCATATTTTTGCCAATCAATGCCCAAAAAGGTACCGCAAAAGCTCACTCTGTGGACCTTTTGAGGCCGAACACCCAAGCGGTACAAAAACCACTTTTTTAACCCCTAACAAGTACGACAAGCACCCCTGTACTTTTTATATGGGGTCCCCCCTCCTCCCTTGGGTATCAAATGCCTCAAAAAGAAATTTTTCAAGCCCTGAAATTTCTCTGCAATTTGTTCTTCTTTCCTCCAGGGGAATTGGCGCCAGCTTTAAGTGCAACCATCAACATCACCGGCAACCTGGTGGACTTTGTTTTGGTTCACATGGGAAACGATCGGTAAGCCAAAAAAACAAAAATGAAAACTTCATCAATCAGCCATTCCTGATGCTTTCTCATTTGTTTGTAACACAACCGTGTGAAGAACTTCTCCATTGCTGTCGTGTTACTGTGACATAGCTCATTCAAGCTGAAAACAAAAATTCTGTTGACATATTGCCATAAGTCTTTCAGTCCTGGTTTTATCATGACTTCATCCAGTTAGTGAGGATTTTCTCTTTTTTTTTCTTGACAATAAGTTGACATTCTAAAAGAAAAATACGTTTTTGATCCATTTTTGACAAATCAATGCTCCACTTATTAACTCTATGTCAAATTTGTTTTAGGGACAATTTAGACCGAAAGCTTCAAGCTCAGGAACTGGCCAGGATTCTGGATGAAAGGTTTGTTTGTCTCCATGCAGGTTCATTTCCTCTTTTCTTCTTTTTGTATTGACTGTTCATTAATGTGACAATGTTCATGCTTTGCAGCCCAAATCCTGTGGTGTTTCTGGGATACGTGACGTCATCCCCTAAAAGTCGTGATTACCGCGTGCTGACGGAGAAGGGACGAACTAAGGTTAGAGGGAACTGTGGAAATTTGTGTCATGTAGAGTGATTGGTACGGGAAGACCTTGTTGACAGGCGTATATCTTGGTGTGCTCTATTCATCTTTTTCGTGAGATTCTAACTGAAATGTGCACAGGGATCAGGGTAGTGTGTGATTGGTTGTTGCTTGTTTTAAATTAAAATTTGTGAAACCGGCCAATTCGAACGATACTGCGACTAGGCTTCGAATAGGCCTTCAAATCCTGTTATAATGAAAAATACTTGTGTGACTGTTCATTTCTGAAACTAACTGACTTTTCTTTGCAGGACATAGATAAAACAGATTCTGACCGCTGGTGTGAATACATTATGTACCGCGGGCTCATACGGCTGGGATATGCGCGGATTTCCCATGGGGGACTCAGTGACACCGAGGTCCAAATGGCCAAATTCCGTATTCCCCCTCCTGGAGAGAAATACCAGGATAACGACATTCTAACGACAAGTCCTAAGGACGTAGCAGAGAACATACGATTCCCCAACAGGTAGAAGACACGCCAGCATGATAGTAGCATTGTTTGAATACAGAAATCAAGAGGTAGTGGGGGGGAACAGTGAACAACTACTGAAGAGTCATGATAGGTCAACCGCCAACTGTCAAACTGATCAGAATTCCCCTGGGGGGACTGCTATTTAAAAGTGACGGAGGATCGTACCTATCGTTCAAAAATGGTGTTCAAAGGTTGTTTATAGTGGTCAATGCGCTCAGCTACACCTAGCTCACAGGCATGCCACTTAAACTGAAAGAAACAAATGTATCAACGAAACATAATAGGCTTAAAAATTCCAACTGGCGGTAGGTTGAGACCAGTTGGATATTTACAAGCATGACCGAGGAGTTGAACTAGGGTCTACCGAGAAACAACTCCAGCTAAGTGGTCAAAGCGGGACTTGAACCCGCGACCTCCGGATTTCAAGTCCGGCGCCCTAACCACTCGGCCACTCTGCCTCCCGTTGTGTCAGAACGTCATCAATGTACGGTACTGTTGATGTTTTCGTGGAGAATAACTTGATTGTTCTTGGCTTCGATCGTAGGTTTGGTGCTTTCTACAAGGGACATTACTCATCTTGGCAGCATCACTATCACATGTCAACTCCAAAGTACTTTCTACCAGCAGAGAAAAAGAACAAGAAATAGAAAGAATAACTTGAAAATCATAGGCGGCAAGCGTAGAAGCAGGTGTCTTGCAGACAGAGCCAAACAGTGGAGTGTGATATGGCCCTCAGCTCGGCTTACGACGACGGGACTTCAAACTTTCCGAAAAAGGTTCGAGTAAACTGCGATAACTCCGAATTCATTCGCTCAAGACGTGCCAAGATTCCGGCCAATTTGGCCAAGTAATTGTTCTAAATTCGCGGAGGCTGAAAGTGCTTTTCCATGAGGAACTAAGGGCAACCATTGTGCATCGAGATCTTTTGATCGAGATCTTTTCAGATGCCTCGAGAATCACCTGAGTCCTATGTAGACAAGGTAACAGCGCTTTGATTCGCGTGAAAAGTACTGAGAAGAGGACTTGAGATACGAAGGAATATAGCGGAAAAAAAAAAAACGAAAACCTTGCAGAGCTGTAGGACGAAATCGGAAAGAAAACAAAAATAAAAACTCATTATAAAAAAGAACAAAAGAATTCTCTTGTTTCCATCTTTTCCCATCCGTCTTACCTAGTATATATACTTTGTACTTGTTCCACGTTTTTTTGGTCTTCCTGGCAACCAATCAAACTGTCTCATCCGTAAGCAAATGGTCCAGAAGTGTCCTGGGAAGTTTCCCGAAAATCCAAGAGGTGTTGAGTTTCTGAAGTGCGAACCATTCAACCGAAAATTCGGGGTGAAAAGCAAGTGGAATGGGATTTCCCCGTAAAAAAATATTCGAAAATTTGGGTATGCCTTGCGAATTAGTCCTCTTTTCTGTGAATTACGGAAAATACTCTTCCAGTGGCCCCTGGAAATCCAGTTTTTGGAAACTCAAACCGGAATTTTTGGTCGAATTAAAAGTCTGCCTTCAACTTTTATTGGTTTGTTTTGAAAACGGCGGAACGTTAGAGATCCCGCTTTAGTCTTTTTCTTCTTAGCACTAGGAAAAGAGGCTCTGGAGACACGTGACTTGATCGACTAGATTCTAGCACAGTTCTTCACGCGTATTTCTTTTAGCCGATCAAATTGTGTGTATCAAGATCTACTTTCCCTTGTGCCAAGGCCCCGACGGCTACGAGAGGCAGGCGGCTCTGGGGACGAAGATCACCTGTTATGTCGGAAGAGTCAACGACCCGTCCAGGCGACAAACTGAAGTCGCGCTTGGCCATAACCAATAACATGAATTATAAATGACAATGTAATCCTAGAGCCGTTTATACAGGACTGAAATCACTCCACGCCTCATTCATGGAAAATAGTTTTATCGTGTACTGGCGACGTATCTGATTTACAAAGTTGAAATGGTATAGAGTTATAAAAGAGTAGAAAACTGAGAATGGGACAAAAACTTTCTTCTGGAGTAAAGTCGTGCCAGACGGGTTGTTTTATTCTTTCACTTTTGTTGAATTCCACCTGCTGGCTTTGATTTTAAACAATTAGGATAAAAAACGAACTAACAAAACAGCCATATGTAGTACACTTGTGAAGAAAATTACGGACGGATCCTAACTCAGTAAGGTTTTCGCTAAAAGTGGAACTCAGTTTTAACAAAAGGGTATTTGAAAAAGCGAGTGCTTTCTTTTGACAAGTGATCAAGAGCCAGCCACACCATGGGGTGAGCAGCAGGTTAATAACTGCTTGCCACACGTTTTCGCGCGAAAGAAACAGTTCTTCGATACATGTGGATTCGTGACAAAGAAAATACAATTGAAAATCGACGGACTGGCAGTTATTGCAACACGACAGAGTTGTCGCAAACAGTTACGCCATAAAGAAGTGAGCTCACATTTCAAGATTGAAGATCAATCAGTCACCACGAGGAATGTCGCGCCAATTCTGTTTACTTGTTATCTCGAGCCTCGAGAGAAGATTTTAGAATGTCCGCGAGACCTCGCATTGTTTACGAGAGCGTTTTGTTTCTGTGGACGGTGGTGACATTGGTTATTTTAGCACCTGGCGTAAAAGAAAATCTGTTAGAAACTGGTCTCATCAAGGCCATGTTTAAGTGTCAGAGTATTTTGGACAAGAGGACTTGTGGAGAAGTATTGAGCTATGAAATGGTTTATCGACTGTTTCTAGCCATTGCGTTGTACCACTTTCTCCTTGCTTGTTCAGTTCTTCCAAACGTCCCAGTACTCCGCGAGCGACTGCAGAACCACTGTTGGATATTTAAGCTCGTGATTCTTGTTGCTTTTAGTATTGGAGCTTTGTTTATACCTCAACACAGTTATTTTATTGTTTATTTTCCTTATGTAGCCTTGATTGGCGGATCTCTATTTCTCATAGTGTTTCAGTTTTTTCTGTTAGTTGACATTGCAGAGGCCGTAGTGGCCTGGGCAACAGCGCAAGAACATCAAGAACGCAAGAGCAAAATATCTTCCAAAGTTCTACTGTATCTTCTGATTTTAAAGTCCTTTGAATTATTTGCAGTCAGCTTTGGCATTGTAGCTTTTATACTTTTCACTACTTCAACACAAGACTGTAAATGGAACGATATCTTTATTGCGTTCAACTTGGGAGCTTGTTTCATCTCTTTTGGTATTTCCCTACATCCACGGATAAGACTTAACCTTCGGCCAGCGGTTATGTTCTTGCCATGCGCAGTGGTGATATTCCATTCAGTTTTCGTCATGGTTGTTGCGTTCTCAACACAAGATAATCCCGGATGTAACCTTGAAAGAACGTTTCTTTCGGGAAAGGAGCTTAGGATTGGAGTAAATGTGAGAGTTATTGTAGCTCTCTTTGTGATGCACACGACATTGTTTTATGAATGCTTACGTAACAACGATAATTCTTTCACTCTTAGACTTTTGAGAGACACGGATATTGATAATGGATTGATTGAAGAAGAGGATGAAAACGAAGAAGATTTACCTTACAGTTACCCCGCATTTCACTTCTTAATGTTAACAGCATCTCTGTACACCCTGGCAACTTTGACAAACTGGTATGGTCCGGTAATGAACCAGTTTTCTCCGAGTGACAACTCTTTACTTATTGGACTGCAGGCGCACTGGAAACCAGCTCAAATAGTCTTCATGGTAACATGTTGCGTACCTGTTTTGCTGTACATTTGTTTCATGATCTTTGCTATAGTAACACATGAACCACAGTTTTACCAGCCGCACGTTTTATCAGGAAATTATTCCAGCCTAGCACCAGAAGAAAGCCTTAAGAGTATCAACAGTTTCTCTCCTTCCACAAACAGGAAAAGCTACGATAAAAACAAACGGAATAATGATACTAACGATCAAATCGATTTAGAAACCGCTTGTGAAATGCTGAGGACTGGTAATGAGTGTGCGTCAAAACACGATCTGAGTTCACAAAGCGATGGTGAAAACTTGGTCATAAGGTGTAGAAAAATTCGAAACACTTCCATAAATTTTTACCATTTTCCAAGAGACATCTGTCAGTCGTATTATGGCGGTAGAAATGGTAGTAATGCTTGTACAGTGATCGCTGTGCTGATAGCAAGAACATTTTGCTGTGGTGATGTAAAACCACAGCAAACGGAAAACCTCAGTGACACTTGGATTAACTTATTCAGTAGCTGTATTGCTGAGGGGAACAGGCGGTATGACATGCTTATCAACTCAAAACAACAAGGCGTTATTTACTTGTCTGTTGAGGACGTAGTTGAAGAGTTTGGAAACACTTTACAAGTTAAAAACCTCGGCTGTTCTCTTCCGGTCAGCTTTGTTTCAGAAACCGAGACTGCAACCATTGGCTTTCAGCTTGAAAGGTTACAGAAACTTCACGAAAGACTTGCAGTTATATTTATCAAAGATTCCCGATCCGGGGTCTTTCTTTTTGACAAGGACGGCCCCCTCCTGTTTGCTGACAGTCATCCTTATGGATCAGGAGGAGCAATGCTTGTTTGCACGTCTGATGTTAGGGAGTTGGTAATGCTGTTAGCTGAGATCCTTCAAATGGTTTCGTTGGAGGGTCTCGGTACCTTGACTCCAGTCTATTTTTACTAGACATGGATCTTCAGTTAGTAGAAACGACTCACTTCAGTTTCAATCTTGTTTCATTGACTGTATTTCTTCCAAGCTTAGAATAATGGTAGTAATATTACTTTCACCTAGTTTTCTTTTCAGTAAAACGTGGGTCTCTGTTTAATGCTCTCTCCATTATTAAGCGCGCATTCCCCTTTGTGATTCACGCCTCAATGTTGATATGCAAGACGGGGAAGATATTGAGGCCCAAAAAAATAAAGATTTTGTAACATTTCATAAACTTTTATTTCACAAACGAAGAGGCCCAACCCATGTATTACTGTAACACGAGGAAAATTTGAGTTCACTGGAGGCCGTGGGTGAGTGGTTTATATGGGGGCAAACAAATAATATTCAGAATAGTATTTGACACATCAGAAAATAACGTGTTTTAAAGCTGGTTTTCATTTTCACTTTTACCTTCGTTAGCTCATAAACCTAAGCAACACACGCAGACGTACTAAGATGCTGATATATCACCGCGCTTTTTGTTTTAGGAAATTTCCAAACAAAAAGGGCTGAACTCTAGATCGATGGGTCCAGGTTCGGGCCGTAGCATGGGTCATTTTGTTGTGTTCTTGGGCAAGACGCTTTACTCTGACAGACCTCTCTCCACCCAGGTGTATAAATGGGTACCGGTGAATTTAATGCTGGGGGTAACCCTTCAATGGACAAGCATTCCATTTAGGGGGGATTAGAATTACTCCTACTCACTTAATGCTACGGAAACCACTGGACACCAACGGAAACTGGGATAAGTTCCGGCGGTAAGGACCATTTGGTTCGACGCAGACTTCAGCAGTGGCTGAGGTTCATGAAATACGTCACTTAAAAACTAAAAAAAGATACTTGTGTGTATCTTAGATTAATCCAAATAATAATCAAATAGCTTGGGGAAAGTATTAACTGCACATTGCCTCGTCGATGTGTTGAAGTCCGCACGTGAGCCAACCCACATTTATGGAGCTGGTGTGACGCACGAAGAGAACACGTCACGTCACGCGTGATCGCGCAAGTTAACGCTACAGGTAAACAAACGTGCCGCCGCGTTAAAGATGTGCCGAGTACTGCAAGACATTCACTGTGACATTGTGGTTCGTTTATAACTGTTTTCATAATTCTTGCAGGTCAGAAGTTTTCCTAAAAACATTGCTTTAATCCACTTTTTTCCAAAGACAGAATTAATTGCAATGTTATTGTTTCGCGCCACAAATGGTTATCCCGGCATTCTTTTAATAACCTTTCTCAGGCACCCGTCAAATCGTCAAATTTCAAGCAAACAAGGGAGTGATTTAAAACGCCGTAAATGCTTTGTTTTGAAGTAAAAAAACAAATATTTCCCCAGGGGTTTGATTTTCAGGCGGTTTTATTGTTATTCTGAAATTCTTGTGCCAAAATTTCCTTTGTGACTGTGGACCGTGAAGTGACTTCAAGATAATTGATAACAAGTAAGTCAACAGTCAACAACGTGTGCCGTTATTCGCTCTAAAAGTGATCCCTTGACCTTAGCAACAAAGCTTTTCACTCAACCATTGAGATAAAACGTGATTTAGTTAGAAATCACAGACTCTTTTTAGTGGCGGTTTACTGTTCCGTTTGCGTTGCCATAAGCGATCGAGTGGTGAAAATTAGAGATTCACTTCAAACACATGTGTCGTGGCACTGGTAAACACAATAATTATGAAATACAGAAGCTTGTTGCAGATGACAGAGTAGAAGTTTCTTTGCACGTCGTGAGGATTTGGAAGACTTCAAGGTAAGTCGCATCATTCACTCTCGGTGTTAGCTAATGTTCCGATTCAGCGTGTTTGCCGGCAAACCACTTGAAAGTTATGACTGTACCGAAGTATGTAAGTTTCTAGCTTGATCCTGCATTTGTTTACAGTGTCCAAGAGTTTGTTTTAGTTTTGTTTTTCCCATTCAGGATAGAAAGACCACATTTAAGTGTGACAGAAAAGTCTTGCACTTCTTTTATTTTTGAGCAAAGTTTCATCACAGATTCCACCTTACAGAGACTCACTATATAGTTCTTGTGCATAACGGAAATTTCTTCCACGCGATTCCCTTAATAGGAAGCAGTTTGATCTCCAAAATGGCTTATGAAAAGTCCGTCATTAACATTAACATCAACTTTGACAACGAAGATCAACCCGTTCCTCATCTACCAAAACCATTTTTACCGCGGAAAGACCGCGGTAAAGATAAAATTGCTATGATCCAGCCAAGCGTGGAAGCTCAGAGGACGGCAGTAGAGATACAGAGAAGAGTTCAGGAGCTTCAGAAATTTCGACGGGAAAGCCAGAGCGCTGTTGAAGCACCACTGTTAGTGACAGCTCTTATAAAGAAAACCCATCAAAGGCTTGACAACATTGAGGTTAGTACACTGCAACAATTGATAAACTCTCAAATTTTCTTTTAAAGTGTGATCAGCTCAATCTTGGCTCTCGTAGGAAAATCATTACTGTGGGGAAAGCATCATAAAGGTACCTTGGAAACAAACTTTTGGAATAAATGGAATTTTATACATGTATGTTCACCCAAAGGACCCAAAGATCAATCGGATTAAAAGTTTCTATAAATTTTGTTCAAATAACGCAATCCCTCAGTCGCTAACGCAACTGGTGATAACGTTACGTAACACACTGCAAGCTTTACAAGTTTATAAAAGGAACAGAAAATCGCCATATTCCCACCTTAATCATATTCCCTATCGTGTTTGAATCCTTCTATACAATCACGCTCATTTTTTTTATTTCTTTAATATCAACACAGATCAGTTATTAGTTTGTCTACAGACCCCCCTATTTTGTATTGAGTTTGTGGAGATCGTAAACAAAAGAATTAACCGCAGGGGATTTTAAGAAGTTCGAACGCAAGGGGTGAAGAAATAACTCGTAGCAAAAGAAAAAACTATTCAGTCAGTGCTTTAGCCAGCATGCAGGAAAGAAAATTTCTGAACGCAAGGGCAACAGAACACATATAAACCTGGTAAAACCCCTGGGATAGTTCTAGAGAATTTGCTTATATACATATCGGAGGTTTTGAGGAGGCCCGGTTGCCGAACCGTTAGCGCAATGTACTCCAGATCGAGCGGTCCTGGTTCGAGCCATGGCTAGGGACACTGTGTTGTGTTCTTGTCCGGCAAGAAACTTTACGTGACTGTCACAGCGCCTCTCCCCACTCAGGTGTATAAATGAGTACCGGAAAATTTAATGCTGGGGTCAACCTTGAGATGGACTAGAATCCCATCCAGGGGGAGTACAGAAGAAATACTCCTAGTCACTTCATGCAACAGAAGCCGACAAACTCTGGTGATATGGACCTGTTGACCCTACGCAGGTTCACGATAATGTCACTTGCAACTTGCGCAAACGTTTTGCTACAATCGCCATTGCTCCTCCGTGAAGAATAGGGCGTGAACAGTCTTTAGATCCCCCACCCGTCCTGTTGCTCCATCATTTAACGCTGTCACAAGTTCTTGTTATCCTGACCTCCGCCTGTTATTTTGTCGTACTTTCATCTCCTTTCCCTTGCACGTCCACACGACCAATCTATTCCATTTCTTTTTTAGTTAGCATCTTGAGTCTTGCAGCACCGTATTTTAACTTTATTATGAAGTGCATAGTTAAGACACAAATGCACCAGGTACATTTATTTGTCTCCTCATTTGCGTTGTAATCTGGACATGAAGTTAAAAATAAAATGGATGTTTAATCCAGCCGCTAACGCGATTTCAAGTCATAAGGCTAGCGGATGATCGCGCGAGTTAGCTTAAAGCACAAGTGGAAACTTGGAACCTCCCAAGGCTGCGTGTAATTATTTAGACTGTAGGGCAGTGAACTCAGTGACCTTTGGCCCCGTTCACACTACGCCGGAGAAATTTGAAAACGCAGCTGTACTTCTACGGTTAGGCCTATCGTCCACACTAATCCGTCACGAAAACGGAGCTTTTCGAAAACGTTCTTCAAACACGCTTTGCGTTTTAGTGTGGAACTGAAGAAAACATTTTGAAAACGGAGCTTTTCGAAAACGATGACGTCACGATAATCACGTGATTTCCCTGCCTGAGTTTTCCTCAAACACAAATCCAAAATGACCGGTGATTGTTGCGTTTTCCAATTTTCCCGGCGTAGTGTGGATGGAAAACATTTGATGCGTTTTCAGAGTGAAAACACCGTTTTCAAAATTCTCCGGCGTAGTGTGAACGGAAAACATTTGATGCGTTTTCAGAGTGAAACCTCCGTTTTCAAATTTCTCCGGCGTAATGTGGAAGGGGCCTTCACCGCGTGTGTTTTCACGCATGACAAACAAGTGCGAATCGTTTTCACCATACGCGCACCTTACATAGATTTAAACTTACAACTAAAATCTAGTTTTTCTTTGGTCTAAAAAAAACAATTATTATTGTTTTTCAGGAAAAGAACCAGTCTCACCTTACGGTAAGTACTACGACGTTGTTGCTGCTGTTACATCAAGTTAATTTTTTAACAGAACTAACAATAAGAGTAATGATTTTTCTGTTCCGGGTAATTTAAATTTCACTTTTCGATCAGAATTCTGACCAAATATCTTCCAACAGCGTTTCAATCAAAGAAAGGATGAAATCAAACGGAAGGAAGTAGCGGTGACTGCATTATATTGATAACCCAAGCTTGTGGTGTAGATTTGTAAGCCATGTTCAGTTGTGGCAAGCGAGGGAGATTAGTTCGCCGCAGCGTTTTGTAAAACTTGTTAATACCTGTGGACAAGATAAAAGACCGCCAAAGATGCTGTGATTTCCGCTATTCAAAACAATCGGTTTGTATAGAGCAGTGAATTAATGAAACGTCCCCATTCCGTGCAGAAAAACAAACCCGCAGGAAACATACACACCATATCACCTGCACAAATAATCTTGAAAATATTCTTCCATGTCATAATATTTACAAACGGCTTCGTTACGACATTTGCGAAGAACGATTTTTGAACATATTTTAAAAAAACGACAAGCCAACAAAAATTTGCATTTGCGGACATGGGTAAGGTAGGAGCGTCGTTCACGTTTTTTAATAGTATATTTTCGTTTGGCTAAGAAAGTTAACATGTGTTTAGTTAAACCCTTTAATAATGTTTGGGACATCGCTGAGAAGATCTGTAAAAAGTGAAAAACCCACTGAAGCCACCGTTCTGAAGAGAACACAACATGATATCTTATATGGCTTTTTTTCTTTGTTTTTCTCTTGTACAGGCTTTGGAGAAATTTGTCTGGGCTGCTCGAGTAGTTCATGTTCTTGTTTCGTCCTGTATGAGATGGAGAAGGTATCGACATTCATTAAAAATTACAATTAAGAGGCGAATTCAGTGTCCCTTACTTGTTTCGTAAGTTAATCAGGTAATTTTCAAGATTCTAGCTCGTTGGGCTTCGCTTAAACGCAACCTATAAGGTAATTTCCAAATTTATTCCTGTTCGTCCGTTGTTTAATTCATTGTGCTGTGAAATATGTTTCTCCAACCATACGGGAAGAAAAAGTCAGTTTTCAGATTTGTGTAAATTATATGACGTGAAATTGGCAAATACTTATTCAACGAAGCCATTTCAACTCCTGTCCAAAACGGCCGAAATGTAAACATTTAGAGTTGACCAGATTAATTGAAAATCAATTTTTACTATTGAACAAATCTTTTCCACGCGAAAATAAATTACGTAGGTTTGAAAACAAAAAAATCTAGTTCTTTTCCGTGGGAGAGAAAACGTTTTCGGCAGCTTTTTTATTTTGCCACGGTGATTAAAATACCCTTTGAAATCTCTTTTCAGCACAATTCACGTTTTCGATCGGTGGACTGCAATCATTGCATCTCCCAAAACACAAATCTTTAAATCTGAGAAACTCCCCCCGATCGGACTCCAAACTGGAGAAGGAAACTTAGAACGTTTGCGGATTGTGTGAAATCTTTTCTTTAGTTTATTGTTTGTATTCTTATACTTTTTTACGTTTAGTTTTATGGGAGCATAAATAAAATTGTTGTTGTTTGACTTGTCATAGTTAAAAGTTGATCGTGCCAAAACGTCTACAGTTCATTTGTTTTGTCAGGAAAAAAAGTCCTTGCTTAGTTTTAAAATAACTTTATTTTCCCTTATAATGCACAGATACAAGAGGCCTGATAGCAGCACTAAAAGCAGCCGAGCTTCAGCCCAGTCAGGTACAGGAAAAGGCAGTCAAAAGAATTCAGGAATTGGTTTCGATTCACGATCATTCAAAGGAAAAAGCAAGGTACACATTTCCTTTTTAGTTCGTTTAAGCACAGCGACAGTTTTAAAGATAGTAAGATAACGTAAAACTGTTTGCTAGCTAGAATATCTTGGCAGCAAAAGTCTTTTCTCAGGAATGTTTTTTTTTCTTTTTACGGTAGTTTTAAAATCTCGTGAAGTGTACTTCACTAACTTGTCACGTGGACGTGTTCGTTCAACACGCAATCCAAATCACAATGATAATTTGATTTTAGAAACACCTTTTTAGCTGCTAATTGACTTTCATTTTTATCAGATCTCAGATGAGCTTCGTCAGATTCTGACATCGATACCCAAAGTACGAACAAATGAAGGGCTTAAAAAAGTAAGTCGCGGAATTTTTTTCAAGATTTTCTTTTTTGCTCTAGTCTGGAATTAGGCCAGTAGCCAGACTCCTGATTAGGTTCGATATTCCAGTCGTTTTGGGAGCCCGGTTGTGGGGCAAGGAACGCGGGCTCACAAAACGGCTGGAAATCGAACGTATTCTGGAATCAGCTCAGCGTGTTTCCCAACTCATGTTGTGTTCCTTTCTTTCGCAGATCCAGAGACTTTGTCGTAGTACGCGTGCGTTCATGATATTTCCGCTGGAAAGAGAAGCTGACCTGTCGCGTCTTGTAGGTTATGAGAGGTACGTATAAGTTTTCCGACTGCTGTCCGATGGACTCGAGTGGTCACGGAGAGATGTCGTTACTTCCCGAAGTTGTCGACAAGAGCAAGAATAGCTGCTGGTTTGTGTTCGTTTCGCCGCTAATTTTTTTTTCTGTTTTATTTTCATTTCAGATACGACAACGGCCGAGTACTTGCTTGTCAAGGGAGGGTACCAGAGAGGTTTTACTACGTGTTATCCGGAAGAGGTAAACTGAAAGAGTTAGTGTATTGTTAACGATTTTAAGACTGAACTTTAACAGTAACAGTAACAGTAACAGTAACAGTAACAGTAACAGTAACAGTAACAGTAACAGTAACAGTAACAGTAACAGTAACAGTAACAGTAACAGTAACAGTAACAGTAACAGTAACAGTAA
>Ga0126339_10000740_pt1 | contig 19503 bp, 12 predicted proteins | sample OrbTmetagenome_2_FD_92532 | JGI IMG/M metagenome (GOLD analysis project Ga0126339, IMG submission 92532) | Coral microbial communities from Petempiche,Puerto Morelos, Mexico - Orbicella T R C metagenome | ecosystem: Host-associated > Invertebrates > Cnidaria > Coral | place: Petempiche,Puerto...
ATCTATTCTTTATTTTGAACACCCGGGAAGTTTTGGAAATTTTTTTGGCCCTTTTTGATACCGGGAAAAGGGGGGTTTAACCCCCGGGGTTTATAAACTATTTAAGGGGTTTGGAGTTGGCTTAAAAACGGGGGGTTGGGGGGGGGGGGGTGGTATAAGTGGTATAGGAAAAACTCTGCTAAATAAGCTGTGAAACCAATATCCAGGACTCTATTAATATTCAAAAACAAAGGGTGGAGGTGGGAGGTTGTCCGTGTTTTTGTTGTCATATAGATGGCTCTATACCTTGGGCTCCTACAGTATAAATCCGGTTTTTACTCCCCCCGTTTATGATATATTTTACGGTATGTACCAACATCTCACAGAGCTCTGGCAGTCGGTTACAAAGAAGTTAGTCACAATGCCAATGCTTTCATCTCTGTATTCAGGCAACTTTGTTGAAGCAACCTTACTGAGAGAGAGTGCAACTACATTCAGTTTAGTCACACAATCTATTCTTTATTTTGAACACGTCAAAGACTTTAAGTGCGGGTTGCGTTCACACTACTTTAAGGGAACAACTTCTAGTTGAAGGATCCGTGTGACTATGGACTTCTGATCATACAACTGAAGGAAAAAAAGAAACCAGTCATTAATATCCACAGTAACCATAGCAACGTTCACACTGATTTCAATATCTACATTAATATTATTATCTAGTTACAGCATAATATTCTCCGATATTCTCCTGGTCTGGCCCTCGTGCTTGGTTAATTAGATATAAATAATGTACTCAGATCCGACTATTGTTCTCTTAATTAATAATGAACAGAAACTGACCAGTCGTGGCGCGTGAAACATTTCGTTTGTTCCATAAAAACAAAAAACAAAAAAAAAAAATAGAACACATATAAGATATACTCACGGATTAGTCACAATCGCTACCGCAATATGAACATGACGATGGTTTGCCAGTACGCGACATACAGGAGGCATAGCATTGATAGTCACAGGTGGGATCTCGTTTTACCTCTAGTTCATCCTGAAGTGCCTCGAAGGGGCTCATTGGCTCTGAAAATGAACAATTGTGATGTAATGATCTTGAAGTTTGTAAGAAAGACAGGGAAAAAGGACAAAGAATATGGACAACTAGAGGACATTTTACGTCTTATCAAAATCGCTCAGCGGGGTACTAAATGGGTCGAACTAAACACATCTGAGCATGTTATTCCTAAGGCTTTTAATTCCTTTTTTAAGAGTGATTTTTAATTTTTGCCAGGGAATAGTATGAGTATGCGTACGTCTGATGACGACAAGTTGATCCGGATTACATAATTATAAACTAGGATAGCTAATGGATAGGAAAAGAAATATACACTGTACCTTCTCTAGCTGTTTTCCGCACATAAGGGTGACGCGGAATTCGTGACGTCACGGTGACGATTAGTACAGCAAGCATGACAACACAAAGAGTCCTCATGATATCAAAATGGCGCTTGAGAAGCAAACTGAAAGAAGTAAAAACGTAAATGACATCAACTGATACAGCTAGCTATCTTTAATGATACGAAAATATATTTCTTTTTCATTATCAAGTTACCCAGGTGGATTTTGTGCTCTCTATTGCCAAGAAGTGCATAGGCCGTCAAGCCGTCAAGCGTCAAGCGTGAAGACATGCAATTAGGAGAGTAAGGTTTACTTCTCTTTAGGTTTAACTGCAAGATGTGCACGTTGTTTCTGCTTTATTTTCCCCATATATTCAAGTTGTATAGTTTTATCTTTACATACGTTTATAATAGTCAGCCTTTTCTTTTTCTGATCATAACCTCGTCTCTCTCATCTAGTCATCATTTTTCTCTCGTATTTTTAGTTTTGAAAATTATTTGCGGACAGTATGTGACACCTGTTCCTTAACTAAGCCACCATATGTGTTCTTTTATATACGCAATAGTCTAAAATGTTATCTCATTTGGTTTGTTTCGAAAAGGAAGGTCTTTAAAATAAAGAGACAAAGCTTTGCACAACATGGAATCGTTTCACGCCTGAGCGCGTGCTCAAGCTAGCCTTAGCTAAAAATCCACTGAAAATTTCACAGTCATGCAGTCGCGAAAACTCGGTGATGGAGGTTAAAATGGTAAATTCGATATTTTCTGAGTAACTCTGATTACAACTTTCATCAAATTTAGGCATTATTTAGTCTGCTCAAACAGAAACTACAAACTGGGATTACTGCGTAGCCTACACTTCGTTAAAGGCATAAGCATAAGACGCTTATGTCGTAGTGAAAACCAGGCTTTGAAGTCACCCAAGACCTTACACAAGTGCCCAACCGTGAAACTATCTCTAAAAGAGCAGGGAGTAAGTATACTTATGCGTCCGGTGAAGTTTGATAGCTGGTCAGGTATCATAAAATTCACTTACATTGGGCTTGTAGTAACTGTTGCTCGCTTGCACAAAGGCTTGTTAGTTAAAGATGCAGTTATGAACAGTTATCTCGAATAATCTTGCATGGCATTATAAATCTTTTGAACACTACATTTGCTCTGACGTTCATGGTCGAGTGGCGATCAACTTATCGTCTTAATGTAGTGATGCACAAGAACGAGCGATGCTTAGGCTCTTTCGACTAAATGTTTTCCAGTAAAAGCTTTATATTTCCTTGTTTGTGCAAAATCCACCCTATTTTAAACAATTATTGGATGAGGTTTTTGAGATATCCAGAATAATCAAGGTCGAGATGTTACCGAGACCTTGATTATTCTGGATATCACAAAAACCGAATCTAATAATTGTTTTATTATACATTGAACGAAAAAAACGTCATGTTTTTGCTTCTTCACTGATGGCAAGCAACACAAAGCGCGCGAACTTGACATGATTACCCTTAGAAATCATGCACCGCGGTTATACATGACATGATTACCCGTGACCTTGAGAGTCCTTGACATGATTATTGTATAATCTGCAGCTAGGTGGCGTCACGGACGCTGATTTCGAAAATTCACTGTGCGCTTTCGGCCAGTCAGAAATGAGATAGTGAGCTCAATGTATAATAATAGTTAGTATTCCACTTCAAGAGGCGTTTGCGCTACATTGATATCTGGGTGATTATTGCTAAGACGCAATACAATAATATTATTTCAAAAGATATCTTATTTGTCTTGCGTAACACCAAGTGTTGCTTTGCACTTCTCCGGCTGGAGCAGAAGACAATTGCACAGCAGTGTCAAACTGACACAAATAAATAAATAACTTAATCTGAAGTTTCAATGGCAGAGATCTTGACTGAACTGGGTGTACAAGTCAATTAAATTGTTTCATAAAATCAAGCAGAATTTGCCAAGTTTCAATAATGCTCTCCTTTCAGTTAAAGGGGCGTTTTGAACCCTCAGGATTACTCACTAGTCACCGGTTACTGAGAATTAAAAGTAGATGCCAACATTTCCAGCAACACGATTAGCTGCCATTGCGACAACAGGAGAACAAGAAAATAAGTGTAGTCCATGGGTACGCACGAAACAGGCGAAAATGAGTTCATCTTCTATTCGTGGTTTGTAAATTAGTTGCTTGTCTGGCTCAGTGAGTTCATTAGAAACTGTCGATGCGAATCGAACATCCTCAAGAGGTCTTTAGAATAATGGAGGGTTGCTTTTCCAACGTTTAAGGTCCGGCTAAACACACGCACGTTTTAACGTAACATATTGCAACATTGTTACGCTCAACATGTCGCACACGTTTGGCCAGCCTGTTGCAAGATGTTGGATGGTACAGTTTGGCCAAATTAGTGCAACATGTTATGTGTGACAATGTTGCAATCATTCGCTGGAATGTTTCCTGCGTGTAATAGGCGGGCCTTTAGATCGAACACAATGTACCAAAACTTGATCTTAATAAAATTGTTTTGCACCAATCCGTCAAAATCTGTATGTTAGAAACGGCAGGATCGTTCACCTGAATAAGTGAATCACTATTCACTTTAATTCTAAAATTGATTGATGCTTCGCTTTAACACCTTTTTTTCCACCCACTTTCCAAAAACATAACAAGTTAACAGAGTAAATAACTTGTTCAGGCTCGTCCAAACAGATTATTCGTCTCAACCCATTGTTTGACATTGGTTAAATTGATTGCAATTTACGGAAAGTTTCCAAAGTCATTGCTACGCGTTGACATTAAAAGGGCTAGAATAATGATGAATTAGAAAACATGTCACCAGTTTGTGGAAAAATAGAGGGGTGTCTGAACTGAAGAAAAATATGACAGAAACTCTCGCACAAATGAAAAACATCTAAAGTTCATGGAACGAATATCAATTGCATGATTGTTTAGTCATAGAATATCTTCAAGTCAAATAAAACAAACAGCAAACAAGCCAAGTTGCCAAAACTATGGGAGAGGACTGAAATTTAATTAAAAAATAAGCGACACCAAAATTTTAATCATTTGATTACAGGTGCACTTGACTCGGTGCATGGAGGTTCCTTTTCACCTAAGAATGGAGCTGCCTCATCCAGGTCAGCGATATAGTCGAAATCTTATAGAATTACTATTACGAAATATTTCAACCGCCATTGCAAGGTATTCGGTATAATGGAGCCGCAGTCAAGCGGATTTAAATCCAGTAGTTTCGTAGGTGATTTTGGACGATTTTGTGGATTTATTAAGCGAGCAGTCTCACCAGAGACAATTTTGAACTGGACAAAAGATAAAATGTGCCGTGGTTTGTTATAATCTTTTGAACAAGGATTCCAAAGAAACTTGCGCGCTCTGTCGGTGAGCGAGTCAGAGAAAACAATAGTTCTTTTAGATAGTGTAGAAATCTCAGTCTTCAACAGCGAGAAATGTGTTTCTTTCGATAAAACCAGTCCCTTGAATAATAAAAACAAGCAAGACTGAAAGAAGAGGCTATGTAATCTTGAATTTGTAAAACTTACCTCTACTGATCGGGCGGTCTCAAACTGACTGACATTCACGAGTAGAATGGCAGGAGGTCGATTTATTTAACACTATATGTAGGACATTAAATTGGATGGGTTCAGTGATTTGTTAAGAAATCTTCGTTTCGGGTCAAAAATCACTAAAGATGTTATAGGAGTTGCAAATGGAAGCCGACTTCTAGAATGTTTTACGTCTTGTCTTTTGGTGGTAGTGTTATTTTTAACTATTGGGCGTAGATCAATTACAGATACCGTGATAACGCTAATAATAAGAAAGATCTTAGCGATAGTTTAGAAGCTAATTATTTCTCAGTTTTGAGTAGTTATTAGTGGAGAATTGGTTGGGTTCAGTGATTTTCTAAGAAATCTCCGTTACGGGTCATATTTCAGCGAAGGTTTTCTTAAATTTCAAAAGAAAGCTTTACGTTTTGTAGACTGTGAGGCGCCAATTTGTGATTATCCCTCGGGAGTATTCTATTCATCTTGCTCTTTCACAAATGACCGGATAACATCGGCCAAAATTTCTTACTTGCCTCAAGAACAGGTTCATTACGACGAAGGAAGAAAAAAGGAACGATTCTTAGGCCTGAATGAAAGTCCGCTTGGCCATGTCGACATTTTAGGCACACATAATCCTAGCCTCTGGACGAATGTGGGCAATCGCTGTTTTAGTGCATCTAGGTATGCGTCGCATTATGAAAACGAGGCAAGGCGGGTTATTCGACGACTCCGTTATTCGTAAACATTAATTATCTCCTTTTGCACGTTTTGAACGACGAGGTGCTCAGACAAATTTCGCTGAGACATAATCTGTCTTTATGTAGAAAGATAAGGTGGAAAGATAACGATCTGGTGATGATCCACTTCAACAGTTTGCAGATCTGTTAAGTAGTTCAGTAACTCACAACACGCAATTAACATGTACCCACATTGGTATCTTTGGGGAGTACCCCCTTCTCAGTCCGAAGATTAATAACACATTCCCTGTTTTTGGACAAAGGTTTACTGCTTGGTTGTGTTGTACTGATTTAGTGTTTTTGTTTTTTACCTTTCAACTATCAAGAATAGTATTAAATGAAGAACAGACAGAAGACCTTTTGTCCCACTTTCGGTTATGAACTTTGTTTGATTTAGATCATGCCTTGGTATATTAGTGATAATGTGGATGTTACCCCTGAAATGATCGAATTCACATCTCAGTATATTAATAGTTGAGTTACAGATGTTAAGACGGATTCCGCTCAAAATTCGAGCATTAAGTGCAAAAATTATTTCTTAAAAATCTACTCATAGCACGGAAACTTTTGGAATACTATTTAAAACATCTCACTTTAGTTCATTGCGATTAATTTCTCAAGCCTTAATTTCTCGGGATGGTTAATGTCAAACCTCGTAAGAATGCTTAAAGCGTGTGTTATTGTGTTTTTAACTAACGCAAAACGTCTGTTTTAATTGAAATATGGATAACTTCAAGTTCAATTTTCCCTCACGTGCACGGGGTCAGCTTGAGAGCTAAAGCCTCGATAAGGTCTTCTTAACTGTACTCAAAATATTACCATGCCATGAGGTTTTTTTGGTAACTTAATTTTTCCCATTATTGCTCGAATGTTCTTGCCGACATCATCTTAACCTCTTAACTTGAACATTTTTTTTTTTTTTTAACGCGGTTGTAACGCAGTTCCTTATTTTAAAGTGTAGTCAATAGCCAACTTCCCCTACGAGACGCGCCTGCAGGGAATCATGGTAGTTGTATTCATCAAAACATAATGAAATATTCAGTTCAAGATGATGAATCAGTGCTAATAAACAACAAAAGGGCTGAACTGCTAACCCATTTTTAATGAAGGTATCAAGATAATAGTATTGTACTTGACTGTTGATATAAATGAAAATGCTGTGAACATTTGTAGGAGAACCAGAATTTGGCAAATATGTTCAGCAGTTTCATAGAGCATTGAACAAGCACTATACACAAGGGTGGTAAACGCCTTTATGATCCGGCTGAAGTGGAAGCTTTCTGTGATCAGCATTCTGCTGGACTGTGCGGTCAACTTTACAAAAGCATTCTCAACGATGAAAAGGAAAAGCCTTCCAAAAAGTGCATGCAAATGCAGAAAACAAGAGTTGTGTCAATGTTAAACAATTTCAGTTTCTTTCGCAATCAGGTAAGAGTGACGTACATAGATGTATATGTGCTTTTTATTCCTATGGAAAACTTCAATGCTGGTGTCACCTTTTCCTGTTTTAATTTATCCTCGCACTGTTAAAAGTTGACCTAACTGAAGAGAAAATTCGACAGCACCAGTTGAAAAATACATGTACAGGTGTCTCTACTGTAGTCCAGCAGAAAATTTTTACTTAGTATCTTATCACAGATGTTTCAGTGGAGGAAGACTGCTATGCTTAAAGACCTTGCTCGACATCTTTTTGTGTGTGTGCTAGAAAAACTGCCTCATCAAAAAGGCAAATGGCTTAAATCTCAAAATAAAAGGAGCCAGTCACATGGTTCTTGGGTTCAGCTGCCACCCACAAACAATACTTAACTACGAAAGGCAGAAGCTAACAAGACAAATTGTACAAAAACAAAATAAGGGAAACCATAAAAGTGAGATCACATGTTGCTAATTATCAACTGGAATTAAATATAGTAGTCTAAGCCGGCAATTGTTATTGTATTTCCACTTTCTGCCCAAAAAATGAATTTAGAAAACAGAACAATGTGTCAGTGTTCAATCAATGATCGTAGACAGATCGTAAGATGACTCTACTTTGCATTATCACAACGTAATACCAATACAAGTTATGGTTTTTTTGAGCAAAAAAAGACAACTTGCAAACAATTAGTAACAAAAACCATCGCTCATTCCCTCACCTATCAAGTTTTGATGTTCCAGCTGTTTCTCGCATCATTTGACATTGCTACGACAACCATACTGAAACATGCATGTATGCGTCTGAGTTTTTCCCTTTTTTTCCGGTGGAGTCAAGCCACCACTCGGAGTAAATGGTAATAGATGTCCATCGGTAGCAATTAAATAATGAAAGAATGAAGGATGCGAATGCAGCCATAACACTACTGGAAAAATGACCTGAAAAAATTTCAGGCTCTGAACGGGATTCGAACCCACGACCTTTGCGTGGGTGAATGATTCCGTCACCAGCGGCTCCACGGTTACGGACCTTAACTGAGGGAGACAGCACTTAGCTTCTCTTTGAGCTATTCTACATTTATCAAGAGATTATATAATCTCTTGCATTTATTTATTGTCTCTATTAATTGGACTATCCCTTTGTTTGTTTATCTTTTTATCTACAAGCCCAGAATTCGACCAATACTATGAAATTAAAGACTACTGTTACCTTTTTCACGATTATGGTTTTGATTTCAAGATTGACAGTTAGACACCGATGTACGGCGCCAAATAAAAGCCTCTCAAGACTTAGCCTAGCTAAACAAGGCTTCCTAGGTTAGGCCATTGCTCACTTGCATCTAACAGTTAATTTCTTGAGTAAGGTGCAAGAATGATATATAATGCAAGACTCAATCTTGTTCTCTCTCTACACATTTCACATCATCAGAACCAGGCATGAGTATGACCATCATGGTGCTGATGTCTCAGATGTTTAATAAACTGGACGCTCAGCAATGTTTAATTCGAGGCGAAATTTCTATCCGCGGCATGATGTTAAAAGGACATATCTTCATCGAGGAGAAGAATGGAATCTGGCTTACTTGTTTAGACAAGTGTGACGATGACGTCAGATGTCAAAGCTTTAACTTTGTCATCAGCCAAGGCATATGTGAGTTGAACAACCGCACCAAAGAAGCCAGACCTGAAGATTTTGTTCCGGAAAGAGATCGGTTCTATATTAAACGATCCAGGGAAAGAGGTATTATTCTTCTTTGTGAGTTTATCTAAACCCTTTTTTTAAGAATGGTAATCGTATTTTATACAAATGTGCCTAGAATATCTCTACTATCGATCCCGAAAACTGCAAATAAGGCCCGCAGTTTTTTCCTCAAGAGAACTTAACAATAGTGGTATTTAGTAATGACAGAAAAGCGCTAAAAAACAAAGTTTTTGACTTTTCTATTTTTAGTTCCTCTTGGATCCCTTGCCGAGTTGCCAGCTGAGTCGTGCGCCGAGATCAGGGCGAGTGAAGGAGAAGATGCAGTCAGCGGCAATTGCTGGCGAGGTAGTTCTGGCTCGTTGTGATAGGTCTAAACTAGGTAATTGGACGTTCGGGGTATTACATTGATTTATTGCTTCCGCCTCTTCCCGTAAGTCTTTCCTCACTGCTATAAAATGCCTCAAATTCCAGGCTGTTGTTATGATTACACGCTCTGGATTTACAAAATCAGAAACATATTTTTGTTGTTGCCGTTGCTTATTTCGCAGTTATTTTTGCTGTGGGTTCTGTCGAATATGACCGTTATTAACTTTCTACCTTATCCTATTAAAAACCAACATCGATGACTGTGCAAGTCATCCCTGTAAGAACAACGGGACCTGTATAGACCGAGTGAACGGATTCAACTACAGCTGTGCACCAGGATTTAATGGGACACAATGTGAAACAGGTAACCGTAATTGATAACATCACTAGCAATGTTCACAAACGATTGAGTCACAAACAATTGAGTGTCACTAGAAATGGGCAGACGAAGAGCAATTCGTCTTTGACTATTATGGCCTAGGAAAAAACCAGGAGAGAAGTCTTTTTTCTAGTTGCGGGGAAACTTTTATCTGTTTTATTTTTCCAACAGAAATGTTTGAATTCCTTCTTTCCAGCATATTTCCTTGTAGCAATTAGACAGTGAGCAGAACACATAACCCGAAGTTACACATGCTAAACACACTCGAGGGCAAAGTCCCTGGGTTATAACAGCACCTCTAGTATGGGGGAGGAGGGGGAGGGGGTGACAGCAGCTAGAGAGGGTATTACCCGGATTGGTCTGGCTCCAGGACCTAACTTACAGCTGCCGGGAAGGGGAAATGAAACGAGGAAGTATTTGCACGTTAAGACAAAATTTATTATTACAACAATTTTGTTACAACCTTTATTTACCTTGACGAATGAACGGCTTTAATGGAACACAATGTGAAATAGGTAGTCGCTGCAGATAACATCAGGTAATATCACGTACAAGTAATAGGGCAGAAATTGTCGACAGATGGTAGAATTGTGGGGTTAATTTAATTGACAATTTTCTGTTAGCCAACCACACGATTTCTCTAATGGCGGAGCTCCGGCGGCCCAATGGGCCGCCAAGCGGAGACCATACTTAAATAGGAAGGAAAAGGAAATCCATGACTTTATTTTCTCATGGTTATCATAGCTAGCGGTATTGCACGTGGGCGCCTACGCCCGACGACGAGGATGGCGACGACGGCGGAGTCACGCAAGATGGCGGCCATACTCCAGCTAATGGGTTTAGAGAGACAGGCAGCCTTGGTCCGTATAGCGTACTTCTTTGGTATTGGACATCCATTTCACGGTCAATTAACAGCAGTCAAAACAAGGTATCCGCTGACCCGTATCAGGTAAACATATCGCGGGCTCAAGTTTAAAGCTTAAGGAGAACACGTGTTTTTGAAGTTGACCGCTGACTAAGTGCTTGTTTTTCGATAAGATCTAGGGTTCATGTCAGGTCAACTTCTTGTAATCAGGGCCGGGTTGTTCGGAAGCTAGTTAACGCTAACCCAGGATTCAAAGTTCCTTTAATGGCTTTAATGGAACACAATGGGAAACCGGTAATCGCTGCAGATAACATCAGGTAACCTTACGTGCCAGTAATAGGGCTGAAATTTCGACAATCGATCAACAGATGACGGCATTGTGGAGTTAGTTCCACTGACAATTTCCTGTTAGCCAGCCTCACGATTACCGGCTAATAGTGGAGCTCCGGAAGCGAAGACCATGCTTATAAAGGAAAGAAAAGGAAACCCATGATGAATTGATTTTCACATGGTTATCATGGCTAGCGGTGTTGTTCGCGGGCGCATTCGCACGACAACGACGGCGACGGCGACGGCGACGGTGACGACGACGGCGACGACGGCGACGACGCGCAAGATGGCGGCCATACTGCAGCTAATGGTTGACAGAGACATGCAGCATTGGTTTACAGCGTACTTCTTTGATATTGGACATCGCTGTTACGGTCAAAAGTGACACCTGTCAAAACAAGGCATGCGATGACCAGTATCGCGTGACCATATCACTGGCTGAAGTTTAGATCTCACCGAGGTCATGTTTTTTTTTTAATTTGATCGCTGACCAAGTGCTGGGTTTTCGACTGGATCGATGGCTCATATTAGGTTAACTTGTTGTTATCAGGGCCGGGTTGTCAGGAAGCTGGTTAACGCTAACCCAGGATTAAAAGTTAACCAAAGTATAAATTTTTTTCTTGTACACAAGTGATTTTAACTTCTTTTGTCTTGTGTAGTTTGAGGTTATTCAAACTCAAAAACAGAAGGCCAGACAATATACAGAAACCCTCACCGCAAAGTTACAAAACTCGAATCAAAATTCTCGCTTAACGTGGGCTAGCTTAATCGGGCTTTGAATAGCCTGACCCAGGGACTCTGCTTTTAGGCTTGGGGCAATCTATGTTCGTGTAAGAATCTTAGAAATGTGAAGGTTTTGGAGTGGATTTCAGGCGCCAGTTCTAGTAATTTCTTTCATACTGAAGGCTTTGTTAAAGTCTTTTCTGATTCTGTTTTGGTTATATTCTCTTGTTACTGTACGTAGTTTCTTTTCACCACAATTCATTTTTGTGCTCGTTATGGGACACTGAACCATCCGTTGTGACATTTCAATGCTAATACTTACATTCCTTTGTTTTTAGACATCGACGAGTGCGCTGCACAGGTCAACCCATGTGATCCTGTTGCCAACTCTGAGTGCAAGAATACGGATGGATCGTACAACTGCCAGTGCAAAGATAGAGTTGTAAAGAACAGTCTTCATTGTGAAGGTGCTACACAGTTTTTATCATTAGTTTGTGTGGCTACTGTTGCTAGGCAACACTAGCCACTATGTTATCATATGCGTAAGTAAGTAGAGTGTCTAATTTTGGGATTGTGTTCGGAACTATTCGGTCGTCTGTAACTGGAAGTCGAACGGAAGTCGGTCCGATATTCATAGTCACAAAATTAATAGACAAACGTATGATATCCATTTTCTCTCGGTTTTACACGAACGCTATAATCGAACGTCTGCTGGTCTCATTTTGGACTTAAACGATACCAAACGACCAGCGAAGCTAAATCCTGCTCTCTCCAATGATCGAGTTTTTATCGACTACGCACACACAACGTATCGAAAACGTTCTGGTTGGGAGCTGGAGTTTTCAGGTAAGAATACTCTGCATTTATATGTGTTTGTCTTATTTTGGACCGTTAATCAGACACAGAGTTCAAACAATGTGCACAGTGTTTCTTCGCAAAAAGATTTTAGGCTTCTGAAGGTACAGATAGAATTGTCTTCAGGAAAACGTTCCCGGAATCGCTGATACACAAAAGGTTTAAAAATTGCCAGATCCTGTACGATCCTGTACATGGAGCATTTCGTAATGCTAAGCTGGACAAATCAAGCGGCTATCTTGGTCGTCTTACAACAAACAATAACACAGCACGAAAGACGCTTCTAAAGACGGAAGAATTATTTACGTACTTCTTTGTTTATCTTCTATAGCTGACATATGTAAGAATTACAAAACTCCGAGAGATGCACAAAGAAAATATGACTATGTAACAGTAAACCGCGGTCAGCACAAAAAGCCCGGTGTCGTATCCGAGGAGCTGCCGGCACAAAAATGGCAACGGCGAAATGTCCACCGAGGAACAGATGTGATGCAAACTTCCCTGCGTGGTTGAGTGGCGGCCATCCTACAGTAGCTGAGGGTAAAGTCAGAAGAAAAGTTTGCATTCACTATTTTGGAGGCTGTTGTGACAGATCATTCTTCATTAGAGTAAGACTAATCCAGCCATAGCACATGCGATTTGTGGTTTAGCTGAATAAGAGTGGACACTGCCTGACATTATAACTTACAGTAAAACTTAACCAAGGTTTGGTTGTTCAAAGCACGACCAAGCTGGTCAAAAATTAGCGTTATACTTTTTATTTCAGTTTTATAATCTTTAGCCATTTCTTTTTTCTGTCTAGTTCTGACAACAAGTTACAAACTCTAAGTCCTCAAAAAATTAGCAAAGAAAATACTTACACCTATGCAAGAAAGCTGGAAACTTCGATCAACTTGAAATTTGATAATTTCATCAATATTCTGTCGTTTCTGTAATTTTTGGAAAAGTGAGGGTTATTTAAAACTTTCATCACTACCGCTCCTCAAAACGACACATTTTACAAAGAAATTTGATTAGAAAGCGGGAGTAGCAATTTTTCTTGATTGCACGGAACAACCATAACTTTGTCTTCTGTTGAGAACAGCTATTCTTATCAGTTTTGTTTGATTTGTTTAAAAGTAGTTTATGAACACTTTTTTTCAACCAATTTTGATTAATATTGTTGATTATAGACCGTATACAATAGGGATAACTCGTTTTTGGTTTGCTGGAGTGAGAATTTTGTTTTCTATCATTGTTTTTTTTTTTATTGTTTTTATTCCATTTGTTTGTTTGTTTGTTTTTTTTTTTTAAACAACAACAACAACAACAGTGTAATTGCCAATCGGGAATACCGAAAGTTCTCTAGTAAACGTGGTTGGCTATTACCCAGTTCAGTTAAACAACAATAACAACAAAATTTAAAAAATTGTTGACATCCTAGACACGATAGAAGGGAAACAGCAAATGTAATCAATTTTGTATAAAATAATAACTTCTTGTAAATTTAACTGAGGAGCAAAGCGTAGCCTCTATTGTATAAGCAGATTGTATGAAGTGGCTTAACTAACCAGTTTTGCAACGGGAAGCATTCCTCTTTTGCATTTACAATTTTTGTTTTACTTTTTTTATTTTCTCAATTTAAAATTACATACTAAACTAGTAGTAGACTTCTTCAGAGAGTTTTACAAAAATGTACTAAACGCTTGTAGCCACACTAGCGGCTATTTCGAAAGACACAAACCATAGAGGTTGAACCGAATTTGCGAAACGGAGCAGACGAAGCTATGAAATATTTACGCAAGGCGTGGCAAAGCTTTGTCGCCACGGTTTTAGCCGTAGTACCAATGAATGCGATAGCGTCAGGCGCCTGTACAGGACGGGTAGAGAGGAGAGAATTATGAATTCCTTGCACGGCTGAAAATGTCGGCTGATATGGAATGACGGTGGTGGAACGGCGCTAGGTACAATATGGCGAATTTGACAAAAGAAATTATCTCATCTCTGGAAGTTCCAAGGCTGCTGATTTCTGTTGCAGCTTGTTGAGCTGGTATTTTATGTGTATATAATGTACATATTACGAAACCAGCAGAAGAAATCTCTTCCAGACATTTTGTAAGTTTTTTTTCGCAAGAAATTTTGTAAGTGTTCTCTTTTTGTTAGCCAATCATCTGACTCCGAATTATCTTCGGTGTTGTCATGTTTTCTATTATTGATTTATGCATCCCTTTTCACCACCTTTTTTTTAATTCGGATTAAAATCGCACGTAAAGAGACAGTTTTTAAAACCAAGGTGTTCCTCCTAATTAAATGCACCATTTTAGCGCTTCAAAATCACTCACAAAATAATTTCAGTAATTTGACAGTAAAGGCTGTGGATAGTTAAGCCAGTTGACCCCCAAGAAACCAGGAGTTAAATTGTAACACGTGCCATAATGATTATAATTTTACTTTGTTTTATTTATTTTCATTTTTTCTCTTCGGAAAATGAATGAAGTTTGTCATATTTAAGTTACAAGCGCCTCACGCGAATGGCAAAATTAGAAGCGTACAATCTGTTTACCAAAGGAAAAAGCATAAATTCAAATTCAGTTGCTTTAAAAATCTAATGTGCATGCAAGGCCGCAGAATAGAATGTTCGAAATTTAAATATAAGGTTATCTCGGAGTCGTAATGACGTTCTGACATAGATATGCATTCGATCATAAACAAAGCTACCTTGGACAAAAACACAAATTAACGAAATCAATATTTAATCTTGCAAAGCAAATTCAGAAGCATCGTGGATAATGACTTGGTTAACTGAGTGATTGTTAACAACATAAGTTTGGACCTTTAGGGAGGAGGATTAAAAATCGTATCTTTCATTGAAAGAAATATTCACCTGTAAACAGCACGCAATAAAAAGAAATTCCTGAAACGTAGCTTACAAACCCACAGATCGAAATGCTTAGCTCACGTTATACGTGCGTAATTTAAACGAAAACACCAAGCTAGAGCAGGTGGAGTCAAACTGACATGAGCAGAAATCGATCTGAATGGCTCACCTGTCACAGTTGCCACGTTTGCCAACCGCCGTGACACAACACACCATCTTTTATTACACTATATTGACTTACAATGAGCTGCTAGCGCTATCTCGACTACACATCTCCAGGGGGTGCTATCTCTATGCTATCCTCACTTCTCCCACAAGACTTGAGAACTGAAGACACTGTTGTGCTGTAAAAGTGGATGTGCGCTCTTTTTTTTTTTTTTGTCTTGGATTTCAATAATGCTTCGTCCAACGTACGCGGAGGGTGAGTTCGAAAACATCCTTACATTTTAATTTATAGCCTTAAATTCCCTTTTTATACTCTTCTAAAAATAGCAAAATTGTCCCATATCGTAGGTGCGCGTGGATTCCAAGACTTACGGTCTCCTTCCCCGATTATGGCTCCTGATTGGACTTGATTGGTCAAAAACCCATGTTTCATCAGAGTATCAAACATAGAAAAAGCGTGGACACTCGAGAAATGCAGAAATCACTCGCCTGCGGCTCGTGTTTTCTACATTTCCCTCGTGTTCTCAAATACCCGTCAAGTTTTATCACAGTGTAAAACAAGGCTTGGGTTTCTTTATTTGTTAAGTATTGACTTATAATGAACTGGTATCTCGACTACACATCTCCAGCTGGTGCTATCTCTGTGCTATTGTGACTTTTCCTACAAGACTTGAGAACTGAAGACATTGTTGTGCTGTAAGTGTGAATTTGCGCTCGTTGGTTTTCGTTGGTACACCGGTTTTCCTCTCTTAATAAAAACCCAGGTTTTAAACATTCAATTTGATCAAGAATCCGACAGCTACAGGTTTGTCAGCTACAAGCCTGTTACGTGCGATCCTCCATTCTCAAGGCAATTGATCTAATAACTTAATATTTTCATTCAGTTAGAATTCGTGAGCATTACGCAAAATTGTCATGTTAAAATTTTCTTGGGTAAAAACTGATGTGATATTTAATAATCACTGGCAAAAATGGAGAAAAATAATCATTTTGAATATGTTTTTTTTTCGTTTCTGCCTCAATTGCGAGTGTAATTTTGTCCCTTAATGGACGATGCGCGATGAATGCAAAAGATAAGACCCAAATTTTGATATGCCAACTGTTTCTTTGCGTCATTTGACGTCTCTGTGACAACCACATTTTTACATGTGGATCAAACCAAATTTCGCAGGTTGTACATAATTCGGCCAGCATTGCAGAACCAGTACCATTTTTACATTTCATTATCACCTTAGATTAAGTTTCTAACAAGTTATGTTATTCTTTTTTACTTGCTGAGGACATTGGGGTTGGGCGGGGGGGTGGGGCTTCTCAAAAATATAAGGAAAACTTGATAAATCATCATAGCCTCCCCTTTCCCCCATTACATACATCATGAACCCTGCATGCGCTATTTTTTTCCTAGTGTCATAACTTTTAGCCGTTTTCTTTGTTTAACTAGATACTGAAACATATATGTATGTATTAATAATGCATGCTTTTGAAATAAATAAGCAAGCAAAAACTAAGGTCTCGACATTTAAAAATAATGTCCCGACATTTTGGCGACCTCATGACGCCATTATCAAGGAATGAATAAATCAGAGCGAGTTCAAAAGAGGTAATTCCTGTGGAGAAGAGATTATCTCTTGCTATAGATTTACATAAGTGAAGTTAAATTTGACAAAGACTATAGCGGAGATCGAATCTGTTTGTACATTCAAGCGTGGTCTTAATTGTTTGATGTACAAAATTTCGTTCATTAACCAGTCAAATATGTTCCTATTCCCATTCCTTGATAATAGAGAGGTTACACATGACGTTTATATATACGTCAAACGGCAAACGGCAAAAATGAAACTTTTTCCGTCTCTCCTCAGCTGTTTGTACTTTAGAGTGAAAATATTTGTATTTGCCGTGAATGGTAGGAGACATTTTTCTATGGTTGTGAGATTTATTTAAGGATTAGAAGAAAAGAATAAAAATTCAGAGGTAATATTTGCCGTTTGCCGTCTGCCGTAAACGTCATGCTTAAACTCTCTAATGGCGGCATAAGGTCGCCGAAACGTCGGGACATTATATCGTTAGTTTTTACTTTCTTATGTTTTTATGTCTCTGTCTGAGTTTTTCACTTTTTCCTCGGTGGAATCAAACCTCTAACCAAAGAAGCGCGTTGTTTGAGCGGTAGTTAAATTCAGCAGTTCCCACAATCCGAGTCGCTCCATAGTAACAGGGCTTGACTCAGGTTTCTAACGGAGGCAGCACTTGACTTGTACTTGAGATACTGTAGATTTAGTTATTGTTTCTATTTGATTCTCACTGTCTTGATTGTTTATCTTTTTGTCTATAAGCCTTGAATTCAAACAATAATTTTTAAATAAGGGCTATTGTATTTTAAGCTTCTTTTGATTTCAAGGTTTACACTGATTGCGCGCTTATCTAGAACCCAGATGTCCTGCGTCCAAGCGTAACGCAGAACGCCCAAAAAGAACTTCCGACACTTACAAAAGGGGAAGCTTTTAAGGTTGGGACATGGCGGCGTGGCCGAGTGGTTTAGGGCGCTGGATTTGAAATCTGGAGGTCCCTGGTTCAAATCCTCCACACTACCGCTATCTGGATTTGTTCTCGGTAGCCCCGAGTTCAACTCCTCGACCGCGTTGTGTAAATAGCCAACTGGTCAGCCTCCAACCAGTTGGGATTCTTAATAGTTTATGTTATATTTGAAATATTTGTTTATTTATTTACAGTGTCCCCAATTAGGACATTAGTGCTAAATACATCGACACTTAAATAAAGTGATTATTATTATTATTATTATTATTATTATTATTATTATTATTATTATTATTATTATTATTCAAGAGTCAGTCTTTTTTTTCACCATACAAATTTCACAACTTCAGAACCTAGCCGTTGGCTTTCTCACGCTGGGAGAATGAGTCTGGTCTTCACGCTGCTTGTGATGTGTCAGATGTCTTACGAACTGGACGCTCAGCAGTGTAGAAGTGAATATTCCATCCCCGGCATGATGTTAAAAAGACATATCTTCATGGCCAAGAAAACTGCAAACTGGTTGAAGTGTGTAGACAAGTGTAACCATGACATCAGATGTCAAAGCTTTAACTACGTCATCAGCCAAGGCATATGTGAGTTGAACAACCGCACCAAAGAAGCCAGACCTGAAGATTTTGTTCCGGACAGCGATCGGCTCTATATTAAACGATTAGATGGAAGAGGTATTGTTCTTCTTTGAGTGTTTTATCTCTATCTTTTTTTTTTATAAGAAAAGTATTCGTCTCTTACATAAAGGTACCCGAAATCTCTCTATATTCTGAGGACTGAGAACAATGCTCGCAGAGAGCGAGACAATTATGACACAAAAGCCCTGAAAGAGCAGTGTTATTTGTCTTTTCTATATTTTTAGTTCCCCTCGGATCCGTTCCCGAGTTGCCAGCTGAGTCGTGCGCCGAGATCAGGGCGAGTGAAGAAGAAAATGTAGTCAGCGGTTATTACTGGTTCGATTCAATTAAACCTGACGAGATAGTGTTGGCTCCTTGTGACATGCCTGACCAAGGTAAATAGACGTCCGGGGTTTTACCTCGGTTTAGTGCTTCCGCTTCCTCCAATAAGCTTCCACTCTCCCGCCTCCTCTTCCGACGTCATCTAGCTGCAAATTATACAATAATCATGTGAAGGACACTCTGGGTCACGGGTAATCACATCATGTCAGGGGTTATCAGCCTCAGCCTTCGGCTTCGGCTGATCACCCCCACCTCGACCTTGATTTTTCTGGATATCACAAAATCCCCATCCAATAATTTTTTTTAGTATACACCACACAAGTGAATAGTGCTTTTCGCGCGCTCTGATTGGTTCACTCGGAGGTGATTAGCATGTACTATTCACCTCCACTTCGGTGAATAATTGTTAAATGAAATGGAACAGCATGCATGAAGTTACCAAGTTAATCAAAACTATAACAAAATTCTCCAACGTGATTGGCTATCAGCAGCCCAATTTGAGCATTAATTGGACAGTGTACGCGTCATGCTTGTAATTGGACAGTACGTGTCATTTTGCGCGCGCTGTTGCGGTGCACTTTGTTGAGTAAACTGCTGTGTTTTTGAGCATTCATAACGACGTTTAATCGTTCAGCGCTCAATCGATGGTTTGTTCGTTTCTCGAATTTTGTCATAGTTTTGATTAATTGGTAACA
>Ga0126339_10000741_pt1 | contig 19484 bp, 22 predicted proteins | sample OrbTmetagenome_2_FD_92532 | JGI IMG/M metagenome (GOLD analysis project Ga0126339, IMG submission 92532) | Coral microbial communities from Petempiche,Puerto Morelos, Mexico - Orbicella T R C metagenome | ecosystem: Host-associated > Invertebrates > Cnidaria > Coral | place: Petempiche,Puerto...
CCCAGCATTAAGTTCGCCGGTACCCATTTATACACCTGGGTGGAGAGAGGCACTGTGAGAGTAAAGTGTCTTGCCCAAGAACACAACGCAATGTCCCCGGCCAGGGCTCGAACCTGGACCGCTCAATTCAGAGACGAGCACACTAACCATGAGGCCACTGCGCCTCCCAAGGGTTCCACTGTATTTGTAACTAAATTCCAATAACTTTTATGGTACAAAAAGAGTAAAACAACTTTGCTTACACTCCCTTAGTTTTCTTTCCCAGATATGCTGGGGCCATTTTGTACTCTGTTGTCTCAGCTTTGGTTCTGAATCTGCTGGCTGTCGAAATATAAAAAAGACCAAATATTACAAAGGTAGTAGGTAATACAGTAGATGTAAAGTTTCACAATTAATCATAATGTTCATAATTAATCAATGACCTGTGATTAAACTTACGATGCTCTCAGTGTTTCCTTCCCCACATAAATCTGGGTCAAAGTTACAGGGACTTGGTTCCTGCTCACTCTCCTTGAGACTTTCCATTAGAACCTTGATGTAGTGTGTCGCAAGCCTCAATGTTCTGTTTTTTTGACAAATTCATGAAGTGCAGCAAATGCATTGAGCATAGATATCATGCAGCGTTTGCTTACTGCACTAAAACATGTACGTATATTAGGAGTGGGTTTCTCAGAGGCCATTGTAGAATCTGTAGAGTGAACTCATGACAATTCAACACATGTCTTTAATCAACATGGCGACCCGGAAAGGACAAGGTCCCAGCATGCATTGCAAGCAAAGAAGATGCATAAAAAGTACATATATGGGTGTAACCATACACCTCCCTTCCTACTACAATCAAGTGAACTAATGAAGATAAAGGAAATTGCATGTCTACAAACATTGTTCCATCCTTAAACCTGGATTTGATGCCAAACACACCATTACTTAAAGTCTGACTGCCAGATATTCACAAGACTTGATAGTGCATAACACAATCTCTGAAGGGCATAAATGTAATAACTGTCTCCTAAACTGCACTGGTAGAGTCAGACATATTAGTCTAGAGGTTTAATCAATCAGACGGCTTAACAATTCTCCCTGAATGTGTTTGTAATGAAGCTGTTTGACTGGGGACAGGCTGCATTGGAGCTTTGGTGGTAGCACACAGGAGCTTAAATGGACCAGTCATTTCGTCTGTGTCCTGAACAGTATGATCACATGCAGAACTGGTGAAAGTGGTTTGCTTGTCTACCTTTGAAGGGGACTGCAACTCAGCTTTGACAAGAGTGGATCTGTTACCTTGTAGTGTGCCCTTCTCTGTTTCAATGATAAAGGAGCAAGGATGCTGAGTGCACCCCAGGCCGCACAATCCCTACGGACATGAAACATATTTTGCAACCTTTTGTATTTTGGCTCTAACGAGCAGATCTTTTAAGGATTTCCCTTTCTTATATGGAAGGATAGGTGGTTGTTTGAATATCTGGCAAAGTACCAGTTGATTTTGTACGAGATGCCATTTTTTGAGTAAAGCTTCTTTTAAATTGGATATTGATGGTTGATATTGTGTTTCAACAGGCAAGATTTCTTTCCTTTCTTTGTTCTGTTTAAGCACTGTAGTTCTTGCTGTGAATTTTATTCCTGATAGGATTTTGTCTATTAGATTGTGAGGGTAACCTCGTTCTAGCAAGTGTTTCTTGAAGTTTGAAATGTTCTCTTCAAAGGTAGTTTTTAAGGAGTTTGTTCTGAGGATTCTTAAGCAGTCGCCCTTCATGAATCCATTTTTAACACTTGGTGGGTGGCAAGACGTGAAATGTGTGTACTGAAAGGTTTCCGTTGGCTTAAAATGTTTTTATATCAAAGATCGATTGTTCCTTGAATCTGTTCCCTTTGTATACAACCGTGTCTAGGAACACAGTCTCGGTGTCAGAGATATCAGCTGTGAATTTGATAGTTGGGTGATGTGAATTTGCTTGTTCAATGAAAGTTTCAATGTTGGTTTAACTTATGTCCCACAATGAAAAGATGTCGTCAATGTAGCGTTTCCAAACCGTAGGTTAAAAGATGGTTTTGCTCAGGATTTACCATGAATATGTTGGCAACGGAAACAGCCATTTTCATTCCCATAGCTGTCCCATGAATTTGAAGATATTGCTTTCCATTGAATTGGAAAGAATTTTCTTTTAGAACTAGTCTGAGCATTTCTTGGAGGTAGTGTGTCGGTACGGGAGGGCTGTCTTTGCAAAGATTATCATATGCTTTGCATACTGTGTCAATACCCTCGTTTTGTGGTGTATTTGTGTAGAGACCTGTGACATCCGTCGATACAGGGAATGTGCGGGTTTTAACCTTTGTGCTTCCAATAAGGTTTATAAAGTCAGTTGTGTCTTTAAGGTATGGGTAGGGTGTTTACCTGCTGGCTGCTGATGGGTAGGCTGTTTACTTGTTGGCTGTTGATGGGTATGTTCCCATGCTGGCAGTCAAATATCTTGCAGCCCATTATGTAAAATTCTACTCCTGTGAACTTTATTTTTGTGCCATTGACCTCTTTGGGGTCCTCCTAATAGAGTCTGTGACTTCCGTTTCTATAGTCTATAGACAACCAAAACCACCATTTCAAGGCCAACAAATGCAACATGATTTTAATCATGATAATGATAATGATGATGATGATAATGATAATGATAATAATGGTTTTATGATGACTTTTCTACAGAGTAGTTCTACATTCATCATATGCTAACTAAAAGTTAAAGACTTGTGGAAAACACGAGTATGTAAAAAATTAATTATGTAGATTCACAACAATCTAATCTGAGTCCGGCCTTAGTTTTCAAAAACTTGTAAGCTCTCCTGGCAAATGTTTTAGCATTAGACTCAAGCTTGATCTTATCTGGCAGACTGTTGAATAACCTGGAGGCTGAGTCTTGACATGTTCCTGCTTCAAAGGGCACAATCCTTTTCGATGCCCAGAAAGCCAAAAAAACAAAAAAACTTGAAAAGAGCTCTAGTGCTAAATTTGGCGTGTCCTAAGCAAGGTGCGTGACTGAAATTGTAAGTTACACAACGGTGCACTGAACCGTGACTCAAATGATCCACTTCTGTGTACTGAGGTAATTTCCAGCAAATGAACAAAGACAATGTTTTGTGGATGATCAAAAGTTGCATTGATCTGTAGCCAGAGATTGGCTAACACCAGTGTTTTGACTGGCATGAATCATCCAATTTAGATCAATGTGGCAGCACGAAACAAAGAAGTAAAGACATGTAATTACAGAGAAAGCAAATGTGGGCAACAACATCAACAAAAAGAAAGCTTGCCAGATAAGTGAAATGGCTTTTGTGCTAACACAAAACGGGTACTCACTAATATATAAAGCTTCTCAGGAGTTGGTAACGTATTCAGAATAATTTCATGTTAGTTTTGGGAGCATCATTCTAATGTCATGATGTGAAGAATGCACTGCAAAAGCCATTTGCAAAAATTAAAACTTTTGCTGTAATTCAAGTTTACGTCAGACACGCTGAATCTCGTATCTCTCTGTCGTCGAAGTGACACTTGTTCGAAATCTTAGATTACATGGAAGTCACGCATGTGGTTGTTTGCTCACTTCATTGATATGCTTGTTTGTTGATTGTTTTTTTTTGTATCCTGGAGTATTTCAGGATGGTCGTGATTTAAATGCAATTTGTGCAAGTCCCCGAATATCACATTTTGTTCATGGTTTTGTAGTAGCTTTCTTCCTGTGCAAATTAAGATTATTTATTTAGTGTTGAGAGTTATTAAACTTAACCGCGCTGTGGTCACTGGACGTAATATTTATCTTTAGCGCTTGCATTTCGCTTTAAAATGTATCAGGTACGACCCATCCTTCAACAAGCTTATGATACCCCCTCCTTATTGCTAATAAGGTCAGTGAAAGAGAATTTATTTAGTTTAACTGAAGAAGCAACGTAAGTGAAATGACGTTCTTTTCATCGCAAGGTTGAAATGGACAATTTTAAGTTCTAAAACTTGTCTATACTGTAACAACACTACATTGGAACACTTTCCGAATTAGGTTGACAATCACTGATTAAAACACCTTTGATTTCAAAAGGAACAACCCCTACTTCTGAGCAAGACATTTGCAAATATGATACAAGGTTTTCAAGGCCTTCAATGCTCAGCAAAGTACATTTCCCAAATGAATGGGGCATGCCATAAAAATCTTTTGAATGAGTCAAAAATCTTAAAGCTTTGTTCAGAATTTTTAAACTTTGCAAATGTATTGATGCCACCAGTTAACAAACAACAGTTGCAGTTTAGTCTAGAATTTTGAAATACAAGAGAGATGTTGGGGACTCAGAATTTTTCTTTGTCCCACACTCGTGTCATGTTGATTAATTCACCTTCACACAAGAGAGATGTGTACGCCATTATTTGATGTCATGAACAAACTTTTGGTTTAATGACTCACTGTATTGTAATGTATTCACTTTGTTGTACAGTGAAACAAGATAGGGAACATCAGTTAACGGCAAATAATAATTTGCCTGTGCAGAATATCTTATAGAAACATATAGATTATTTCCAATGGTCAAAATATTATCCATTCAACGAAATAGTTGAATGGAGATCCCCATATTTTCCTCTGATTGAGTCAAAAAGCACTGGAAACTATGTTTTAAGTTCAAGTACAGTGCAAAGTAACAGTTTCTTTAAGTTTGAGACTTTATCGTGCAACCCGCAGAAATCAATTAAAGAAAACAAATATTGGCTTCTATATACGAGAGTACAATGACTCCTTGCAATATAGCTGGCACAACTCACTTAATACAATCAAAAAAACATTAGGAGATGACTTCTCCTTACCTTGTAAATTAATCGCACTGAGAAAACAAGTGGAAATTCGCCAAATGACAACAGCTGAGAAGAGTAATGGCCGCCACACATAAACACTCATTTACAGAGTCCTCTCTCTTCCTAATAGAGACCACGTGACAAACACTTGGCTCTCGTATACAAATAAAGAAAGAAAGAAATATCGCCGGTCCTGACAAAGTGTGGGGAAATCCCACACAAAAACTGAAAGAAAATTGTATGACTGACATGACGCCAGTTTTCACTTATCCCAAATAAACCCTCAAATGAAGGTTGTCATGGCTGAAAATTTCAGACATTAGAGCCCGCATGGCAGTAGCGGCTTTTCCCAATCGATAATAAAAATGGTGTGTGATATTACAAAACATTATGTGAGACGCGATTGACTTACGAAAAATACAACAACAACTAATGCTGTTTTTCAGTTTGCCAAAATTGAGTATCATTCAGAGACATTTCAGCGCTATTTTAGTTAAAAAATTTACAAAAATGAATTCCATACCTTTCACTCGGAACGATATCGTTTAGCAACTTCAGATCCAGTGAAAGCCTTGCAAACTCTTGCATATCACTGACAAAACAATCAAAGATTGCATATTGTACAGGAAATAACAAAAAATCTAACAACACTACATAATTTGCCAAAATCGATGCATAACATACAGTTTAAGCCCTATCTGGAAAATAAAAAATCCTATCTTTGGCTTATGAAATTACCTTTCACTTCGGCTGTTAAAAACCGTACACAATGAAATAAGTCCTGAGAAGAAAGGCTGACATGTCATGCAGTTCCTGTTCTGTTCCATTGCAAAGAAGGCAAATAATTCTCGGTCTTTGTGCCTTGTTCTTGCCCGAAAACCCTGCATGTTTGGTATCAAAATTTTCAGAAAGAGCCAGGCTTTCTTGGCCTGCAGTTTTCTTGTACAGCAGTTTAAAGTTAAGCCTGCAATCGTTTTGTATAGCAGTATCAAGCATCTGCGCAAAAGCATCTCGCGGGAAATGCGCACGAGAATTTAATTTTCATGTTTACTATTTCTCGGACCACTGCAAGTAAATTTTTTTCGCTGTTATTTAAAAGAATCGTAGAAACAGTTTCTTTAGAAACTACAAATTCTCAATGTCTGACGTACTGAGTTATTATGACCGGCAGCAGTATTTCAACTGCATCGACATTGATTCAAATCACAGTTTACAATATATAGCAAAGCAATGTGTCAACAGTGATCAGATTCTTCTAACAGTAAACGTAACTAACAAATGTTTAAAAAGCTGGTACGAGTTTAAGGAGCAAAAAGCGTTTCCAGATGTGAAGTTCATTGACATCGCAAATGCATCGATCGGTGAAAGGTTTGGGATATTGATAAGAAGAGACTGCAAAAGAATTGAAAATCACTTTAGGAGGCCCACGTCCACAGTGAAGAGCCAGTTTGTTGGAAAGTCCAGCAAAAACAATGTAACATAAAGATAGCCATACGTAAGGGGAAGTGCAAAACATTTCTGAAGTCGAGGAGGAGTTGAAAGAACAGAAGAAACAAAACAAAATACTGCAAGAGAAAACTGAAGATTTTCTACTCGAAAAAGATCTACATGAGCTAATGGATCAACTTCGGGAAGACTTAAGAGAGAATAGAGGAGCTGTAGGCTGATTTAAAATTGGTGAACAAGGAGAATGCCCATTTGTCTCAGTATGTAGAAAAATTGGAGAAAATTGAGAAACTAGAAAACACAGGCAAGAAATTTACTGAAGTCCATGAAAAACAACAGCAGAGGAAACTAGGAGAGTTAAAAACTAAGGCTGAAAGAGCTCTATGGTTCGCAGAGACTTTTGGCCTTAGGTTAAGCTCTTTGGAATTTCTAGATCACAGTGGTAAGACTCACAACATCAATTACCAAGGCCAAGGAGCTAAATCATTCAAAGAGTTGTCCAAAGAAGACCAAGATAAAATTAAAGAGATTGTTTACTTAACAGACAAATTTTGCATAGGGGAAGCAGCTTATCGTGAGCTCACATTAGCGTGTGGAGGGGAGAGTCTACCTAGGTCTTACCTGGTGAGGCAAAGCAAGAACCAGCTAAATGAGCTGGTCCACATACGAAGAACCCCTGGTACAGCAGAAGGAGCTCAACTTGACTTTGAGAGTGAACTTCAGAACACAATAAGGAAACTGGTAAGTAATTCAGTTTAGTGTTCTCAACCAGTTGCAGTCATTAAACTGGTACACCTGGTATAATAATAATAAGAATAAGAATAATAATAATAACAATAACAATAATAATAACAGTAATGATGATGATAATAACAATAATAATAATAATGATAATAATAATAATTAATGACTATAATTATAATAGTAATAATGATGGTAATGATCATGTTAATAATAGTGATCATGATCATGATCTGCAGAAAATCCAAGATGAACCAGATGCAAAATTTAACGTTAAGAAAAGTGGTGATGGCACAAGAATGTCCAGGCTTGCAAACTTTGTCATTATGTCATACTCAGTTGTGGATAATGATGATGTCATGTCATCAAAAGGTAACACATCATGCAGTGAGTGGCAATTTATCGTTCCCTGTGAAGTTCCTTTTATCTCTTTCATTTATTTAATACTTGTCTTTATTAGGGAACAATACAGTTGCAGTAATAAAGAGTCAAGAAAGCTATGATCTTCTGAAGGCCTCATGTAAAGATCATTCTGTTTAATGCCATTAACAAGATTGTGAGGGAAGGCAAGGTAACAGTTGATCAAAAGGAGATACCAATTGAAATGTTTCTGGGTAGAGACTATAAGGTAAAGTATATACTGCATGTAAATTTTATGTGTGTATAACTAATTAAGTATGGACCATTTCAAAATCCCAGCAAGTACAATGGCAAAAAAGACTGTTGATTTTGTTGTCCTTATTACCCTGGTTTGTTTTGCAGTTTCTTCTACTCATACTAGGTATGAAGGGTGCAACCTCAGATTATTCATGCCTTTGGTGTACTATTCACAAGAGAGACAGGTAAATATCCTTCACCTTCCAGCAGTCTGCCTGCATGAATAATAACTGACTTCTGATCAACTGCTAGATTCTCCTTCCAGTTTGTATTGTATATGCTCATGAAACAAAGGGAGAATTTGGCTAGATCAGGAGTCACTTAGGGCCTTATTTGAAACATTATTTGGAATAAGGCCCTAAGTGACTCCTGATCTGAAGCCAAATTCTCCCTTTGTTACATGAGCATATACAAGACAAACTGGAACGAGAATCCAACAGTTTATCAGAAGTCACTTAAGGCTTTATTCCACTCACCCCTTCAATTGTTAGGTTATGAAATAAACTCAATATTTTTTGTATTTATTTTGTTTGTATTCAAAATATAGACATGACATGTCTAAAGCCAGAGATTATTACAGGCAAGAACATCTTGTGAGAACTCTTCAAACCACGAAGGACTCTGCGAAGAATCAGAAGTTTTCCTGTGCCCATCAGCCCTTGCTTGAAATTCTGTTACAAAATGTTATACTTGATGAGCTACATTTTGATGCTGAGAGTTACAGGTACATGTAGTTTGTTTTGTGAAACTCTTTTGGTCTGTTTTGTTCTTATGCAACATAATGAACTCATCCTACTGACATTGTTTGAAATGTTAGGGGAATAGAAGGAAAATATTTGCCTTCTTGATGAGGCAAAAATAACTCTTGGGAACTTGGAGAGGTTACTTACGAGTTATATTTTACTTGTATCTACAGATGTTTTGACTAACAACTTAATTAGAGAAGCCCTCAGCCGGGACAAAAAGGAAAATTTAAACGAGCCCCCTAGCCAGAGAACAACCAAACACTTGGATTCACTCAAAGCTGCTACTAGCAATCGTGGTGTGTCCTTTAATGTATGGGAAGAGAAAAATGCTGATGGGAAAGGCAGCAGTTGTTATGACTTCACAAGCTTAATGGGTTCTGACAAGACACGTGGTACAACTAAAATTCTTCACTGCAGGAAACAGATACTCACCCAACGAACCTTCCTTCTGCTGATTATCCTTTTCACCTCGTATAGCTTTCCTTTTTTTCTTCTATTTGCGCTAGGTGCACTATCGTACAGAACCACAAGAGAGACTGAATTCAACTGTCTGTAGTCCACCCTACCACACGTTTGACGACTTCGATCCGCCATCTTTCCTTGTGTTTTTCTTCATTTTTTGGTAATAAACCGCCGACACCCACGCGGGTTCAAATGTCCGAAATTTCTAGCCATGTATTAAAACTGGAGAACAATATATCCTCCTAGCCCCTGCAGAGATTATTATCGAGTAGGACACCAACTTTTAAATTCGCAGCAGTTATTGTCTACTCATTTGATGTCATGATATGTTTCTTAAATATGCTAGGAATACAAACAAACATGATTCAATTCTTGGTAATTCAAATTTCCTGCTCATGCTAGATGACTTTGGAATCAAGGTTTATTCCGCACAACATTCAACTTTTTAAAATACAGTATTACGTTCCAAGTTCCCATCCTGATAGCTCTTTTTCTGAGAAGGGTGTTCGGCCTAGCAGCTTCCAGATTCATCCGGCTTTCATCACAATGCGTCATCCTTTCTCTCCCAAGAGCTGAGGTAACTTGGGTCATTCTTGTATGTGTTTCTGTAGCAAGCGAATGTTTTACAGGGTGAGGTTGCTAGCCTCACGCCCAACCCTTATACCCTAAGGTATTATACCCTAATATTTACCCATACTATATACCCATATACTATATACTATATACCCATACCCATATTTACCATAATATACCCATTATACCCTACCGTTCCTTCCAGAGGACCAGATTCCATCCGCTTTCAGAAAGGTGAAATGTAAGGCAGCTACTAGACTCTTAGAGGAGTTAGCAAAGTACATTGACAAGACCTGGATCACTAGCACCACCTGACCCCTGCATCCTGGAGCATTTACCTTCAAGCCGTCTGCACAAACAACGAAGTAGAAGGTTGGCACAGTGGCCTCAACAGATGTGCCCAAGGGAAGAGTCAGCTGTCCCTGTACATGCTGATCATGCTGCTGCGCGAGGAGAGCTGACTAACATCTCTCCGGATCAGATTGGTTTCCCCGGAAGAAAGCTTTGCCATGTCCTGCAAAAGACGTACCGACAACTGGAATCCAAAATCGTCAACTTGTGGGACTGTTACGAAAACGGAGAGCAGTCCGTCAAACAACTACTGCGAGCGTGTTCACATTTGTATGGTCCTCACAATGATTGACAAACAATACGCAAGCCTCAGACCTTGTAGCCTTTGTACTCAGTCAAATAAAACAAAAGGGCTTTTTTAGGAGCCACAAATCTATGAAAGTCGTGATCAACAGCGCATCAGTCTGTGTTTTGTAGTTTCTTTGGTTAAACACGAGGGGAATAAGGGCTGGGTTTCTATCCTGCTGACACAAGGTCTCTCATGCTTTCACATGACCTTGTCTTATTGTTTCCGGTCGGCCCAAATCTCGTTTGTGCATCGCATATTAAATTTCAAATGGCCACCATTCACAAGTTAACTCAACTAGTACTTAGTAAAGACTATAACAAGTGTTTTTGGTCAAACACAAAATTTTGGGGCGAACTCCAAAAGTTGGGGGTGAACCCAATTAAGGTGGGGGCAAACTTGGTGGGGCAAATTTGCCATGGGGCGAAACTGGTATCATGCGGCAAATTGCCCTAGTTCCGCTCATCTGTGTGTCATATGGTAGGAGTGCCTGCAAATTAACTGCTGCCACACAGCTTTAGCAAGCCTTTGATGTGAGGCAAATCTGCAAGAGTAGATGTGTTTTATTACTTTCAAGTTATTAGTAAAATCAATATTTTATCCATGTCAACTGGAGCCCTAGAAAATAAATCCCAGCAGTAAAAGTGGTTGGGCTATATAGCCCTACCAGCCCCTCTCGCCCCACAGTCTCTGCTTCAGCATAAAACAATTATGCCTTAAAAGCAGCGTCAAGATGTAAATGAGGCATTTAAAAATGAGCCAGAGTCCCACTAGGGATTAGCTAAAATAGTGTACATGACTGAAATCTGGATGTGCTCATTAATAGAATTGTGGTCACGCATCAAATGCCGTGCTTCTAGAAACAATCTTCACAACCACTGCAAACAGCAGTGCACTATCTGTGCATCATTGAGATAAAATTCGTGACAGTTTTGTGCACAATGTTGTGCCAACAAAGAGTTCTTATCACCTGTAATCATGCCTCTTTTGTGCTCTTTGGTTCTTGTTTTCAAAGCGCACAAGGTTTGGCCGATAGACACTTTTTTTGCAGTCTTTTTGCAATTGAACCAACAGTTTTTGTGGGCTTATGGGGCACATTTGCACGAAATTCCATGTATGTACGGTTATACTACATTCTTCAGGCTGGCTGACTGGTGTTGTGGTGTTTTGACAGCTTTTTATGAACTGATCTGTCTGAACTTGAGATTTTGCCATGTAAACAGACTGAATGGAAACGATATTAATAGGCAATTATAAACTCGAGAGACATGGAGAGGTTTAATATACTTTACTACTTGTGCTTATATTCATGAGAGGAATGCATTCTGTTGGTTGCAAGAATGCATTCTATGTTAGGAAGATGTTCTTAGTGGAATGCATTCTCAATGGAATGCATTCTTGTTCCAAACTGTTCCCTTTCACCAGAAGTTTTGGCGTTTCTTTGGTGTTCCCACAGCATTCTATTTCACATTCCATTTGCGTTCCAGTAACATGTTCCCTGTCAGGTTAATTCTGTCAGGTTCTTTACCCCTAAGAGGTAAAGGAAGCTGAATTAAACAGCTCTTTGTGCTGCTAGCCAAAAAAGGGCAATTTAAAATCACACAATTAAATGAAACAAGGCGACATTAAAAGAACACAAACAGTCATTAAATGGTCGTAAAACATTCTCTGTACTGTGTGTGAAGTAACATTAGAAAGCATAAATGGCAAAATTAAAGCCATACACCATCTCATAGTCATAGTTGAAAATCTTTTACTGTTGTTTTAGCCTCTGTATGAACAATGCATAAAATAAAGAGTGCTTAGTGTATCTTTCTAAAAGTCTGCATCAATATGACTATCAATCACCTCCACAGGGAACACCCTTCGAGGATCTCCTGAATAAACATAGTTATCACAAAGACGCTTGAAATATGCAGGGAGGTATTGATCCTTGGAAGGAACCATCCATAGCTTCTTTGATGCAAACTTTGACAAAATACCCTGTTGCATCAACATGTAATGCCATGTCAGGTAATACTGTTGGCTAATGAAAAACACAATGTTGAAAAAATAAATTATAACCAAGAAATAAAGTGTTGTTTCATGTGTACTTGTCATCCACCTATCACTAGGTGAGTGTTAAAAAACATGACTTGTCTGCAACTCTACCTTTCTATACCAAAGCCATGGGTATACCAGGCTATTTGACTTGATAAAGTTACCCTGGGGAAACTGGCTTTTTCCCGCATAACCAATTGTACCTCAGGGAAAATGTACCAAGTTAAATAACATGGCTGGGTTGAGCAATACCCTAGCCAAAACCCTATATGTATTGCAAGGTCATTCAGAGGATGGCAAGGAGGGAGGAGTACCAAATATGATGCATCATGCTGAAGTTTCACATTGAATCACACAGCAAGCAGAATGTTTTAACCAATCACATGTCACCTAATAAGGAGTGAGTGCACAAATTTAAAATGGTGAGATTTCAATCTTTTCAATACAGCATTGAACGTTATGTTGTATCCAACTGTTGGGCATAGGATTTGACTAAGAACAGTCCCTCTTTCTTCAACAGCATGAAAATTGGGGGTGCAACATGTCTAGCAAGTTATGTATGTTTTTTTCTGTTTGTTTGTAGTCATCATAAACACCCTAAATGCTTAGGAAGAGAATTAAAGCTTGTAAATTGCCTCAGTCATATTACTCTGGCAACAGCCCTGATTTTACCATAGCATAGTAGTGTAACATGTTTGATAACAGTCTTTCTCTCTGTCTTTCTGACTTTTAACTCTTTGTAGACCTTGGTATAAGACATGAGCTCAAGATTTATTTATGTCGAGCTTACTGTCTAGTTCAAAGTTACTGTTAAGACCTTAAACATTGTTGTGGTGCCTTTGATGATTTGTATTTTAGTCTTTATATTGCAAAAACATGTCACTGGCGTATTTATTCTAAGAACCCACTAAATGGGTGGAGGGTTGAGATGGTGCCTGTCTCTCAGTGTTGTCTGGATTCTGCAGCTTCCCTTTTTCACTGTGGGTGGAGGGTGGAGATGGTGCATGTCTCCCAGTGTTGTCTGGATTTTCCAGCTGCACTTTTTCACTACTGGTGGAGGGTTGAGATGGTGCACTTCTGTCAGTATCGTCTGGATCCCGCAGTTGCACTTTTTCATTGCTGGTGGAGGGTTCAGATGTTGCTGGGCTCACTGAGTCAAGCTCATTGTCTGAATAAACAGAGAATAAAATAGTCACATCTACCCAGAAGTGATCATATTTCTCTACTTACAATGAAATTGTTGTAATGTGAGATGCCATCGATTATTTATTCCATTAAGCACGAAACCTCAAAAAGCTTTCACCTCAAATGGGAGGTCACTCGCAAGGTCCAAAAAATGAAATTAGTAGTTACAATTGCCTGCTGGACTCTGCTGTTAACACATCAACCAATGACATCAGGACTTTTGAAGGCTTTCTTTTAAGGGAGGTCCCAGCTGGCAGTAAATTATATATATAGATTTAATTGACTACCAAGTTGACATACCTTTCTCTTCATGTTCTGTTTGTTTGTTCATTCCAAAACCGTAGTTAAAATAGAAAAAAGCCAAAATCATCAATTAGGTGCAAGCAATACACAATATTATTGACATTATGTTTAAAATTGTTACACACATTAAAAGGTTAATTTAATACTGTTGAGAGTTATTCTAATCCTTAGGAATGTTTTCATGTTTTCAACATTGTCAAAAATTTTAGCATGCGATAAATCCAACAAACATGATAGACCTAATCAGGTTCAAACAAATGTGGATAAATAAAACGGATTTGGATCTATAGACCATGATATGGTGTGATAACACAAACAATCGATACTCTCTCTATGTAAGGCATTACCATGTGGTCAACAAAAATAACACTGAAATCAACACCCATCCCAAAGCCGACCCAAAAGCTCAATCCAGGCCAAGTTGAAGACAACATGTGGAACTGCGCAATTAGAATAACAACATCTGTGTCAACAGTGCAAACTAAGACACTTCTTCCCCCTTGTCCAAAGCATCTTTAATGTGTAGGAGACTCTGTGTGTCTGCTTCTTCACAGTTGCAGCTACGTATTTGGTTCCTGGGCAACTGGAGATGATGTTTTCACCTAAATTAAAAAAATTATACTGTTAGTATAATGGTTCATAAGACTTGATGGATATAAAAAAGAAGTTTGAACGGTGTCTATATAAAAGACCTACTCAAAAATTGGTTAGCATCTTACCTGAAGTTATGTAGACAACTTTGTCAGCTGGAAAGGAAGCTGTTTCAACTTGATTCATTAAGAAGTTGAACAGTTCCTTCTTGGTAGAAAAATGTTCAAGAAACGCCTTCCAGTTCTGAGGTAACTTGACATGCCCAGCCACCTTTTGTCTCATGCTTTTCCCTCTCTTCTCACGGGTAACTTCTTCATCCCAAACAACGCCAATTCGTTTGGTACTCTTCAAGTGGTAATGGTCACTTGTTACCACTGTCAACTTTAAGGACGCTTTGGAGATTTGCTTCAGCTGCTGGCGCTTGAACAATGGCAAGGTATTCTTTGAAATCGTATCATGAATCAACACAGTCCTTTCATCAGTGACATCTTTTGCCTTATTTATTTATTAATTTTATTTATTACAATCTATGGTTAAAAGGCCAAAGGATAATCTGTAAAGAAGTTCTAAACCCCATATAAAAAGAGATCATCTATGAACTAATATAAATACACAAAAAATAGTAAATTTGAAGAATCCATTGAGATATGAAAAAAGAAAAAATACTAAATACTTAAAAATCACTAAAAAATTTTTAAACTCTAGACTTAAAAATATTTTTACATTAGGACGCCCTTTCAAAAGGTTAATTATACGTTGTAGCAATTTTGTGTGTGTGACGGTCTTCGTTTACTGTCAGTAAATACAGAGATTGTGCTGGATTTTAATGGCCACTTAAGTGGCATTTAATTGACAAAAATCACTAACAAGTTGTGATTAAAATAGCACACTGTTATAACGAAATTATAAATCACCATGACATTTCAACTCAGGAAAAATTAGGTGGGGGCAAATTACGTCCTCACAAAAGTAAAAACAAGATTAGAAAACAACCAAGGACGTGTTGTGGGGGTACAGTGAAATTTCTTTTAAATATTCCAAAATTTAACGTGGCCCTGAAACCTACCAACAGAATTTTTTTAAACTCTGCCAAAAGTTGCATCTTAGCAGTTAGGTAACCTTAAGGTGGAAAACAAATGTATCTAACTTCATTTTGCTTTTTAGCCTGCAACTGTAGGGTGCAGGTTGCTGGCTTCCAAAAATGAAAAAGACTTCATCATGTAAATATTTATGATATATGAGACTGTTTTCTCTTGCTACACATGATTCTACCAACATCCCTTAAAGAAGGGAAGTTTCATAACCTTGTGGGACATACTACTTCATTTCCTTTGTTAGCCCACAACCACAGGTCGCAGGTTGCAGGCTTCCAAGAATTTGAGACATTTGTTATGTCAAGAAAAGATTTGCCACACATAATTTTATGTACAACTGAGCAAGTCACTGGAAGGTAACATGCGGATGTTGTCTCACAACTTTTTTTCGAACTTTGAAGACAAAAATCTAATGTAGTTTTAATAGCTAAGAGAAAACTGCATGCATCATTAAAAAGCCTATTAATTATAGAACAGGCAAGGGGAAAATCTTTAATATTGACAAAATATTTTCAGAGTTGTGACTCCTTCAACTTGACAAAAATGTACAAAAAAGCAAAAAAAGTCTTGTAACTTTTTATCAAATTTTGAAGGCAAATATCTCACACAGTTTTGCAGGTACGAGAAAACTGCATACATCATTAAAAAGCCTATTAATTATGGAGGTCTCATTTTGACAACACAGGTTGCACATTTAACCTGAGGATTTTAGAACTAAAAAAACGTCAGCATCATCTCCCACAGTGGCCTGATAGATTCAGTCGTGATTTTGTTTACATAACCAAGTAAATTGAGTTCTGAAGTTTGTCCAAGGCAAGTGATGTGAAATTAACTCTAGGGAATCATCTCATATGAATATTGTTGGGATTTTGTGTACCAGTGCAGGAACACAAAACTTTGCAGAAGGGCCAGGACGTATGGGAAATGATGTAACCTACACTAGAAGCCACATTCAAAGCGTGATTTGGTTTGAATGTATGACTAATTTTGGACAATACATACATGTAAAGCGTCACGATGCTGTATTTTCAATGAAGAACACAGTAAAATTTAGTTGAGGTAGGTGGCTATGGGGTTGCAAATGGAAGAATTTAGGAAAAAAAGATAGATGCATAACAATATCAGAACACAAGCAATATTTTAATGAATCGTATGTTGAGTAGTACTTATTAACATTGCCAAAGCAACTGTTGGTAGGAACGTCAGAATTGACTGACAACTGCCAAGGTTACTACGTGCATACCTCAACACAGATAAATTCCAGTGTTGCCACACATTTTTCAGGTGGAGTCGTTCTACTTTGGATTTGTCAATGAACTTACCAACAAGAGGGGGGAATTCTTGCCTGGATTTTTTCTGGGAAATGAGAGAGGTGATCTTACCTCGTTTTGTGCTGGGCCTTATGCTGAATTAACTAATTGCTCTTTCTTTTTTGCCACTACATCAGCTACTTTCAAACGATCACGGTATTTCCATGGTTTCCATTTCTTGTCAGGTGTCAGACCAAAAGTTCCTTGGAGACAGTTGATTTCACTCTTACAGACATCTGCAAAGGGAGAAAAACAAGATGCAAAGATGGTAAGTTCACCCCCAAGAAATGTTAAGTATTTCATATCATTGGGAAGTAGTTCAAACTGAAAGGAAACACTTACCTGTTTACCATCTACTTCTAAAGGGTATGAAGTCCCCTCAATGGCAGTCATGGCCTTTGTCAAGAGAATTACATATCTATGAACAGGTTTACAGTCTTCTGAGCAATTTGCCCCAAACAACAAAGCATTTTCTGCAGGGCTACAAACACACTTCTTACAATTAAGAAAACTGACAAGCGAACCTACAGCTTGATCATCCTTACCAAATGGGGCTTCATCTCCCCTGATAGCAACTTTGAATGAGCCTCCACCCTCCCCAAACAACTCTAGCTTATCTTCTCTGTCTTTGTTTGCATTGAGATAAACCCTAGCCATTTTTAGCAAAAGTCAAAGAAGGTTCCTAAACTTTCCATCTACCTTGTCTTCTTCACCAAGCCCATGACACAGAATTTCTCACACATGTAATTCACCAATGTCAATTTGGTTGATTCTCTCCATTAATTTCTGATAAGTAAGCAATCTAAGAACTGGAATCCTCTTCATAAACTCTATGTGCTTTCTCCCCATGCCAGTTTTATTCACACACATTGAGAGGGATAACCTGATTGAAATGTATTTTTGTTTACTAGCAATCCTCCCCTTTATAGAAAATTAGCACTTCTTACAAAGTTTGCATCACTCTTCTCAAAGACTTTTATCTTCTCCTTCACAACTCTTGGGATAACCTTCTCAGAAAACGTGGGACATTTCCTAACCATATTGGTTAATTCTGGAACTGAACAATTTGTATTGAGGGCAGCAATGATGCCTTTATAGGCAGGAAGCATCTGTTACAGCCGAAGAACAATAGGGGGGTGAGGATAAAAAATGGAATGGCCCTAAGTGCAGATAAACTGCACACGTTTTGAAAAAATCTATAAAGATGTCTTATCCTTCTCAGAACGTTTTTCCAAAGGTTCAGTGATATTTCCTTTGAGAACATTGATCCATTTTTGAGGGACTGCGTGGCTAGACTCTAGTAGTTTAAGAAGTTTGTTTTAATTTTGAACTTGCTGCAGAATTCCTCAAAAGTTAGGAATCTGTTACCTTGAAAAAAGTCTTCAATTTTAGTTAATCCAGCATTGTGCCATTTTTCGTAATAAATGGAATATCCTTCTATCTTAATGTGATGGTTGTTCCAAACAATTTCATGTAATATCTGCTTTTTGGCATTAGGAGTACTGCAATTAATTGTTTGCCAAGTGTACAGAGCTTCTTTGTAAAAATCAATTGGTATATCAACTTTTTAAGTAGCTTTAAGTCAAAATTACATTGCACAAAAAACAGACCACCGACTGGTTGTAGATAGGAGAGAGGGATATGACTCCAACTTGCAGTTCCATTACTGTCACTTAATCTTCACTCAATCTGGTTTGGGCCAGTTGCTCCGCCTTTTCATTCCAGAACTCTTGCTGTTTCTTTTCCAATCCAGAGGCAGAATTGACCTCCTCTGGGGAAAATGTTTTCATATTTTTCGCCTTGGCGTGATTATATGGAACCTGCATTAGCACATCATTTACAGATCTATTTTTCTTGACATCAGATCGTATATCTGCTAAAACAAAAATTTCAATATAAATTTTAGTGCTTATCCATACAGTCTTTGCTAGAATTAAATTGTTACTCCGATCCTCTGTAAGGTTGTCAACAAAACAGAGCACTGAGATAAACATTTCTGCCTCAAAAAAATGCGAGGGAAGTTGATTTAGTGATTTGTTGGACAAAAAATGCATGGTAACATCTTGTAGTCTAATCCCTGGCTTATCACACTTATTTTTTAACAATAATTCAAGATAGGTAAGCAAGAAAAAAGGCCACCCTATCAATTGAAATCCCTTTTCGTTTTGTGTACCTGAGCACTTTTGAGTAATTTTTCCACTTCTTCCCTTTCCTTTGAACCGGCCAAGAAAGCTACTCTAAAATCGAAAGTCGATCAAAGATTTCCAGATCTCATCAATGGTATACTTATTTGTTTCTGCGGTAGAGGAATTACATCCTCTTGTTTTAAGTCGTTCTCGTTCTCCGTGACATCACATTGGCAGCTTCAAGGTTCCTCTGTGTCCTTCTGTTCGTTCACCGCGTGAACTTCAGGGTCGGCAGTAGAGGAATTGACATGCTATTGTTTTAAGTCAGACTCTATAGCGTCAAATCGTGGACAAAATTTTCATTTCGTCGTCTCGTCATTTCAACTTGTCGTCTCGTCATTTCAACTTGTCGTCTTGTCATTTCAACTTGTTGTCTCATCATCTCAACTTGTCATCTCGTCATCTCAACTTGTCATCTTGTCACTTCAACTTGTTGTCTCGCTGTGTCAACTTGTCATCTCGTCACATCAACTTGCCGTATCGTCGTCTCAACTCGTCTTCTCGTCACATCAACTTGTCGTCTCATCATGCCAACTCGCCACCGCGTCACTTCGACTTGTCATCTTGCCGTGTCAACTCGTCATCTCGTCAGCTGCCATTTTAAATACCGAGAAGACCGTGGGACAGGAAAAACAAACTGCACAAGCTCAGGTACCCACGTGCGATTCCGCTGCGATTCTGCAAGATGGAC
>Ga0126339_10000745_pt1 | contig 19445 bp, 13 predicted proteins | sample OrbTmetagenome_2_FD_92532 | JGI IMG/M metagenome (GOLD analysis project Ga0126339, IMG submission 92532) | Coral microbial communities from Petempiche,Puerto Morelos, Mexico - Orbicella T R C metagenome | ecosystem: Host-associated > Invertebrates > Cnidaria > Coral | place: Petempiche,Puerto...
CATATTTTTAGTTCTATTAATTAGTATTAATCTTTGAGGTCCTTTTCGAAAACCACATGTACGTGAAAAAGTTTCCTCAATAAAGATTATTATTATTATTATTATTATTATTATTATTATTATAAGTGAGCCGTAGTGGTAATATTCGATTAACACAAAACCAATGTTTAGCGCTCGGGCTTACGCCTAAAAAATGAGCTTCTTCTTCTCAGTCATCTTCAGGTCCTTATTATGAGAATTAATGTTCCTTTTATAGTCCTAGTCTGTGTAATCAATGCCAGTTTATACTCTTTTTCTTTGGCCATCGTAGCTTAATAAGAAATAACACCCAAGCTGCGGTGACAAAAATTTAGGTGTTACTTCTATTCCTAACGGTCACTTCTGAAGATGTATGTTGAAACATACAAAACGTCAGGTAAATGAACTTTGTTTTTTTTTTTAACATGCGTTTTATTGCCATGTTTATCACCGCAGTTTGCGTGTTATTTCTTATTAATGCCAGTTTAATTTTGAAAAGAAAGTTTTCGAGGACCAGGTCGATTGAAAAACTAGTTTATGCATTCTACTTGAAAGTTTCACGTTTCAATTTATTTAGAGTATCTCCCGGCGTTAGAGCTATCATCAACTGGCAAAGTATGTAAAGACAACGTTGAGTTCAAAAAACGAAATTTATGGTTTGTGTTCTCCAGAAGATGTAAACTTTGGTCATTTCGCATTGTTCTAGTACCCAGATCTAGCCCCTTTTGGCCGTGGGAGACCTGGATTTAAGATTAGTTTTGTAGACGATGGCGAAGAAATAAACCAAGATTAATTTAAAACGCACGCGCTTGCATAGCTGTTCTCTGTTCATTAAACGTTTTGTTTAATTTGTTGACATTATCATTGCAGTCATTGTAGTGGTTTGCGCGAACTCCCTTAGAAGCATGACGGAGGAATTATTGGCTGTTCACAAACTTCACTCTCACAGCTCTGTCAGGAACAGTGACACCGCGCGAAAAGTACTCCACATTCTCCGCATCAGGAGGATAAGAAATTTTAAATTGTCGCACGTTCCTGGGCAGTAAAAGATGAAGCTCCAACTCAGCTATTCGAGGGCCAAGACACATTGGGGTTCCAAATCCAAACGGAATGGAAGAGAAGACTTCCGCTGCTTCGGTTAAAACAAAGTCTTTCTCGCTCAGCCATCTTTCTGGTTTAAACGCCTCAGCGTTTTCGAACACTTCTCCGTCTCGACTCATGAAAAAGACAAGAACCTCTTGTCGCACAAGCACCTCCTGTCGCAGGATGTCTTGCTTGTCAGGATTTTTCGCAATCATGTGCAACACCCACTGCATCGTGTTGGAAGTTGTGTCAACTCCACCAAATAGAACATCAATCACAGTTGGAAGTAAGTCTTCTTTATTCAGCTTTCCACTTGACAGGAGGAACTCAAAGAAACCCATTTTGTCATCCTCAGTAAGCTCGGATGAGTCGCGTGACTGGCTCCTACGTTATACATTGTTGTTCTTCAAGCTCGTGACTTCTCTCAATAAGCAATTCAGCGTATTCATACATCGTGTCCATGCTAGAAAGAAACGTTTTCAACTGCTGAGTCTCGTAGATCTTATAAAACAAAGTCGGCAACAAACCCACCCCCATCAAATTGCAGAGAAATTCTCCCACAGCTGTCATAAAGGTCTGCGCTTCTTTGACTTCGGGCCCTAGATATCCAAACCTTTTGTCGAACAAAATCTCTGCGACAGACTCAAAGGACCACCTAAAGAGCTCGCCGTCGAGATTACAAACTTTGCTTTCTTTCTTTGAGCCGCTAGGTTCTCGAACGGTTGGCAATCTGATATCCATTATAATTTCGTTGAAGCCCGGAGAGTAGTGAGCTATCTCTTAAGGTCGAAGCATTCGCTTACTTAGCACTCTTCGATACTTGTAGCACTCGGGACCATCGGCAAAAAAAAAAGCCAGGACTCTTTTGGCGTTTCTCGCGATAATATTCCAGAACGGGAAACTGAACTCGTTGAGGATATATTTTGGCTCAACTCGAATGACTTTCGCGGCAGCTGCGGGATCTGCCACCGAAACCACCGTCAGAACGGGTAACCGCGTTCGATATATTTTGCCACATTTTCTTACGTTTTCCAATTGCGAGGTCATCATTCTCGGCTTTTTCTAAAAGGCTCGCCATTTGCTCCAACGAACAATGTCCAAGCTGTCCATATGATGGGAAGGCTGATGGGACCTGGCAAATCTGATATTGTCTTCATGGGCTCTTTTGCAGCGTCAGTGTTTACATTGGACGACAATCTGCTCAACGATAGAGGATTCCTTGATCCGTGTAGCGCTCCTGAGAGAATGGTTCGACCGGGAGCAAAGCAAAGAACGAACAATTTTGGTTTTTGTAAAATAAGCCATCGTATTCGCAAACTAAGTTCAAGTTCTTCAGTCTTCGTAGAAAGTCAAATCACAAGAGTCCTCGACACGAAGTCGAGGTGAATAACACTTGAGGGCCTTTTTCCCAGGCCTTCACGGTCAATTTATTTCGGTGACATACCCGAGATGCTCGGACCATATGACCCAAAGGTGATAGACAGCGAGCAGTCTCCCTTTTGCCAGAAAATCCGTGGGGAAGAACGCAAAATAAGTGGTCGTGCGAGCGACGAGCCGCGAGTAGCGCGGGCGTCGGAAGACTTGCGGCTAGCGGCTAGCGGCTTCGCTTTGTAGTCTTGAAACGTTTGCCAGTTTGTGCGCCATTTGGACCTATCTTGCCCCCAACTAAATTACATCTATTCTATATCTGGATTGTTATCTCAGGTGGATGGACAAATGATCAGTGAACTCAATCACTGGAATCAGTGGGTGCGGCCAAAAAGTCGTCCCCAATGCCACCAGCGGTTCATCTCCTCTTTGGACGCCTCGTAAAGCTGCCTCTGTTACAGACTGAACGTGTTTAAAACTAAATATTTCCCCATTCTTTTTTTCCCAAACTCGCTGACTTTGCTTAACCTTGTTCAATCGAGAAAAGTCGATTTGAAATTTATTTATCATTTGGTGCTTGTGTTCATTGGCAACGGCCAATTTCCCCTCTATGAGATGTCTCTGCAGGGAATCATGGTAGTTGTATTCTTGGGTCATTCATCATCTTGGACTGGAAATTTGTTTCGATGAACACAACTAACATCAATAGTAGCGTGTCTCATAGAGGGAGGGGGTCATTAAATGCCTTGAGCAAATTCATAAGACGTTGATAATGATGCTAGCTGCATTGTTAATCTCGCCGGTGAGTTAAAAGAGAAACTACGAAATTTACGATTTGAAAAACAACGAACTAACTTGAAGGACTGTTGGACACACTGACATCAATTGATGGCGGGCCGAAAAGGCCATCATTGACGTTCGTGCGTACGACTGAACAACAATCGTTTTCTACGAATGACGTGCTATTGTTGACCAGTGACTTCACGAATTTAATGGAGGAATGTAGGGAGGGAGTACAGGGGGGAGAGAGGGAAGGAAGGGTGTGTGTCCTGTTTCGTGCATTATAGCATTTAAATTTGACGAGTCCTGCCCAGGATAACTAGCTGCACCAGCTACCAAAGTTAAAATCCAAGGAAGACAGAATTCCGCATGGAATCGCAGTCCTAAATTATTTCAGCTTTCTTTTACACGTATTTTAGTGGGAAAGAGGCGAAGAAGAAACACTTTTCGAGTGGTTTTGCAAACTGTATTCAAAACATATTTTATGATGTTTTGTGCGAAAGTTGCCTTGCAGTAACTAAGCAGCCTAGGTCACGAGTACAGTGTTGTCATGGTCCGGCATCCGTGTGCCAAAAAAGAAAAACACAAAACATAAGTTACCTTATGTCACAGTTTTACTAAATTACTCATTTCTTGAACTGTTGTTTGTACCCGTGGAAAGCCATCGATAAAACATACGCATTTCAGTCATACATTCGTAAACTATTTACTTGTACAATGTCGTAAATGGAGGAAAAAAAAAAAAAAAAAACAGGTCATACGCAAACTGAGGAGTTCAAAAGCACATGAAATTCATAAAATGCTCTTAAAGTGTAGACTACGTAGACATAGCGAGCGAATTAGAAGAATTAGAGTTCTATTTCCAGTGCCTCCTGCTCTTACTAATAACATGTTCTCGACTCAATTTTTGTATACTCTCGCCTCAATTTTTGCGTGCCCTATAAATTGCGAGAACCTTTAATACGCAGGCTACTTAAAGTGTAATCTTCAACAATTGGTTACAAAACAGTTGGTCTTGAAGCAGTCCCGTACTTTTCTACGGAGACTGAAAAAGTATCCGTTAATCTTTCTAGGAAAGAACTTACACAGTGGCGGGGTACTTGGTGTTGGTGGAGAAATGGCTGAATTTATGAATGCTGCTGCGGGAGCAGTCCGAAGCCTGCCCTTGATGATAAGAAATGACTGTCATTTCCCCGTCCCGGACGAACCTGGTTTCCGTTCTGCTCTTTGTTGCCTTTGTTGTCACGTTCTTCAGTTGCAGCGAAATTACCGTTGTCGTCCGCCGTCGAAGTTGAGGACAAACCAGCATCGCGCTGTAGCTTCCGTTCGGTCGTTTCCGAGGGAGAGAGCTCGGCAGAGTGCTGCCAGGATTTCAGATATTTTCCGTTGCTGTAAACCATAACGTTACTTGACCTACTTCCTCCCTCGATGAACGATTTTCCTTTTTCTTTCTGAAAGTTTGCAGTGGCATTGAAAACGACTGGGGGCGATGCCAACCATGAAAATGACTGGCGTATCCTTGGTGCGGTGTGTTGCTGGTGACGTGTGGCAGCGCAGTTTGATCCACCTCCATTCGTTCCGTCGGCTTGCTCTTGCATCGTGGAATTCTCCTCTATTTCATTTTCATCGGTTATTGAGAGAATTTCGTCCTCAACTCCACCATTAATTTTACCTTTGGGGAAATCGCCAAAATTGCGGCTACCATTGCGGATAGCACGCGCCTTGGAACTAAACGATCCCATTTTCGTCCGCTTTACTTTGCTTAACCTTCTTCGCTTAACGAAGAAAATGATTTACTTGGATGCGTGCAAACTGATTTCATGTTGGATTTCTGTTGATTAACAGATAATTGCTTTTCGCAGATGCGTAACACGTTCTCACATCTCAGTTTAACTGGTAATTGGGACGGTAATTACTTAATTTTCCTGGTGAGTTGAAAGAGAAACTAAGAAGTCACCTTATTGTTGACTTCATGGGCGGTTAAACTTACTCGAGGTGCTGGTATCTGAAATTAAATAAAAAAAGATTTGAAGCTAGTTATGATCTGGTTAACGCGTAAGTGGCTTAAAATTCCCAAAGCGAAGCAAATTTCTAATCTATTCAGTCAGACAAAAAATATTTACAGAAACTTGAGGAAGGATCCGTGCCCAAATTTCCAGAAACCAAGCTTTGTTTGAAAATAATGGAATGCCGTAATCGTCACTCTCTTCTGTTGCTAAGAAACCAGCAAATAGAAAACTCTGGTCATGGGTGATCAACTATGGTATAGTTTAAAAAAAAAATCGAGATTAGCTTCCACCTTTATTTTATTTTCCAAACTCTCAGCTTAAGGTTTACAGTATTAGACCTAGCTGTTTAACAGACAGTCGCAGAATAGTACTTCATGTTTATATGTTTACCATAGGTGCTTTTATGTGTTGTCTAGGGGAACAAACACAAAATCAAAACATAGGGATGCTAAAGAAACCGGTTGTTTGACAGAAAAGTTACCAAGATAAATAAAATTTCAATGTTAGGCCACTAATTACAACTATAGGGCAGTAATTGTTTAAAAACATGTTTTCTCAAGAAAAATTCCAGATTAGGACATGAGTTCATTCTTAGCGTGGACGCAATTCTTCCTTTATAACACGAAATTGCTGCGCACTTTGAGCGAAAACCGGCCTTTCTTCTTTCTATTTGATTTGCTCTTCGTGTGTAGCTATCAAGAGAGGAGAAATTTTGGATTTCATTTCTTTAAATTGAAATCCAAAATCAGCCAGAATTTTATTCAGAGTTTTAAAACGTTTCAGGAGGCGTTCACTATCAATATCTTTAAATGGTTGGCTGTCCACTCTACTGGCATCGATATCCGTTTTTTCAAAGAAAAGTTTTCTGATGCAAAGTTTGAATATTAATTCTTGAAATATGTTTATAACTTCTTTTTAGTTTGCCATTTAGAACTTTTACAAAGGTCACAAATTATAATCACACAAAATGAAATCAGTAACATTGATCAAGCCTTCGGGACGTCTTTTCTCCTTTAAGGGAGTTAGCTAGATTAAAGTCGACTAACTATAAATATCTAAGTCATAGCTATCGTCGTTGTGATACCTATACAAGTTTGTGATTTCGTCGAAAAGTCGGCGAAATTGTCTTGGTTCACTTTTGTCGAGCACTATGTCGTAAATGTTTCTTGGCAGATTTTTTCTCCAAGGTATGGGTTTGCGCATGAAAAAAAGGCCACAAAGCCCTTCCTTGTGTCGTTGAAACAGATTCTTTATTTCCCCGAGGACGATGTCGTTGGTTTAGAATTTTCCTCTTCGACTCCTTCTTGCTCGCTTCATCAACACTGCCATCGTTTGAAGACGAAGGTGACCTGACAGTGCCTGTCGTAAGTTGTTTTGATCACTCCTCAGAGTGTTGCTAGGATTTCAGATATTTTTCATTGCGGTATTTCATAACATTTCTCGCCTTGTCTGTGTCCTCCACGGGCTTTCTTGGTTTTTCTTTCTGCTGGTTTGCAGGAGCTCCCGAACCAACTGGTGTTGATGCCAACCACGAAAATGACTGCTGTACTTTTGGAACGGTGTGTTCCTCATCGGCTGCATAACAAGAGACCACTGTTGATTTGTCTTCTTTCGTTGAATTGGCTTGGCCGAAAGATTCAGGTTCTGTATTCTGCACCATTCCACTGACTTTCGTTTCTAGTTTGGTCTCTTCTACTTCGTTACATGTCTCCTGTCTTTGGTCAAGCGATTTTTGTCTCTTGGTAGGACACGATCCCATTTCGTTCACGTTTAAAGCAGTTTCTCATTAATGCGAAACTATCACAAGGTGAATATTCACCAGCATGTAATAATACGTCAGGCCGGCGTTAAGCAATAGTGGAAAACACTGATTATTTTTATCACTTTTACGTGTTAATGACGTTACCGCACCTTGTTTGGAAACTCAGAAAATGAAAAACATGGACAAGTACAGGAACGAAGCTGACACGAAGCATAATATCAAATAAATTAATCCATCTTAGGTTACTAGGAACCTCAGTAACGGTTATAGCGTGTTATCGCCCTTAAAATTTAAACGTGGTTGCTGAAAAACTCACTGACGTTTGTGCGTACGAATGATGGTCGGGTTCTACGAATGACGTGTTATTGCTGAGCAGTAACGCCACGAGTCCGAAGAGAAATTTTATTTGATACATTTGTTTATATATTTACAGTGTCCCCAATCAGCACAACAGTGCTAAATACATTTGACACTTAAATAAAGTTCTTTATTTTATTTATTTCATTATGACCGCGAGATATACGGAGAATTCTTTAGTATAGGGAGGAAGGAAGAGTCTGGTCTTAGTGGTTCTGGTCTGAAGAGCAGGGAATAAGTTTAGATTCTATACACGAGAGGTAACCAATTTTTCTCTTTTCAGGCGCAGCTAAAATTAACAGGGGGCTTATCGTGATAAACTTTATAGGATGTAGCTCATTTAGTGATGATAGAGCGGTGAACGTCCCGCCTTCGATTCTCGGACGTGTAAAAGCAGTAAAGTATTTTTAGGTTTTACAAGTCGAGGCACTATTCTTACCAAGAGAACTGCACTGGTGGAAACACGGTGAAAACTTGTTGACTTTTACCAAACATTTCCCTGGGGAATACACCACTAAATTTTCACCGATTCTTTTCGGTTTAAATTGATCACGTGACGGGATAGTGTTCATCAACGGAGAGACACTTTCTGCCCATAGTGCCCGTCCGAGGAAAATACCCGGATGGATAGTACTCCGACGTCCGTGAAAATGTTTCTGCAAACAAGAGGGCTTGAAGGACGAATTGATAGTTGTTTGATCTGCATTAAATGGGCTTTTGTCTGTTTTCTTTTGGCAAATTTTACATCTGGCTTTCACGTCAGTTTCGTCCAAAAAAGTTGAAATTAGTTCAATATGACTTTTGCACTGACGCGCGGGAGAAAATTTAGTGGTGAACAATAAAGACAATAGTGGGATTATGTCTCGGAACTATCGGTGTTCTAGTTGCCCCTTGCAAATTTGATGTTCTTAAATTAGCATATTTTTTTTTTAAGTACATCAAATTTCTGCGGGGCAACTATCAACCGATAGTTCCTCGACAGAAACACTCTATTTTTTAGTTATAATCCATCAAATATATTTCGCTCGCATGTGTTTGTCTAAATGCGTCACGTGACTGAGTTTTCCCAAGTTATAACTGGAGAATATCTAAGTGATATTCCCCAATTTTCAAATCCCTCGTGTTGAGATAAATATTCGGATAGTAAACGCAATAAAAAACACAATACCCTCCAAATGTAGAGACGTCCTTTATTAATTTCGCTAATTTTCGTGTTGAAAATATTCCCTCAAGCCTTACTTATTTGACCCTCCATTCAAGTTTAAAAACGTGCTCGGATATTTGTCCGCGGACATTAGCCGTTCGTCGAAGCTCACAGTCACACTGTTCGCTTCTTGGAACAGATACTGCCCGGGGACAAATATCCGAGCATATTTTCGCGCCAAATGGGGGCTATTATTTATTTATAGTTCACCATTCGTCAGTGTTCGTCTTTGGCCAAATCTGATCACGTGGTACGATCTCGCGCGGGCGCTAACAGGTGTTGAAATGCATACGGGATTACTGCCGAGTTTGACTTGGTTGAAAATGGTGTTCAGTTAAGGCTGGTTTTCACTAGAGCATAAGCACAAGCACAAGCATAAGCATATGTACAAGTGAAAACAGCCACGACATAAACATAAGCAGAAGCAGAAACATAAGAAGAACGAACCCATTTATTCGTCTTGTGCAGTTTTCACTAGTAACGGGCTCGACATAAGCATAAGCATAAACACAAGAACAACGGAACTGTTCGTTTCTCTTGTGCTTATGCTTATGCTTATGTTGAGCGCGTTACTAGTGAAAACAGCACAAGATTAAATAAGTGGGTTCCTTCTTCTTATGTTTCTGCTTATGCTTATGTTTATGTCGAGGTTGTTTTCACTTGTTCTTATGCTTATGCTTGCGCTTGTGCTTGTACTTAAACTCTAGTAAAAACCAGCCTTTAAGAGTCATTTTCATATGATTTTCCTCGCGAAGATTCGTTTTAACAAGGGAGAAAAAAGCAACTCGGAAATGGCCTAGCTTGCTATACTGATAATCTTTGAAGCTTCCGGTTATCTCCCCTAATCTCTCTCTTCACAGTTGATAACAGAATGGCAGAAACATTGCTTCCTCCACCTTCCTCTAAAAGAAAAATTCTAAAATACCCTGCTCTCCCAAATACCCTCCCAATGGCAGACAGAAATCTGCCTTCTATGGCCTTCAACTTTGAACACAAATAATTATATATTTGTCAGTTGAAACAATGTACAACTTGTCAAACGATAGATTGAAGTGAGAAGAGAACTTTTGGCGTGTTTGTAAGTTGTCTGGGCAAGTCTTGTTCCCAGGTTCTTGGCGTCGTTGATGATCTTGAAGTCACAAACAAACTTGCTTTACCAAAACTAATGTCGTTGCAACAAATCGGGACAAAGAACAAAATTATTTTCCTTTCTAAATTTCCATCAGAATTTGTACAGAGTTGGCCGGAAAGCTAGTGTGTAGTTCTTTCAAATCAAAACGGACAAAAGATTGAACAATATTTGTTTGCGTTGGCCGGTATTGTTTAGTCGATTTCCGTTCGAGCACGTTCCCCTTTTCTCAAAGTTTACTCGTTAATTAACGCTATCCAGTAACGAGTTTTGGAGAGCCTGGCAATTAACGGGTTTGTGGGCTTAAGCGAATTTTCCTTGTTCATTTCTACTAATTGTCCGCCTTATATCCTCCTCAAATGTTACAAAAAACAGAAACAAAGCCTCCCAAATCATATCATTTCGCAGTCTTCTGTTATGTAAAATTTCGTTAAAAGAGTTTAAGCTGTCACCCTTGTTCCTTCGAAACACAAACTAGTCCGACGGGCTTAGACATTATTGCTTTTTTTGTTTTGTTTTTTGATGTGATTCAGTTTCTTTATGAATTCTATCATTATCGCTGCTTAAAACTACAAAAGTGTCGCAGTTTAAAGCAACATCTTTTGCAGATGTGAACAAAAATTAGGTCAAGTGGAAGATGAAGGATTATATTGTCAACTTATTGTGTGATGAACTTGTTTAATTGATATTAAAATTTGTCTGTATATATGGCTGAGTATTGAGTAAATAATCACTGGATTACACCACTCCAGTGTTTATGATCAATATTTGACAGAGAACTGCAGTCAAACATTGCTCTGAGAATATTGCTCATCTATAACGGATCTGTGTACGTAATGACAAAAGGCCTCTAGGCTTGTTGTAAATTGAATCATCTACATAACAATGTAAACTGTCAGAAAACTTTCCAAAAACGCTGCTTTTATTATGAATATGAATTACTGTCGAGACCTTAATTTTAATTGCCCGCTGTTGGACCTATTCAAGCTTTATTTCTTCCCTCATCAACGAAAAATACGTGGATAAATTAAATTCGTGTTAGTCCTGTAATATAGCAACAAAGCCGGCTTCGAAATCGACTGTTCTGTTGCCAGTTTCGATATACACTTACCTCAATATTCGCTTAAATTGGACACAAATATTAAAGCAAACATGTTATTAACTTTGAAATGATTAATCTCACGGATACCCAGCTGTGTTCTAATGAAAATGAGGTTTAACAAGCGCCGTCGTTTTTCTCCCAATGCCAACCTTCTTCTGGCCGTATGTTATTGCCTGGTTCAATAGAGCTACCTTGTCGAATAATGGACACCATAAGAATTACAGGGATTAGAACCAGCAATGGTTAAGCATCACTGAAATAATTAATTATTCAAGTAAATATGTTGAATACTTGCTCTATTGTGTTTTGTCCTTTTGATGTTTGGAATGATTATGGTAATTAAAGATTTCTAAAAACTCCATTGTTCGCATGCAACGCCAGAAATGTAAATAGCTTTGTTGAATATTACACACGAAACCATGGCCTTGTTCTGAAGGACAGAACCAGTTGACACGGCTAGCTATTCACTTGATAAGCAAGTGGGACAAAGCGCTACAAAGTTTTGACGCGGAAACAGCAGCATCATGAGCAAAAACGATCCAAATCACATCAAGAGGCCCATGAATGCTTTCATGGTTTGGTCAAAGCAGAAGAGAAAAGAAATGGCCAAGGAGAACCCGAAGATGCACAATTCGGAAATCAGCAAAGTTCTAGGAGCGCAGTGGAAACTAATGAAGGACCACGACAAACGACCTTACCAAGAAGAGGCCAAGCGACTGCAAGAGAAACATAGTCAGGAGCACCCTGACTACAAGTACAAGCCAAGACGGAGGAAACAAAAGCAACTAATGAAGAAATCGACGTATTCGTTTCCATACGCGGGCGCGGAGCCTGCAGTCCACGCTGCCGCCATGAAATTAACGGCGTATCCGCCTACAATGGCACCCGAGACCATGTATCCGCAATACTATCAGATGCCTCAACACGCCACTTATCCAATGTATGATATGGCTGCGGTACACGCTCAGAGACAAACTCACGGTTTTCCACCGCCGCCTCCGAGTCATACTAACAGCGTGCATGATTTACCATATTCAGTTCGTCCGACTGAAATGATGGTTTCTCCAACGGGACCTCACGGACACACGGCGAGTCATCTTTACAGCAGCGCTATGGAACCGGGACCCACAACAAGCGCCGTCTCGGCGTTTTCTTCCGCGGCGTCCTTTGCACAGAACATTCATACTCAGCAAGTGACAGAATCCAGCTCGTCCTATCCACAACTGTATACACAACGGCATGTATAGGTTTGACTGATTAATGATTACCATGTGTATCTAACGGTACAAAAAGACAGCTTATCTTACAATTCATGTGTCAAAAAAGAATTTTGCCAACACTTGACATTCAATTATTAGCTAAGTTTATATTTACTTTTCTGCGAGAAACGATTGTAAACACCTCGAGTTTATAGGATTACAACGTTACGCTTTTGACTTGCGATCCATACATCGCAAAATGTTTCACGGAGTTTATTGATGAAGACTAAAACCACAGCCAGGGGAGGTTAGCCAAGATAACAAATTGAATAAACCTGTGTCCGCTCTATTCAATTTGGACAGAAAATTATTTTGATCATTTATTTTCTTATCTAAATAATTTAGAGTTTGCACGCTCCTAGCAGCCACAACGGCAATAATCGAGCGAGTGGCTCTTTGTTTGATTTATTTATTCAAGGTTTTCACACCTAAATCAAAGATGGCGATGAAGCTTGGTCGCTCACTGTCCATCGCTGAGAGTTCTTTCGAACGCAGAGATGAATTTGTGTTCTGTACTGTTTAAACGGCGACTAATCATGCAGGAGTGAAAATTGGATTTCGTTTTTTTTTTTGGTGATCATACAAACTACATGCTGGCACTAAACACGTTTGAGTGTTATCGCACTAATAAAGTATGAATATTCTGTTATGCTTTGAGCGTCAATTGTTTGTCGAAGATTTTGAGCTAGTTACACACACAAGGGTCAAACATTCAAATGCTAAAATAAGCGATAACACTACGGTGATTATGTTCCATTAAACAGGAGAAAAGAAACGTTTAATTCAGGGACCAGAACTTCGTTGTCTTGGTATCCAGAGGCAACACTGATATTTTGACAAGAACGCCTTTGTTTCATAGTAAAAATGCGGCTTGAAAATCCTGTCGTTTAGTCTTTTTGGTTTTGATCAAGTTTTCTGAGCTAAAACGTCCGAAATATATCTATTGCTCACCACGAAAACCACGATAAAAGAAGGCAACGATCAATGTCTAGGGTGCATTGAAATCAAACTTTGATATGTCTACTCTTTTGTTTGGGGCCTATTCAACTCAAATTTAATGGCGAAATTACTCGCTGCCAGTACAAGAAGCTATAAAAACCATACAATAAAAGCGTTATGTCTTCTGAACAACACAATATAAAAGTTTTCAAAGGAATCGCTCAGCCTCAAACGTAACACAGTCGTCGACTCTTTGTAAGCGAAAGTAAGATAATGTAACTTCTTGTGGCGCGTATAAACACTTATTTGTTTCACTAAAATAGCGCCGATACAAGAACGAGTGGAAAACAGAGCGTTCTTCTCAGTTTTATTCTTTTTTATGTCTCTTTTAAAACTTGTTACAAAGCTATTTTGCCTTTTTACGCTAAGGATGTCGTAAAAGATAAAATTAACGATAAAATGGTAGACTGAACTAGCCATTAGCAACGAAAATTACACCCATAGCATAGGGCAAAGTAAATAATGAAGGCACGACTGAATGCTAACGAGTCTTTAAGTGCCAAATGTCTTGGAAATTCATTCACGTTCAGTTCATTTAGGCAGGATACTGTGTAGGACATGCAAAGAATAGCGAATTGTCTGCCGTCGCTCTTTGTAAAGACGTGAATTTAAGCCAAAAAGTATACTACCAAGTGCTGCATGAAAAGTTGGAGCGACAGAATGAGGCCGTCATGTTTCGGCTCTTGTCTTTGATGGTTTGAGAATTTGCATTTGCCCTCAAGCGTGCAAGTGCTGTGGTTAAGAATAAAAACACAAAATGCAATAAAGGTAAATTGTATCCGTTAAATACACGGCTGAGCTAGCGGAAAGTTAGTCACGGCGAAATTCAAGCAATTTCTTAGGATTTACTTTGCCAGGAACTGAGGGACCTTCTTCTTTGGCATTTTGGCAGTTTCGCTTTGGCAAACTGAAACATGGAGTGAAGCTTACGACTTTGACCCTTTTTCAAACCACGGTGTGAAGCTACACCTGTCCTAGCGGACTAAACAGGAAACAGCTGAAAGCGAAAACTAAAGATTTTTCTAACGACATTTTAATTTCTTCTCTATGAGCCGTTTAGTATGCTTGAGTTAACTAGGACTACAACTCTCCGGCATACTGTGATTTGATGCTCTGACCGATAAATCCCAGCCACATATTATTAAAAGCGTACTGAACCTTCACGGTTGAAAATCATTTTCGCTCGACACGAGGCCGGAAAAGCCGAGGAAATAGAAACAATTCTTTTCTATCTGTGGCGAGAAGAACGCACGCAGAGATTTTCAAAGAGACACATTGAGTTGAATTGTCAAAACAACTTGGCGGCTTTTTGTACCAATGAATAGCGATAAAGAATATGCCTTTTCTTCAGTAACAAGTTGAGGTTGTCGAATTCCTAAAGCTATTTGAATTAACAAAATCGTTCTTTAAGAAAAATCGTTGTGACTGTTGATTTCATTGTCTCTCTTTATGTTTGGATTAATGCCTTCACTCCCATTTTTCTATTCTGAGGGATGCATCCTTCAAAATGACACCAAGTGATTCACTGGCCTTTATTCACTTCTTGAGCATCGGTCAAACAAGGTGAAAACTTGTCTATTTGTGAATAAATTGGATCCGTAAAGAACCTTTAATTATTGGGAGTTTTTTTGCATTTTTTAGTGGCGGGTTTTTTTTGCTTGGTTTCGGTCCCTCGGGCACAACATCAATCTCCTCCCACTTAGTGGAGCACGTTCATGGTGCATGAATCACCCCACTTGTCAACAACGTTAATCCAAGATCTTTTAATTAAAAAGCCCTATTGAAATCGCCGACCGGAATTGCGATTTTCATTTGCTTTGTTTATCTAGATGTTTAAGAAGAAAAAAAAAAACAGCCAGTCACAAAAATTTACTTCCAATACTGGGTATATCTGCTTCTGAAAACGCATTGAAATAATTCGCTTATTAGCAGATATTCGACTTAGCACTATTGTAACACGCGCTAATCGAAAATGTTATCTACCCGGTTTTTTCTCTTAACACGGACTAAACAACTTTAAAAGCACCAGATTTTAAATAATTTTCTTTCTGTTTTATGGCAATGTGTGTTAAGTCATGGAGCAATCAGTGGAGTCTTGAGCGGAAAAGTAACACTCCATGACGCCTTTACAATCATTAATTCCTTTTCAATCTTCGAACAACTGCTGGTGTCTAAATGAATACTTAATTTGGATTCAACCATAATCTCATGAAAAAAGTATCTTTTAGTTTAAGAGTGTTCATCGACACGTCTCCTCGTTTCATCTTCAAATAAAAAAGAAAAACTCATTTTCAAGACTTCAATAATAATAAATCTTTAACTCGGTCCTTATGACAACTAGCATGAGACAGCCATCAAGTCGTAAACAACGCTCTAGCAAAAAAATTTGCATATGAATTTGTCAAAATAACAAAGTTAGGAAAAAAATCCACTTCGCGGCCGCAACAGCGAGTGTTTAAAAGTGTTCTGTGAACCGGTCAATTGACCGGACAAGAGTCGGGAGTTGCTTATAAATGTTGTATCTACTTTCTTTTAAAAGATTTCTAAAGGGACTGACCCATTTTATGTTCTTTAAGGAACTGAACAACAGCCCTTTAATTGTGGAGAGAATGAATACTATGGGAATAATGCTAGCAATAGAATTAACCCCCAAGGACTTTTTAGCGTTAATTGCTTTGGTAATGAATTTTCGTTTGCAGTGAAAGAAAAGGGGTCAGCGAAATTGAATGCAGGTTGATAACCTACCCGCTTTGCGCACTCAGCGTGTTGATTAGCAAAGATACGCAGCAACGCGCAGCCCTGCTGGGCCATTGAACGCCTCTTGCACAGTTGATTGAAGATCTTAGAAAGCAGCGAAACATGCAGCGTGCCACGAGAATTGTGTTTATACTAACCGCAAGCTAATTATGATCTTGAAATTTCCATTTAGAGAGAAACTCGAGTGATCTTTCCTTGACTAAGCCGAGTTCTCTTAGAGCCGCAATACAAGAGAACTAGCAAGGGTTCATGGTTTAGAATGTTATTTTACCGCAAAAAATCTCAAGTGTAAACAGGGAACTTCATTTTTTAACGTTAAGTATTGTCTTATGTACTCTTTACAGAGAAATTATTACACAAAACTTTGGTGTATATTGAACACGTATTTTATTATCTATTTTGAAAGAATCAGCCAATAGGGGTTTTACGGGAATATAACACTAGACTTCACGCAAATTATTTCCCCGTTGCTTGGAATCTTCATAGTACCCGAAAAGTGTCAGGAAGACAGCAAGAAAATTAAATTCTAAATAGAGTTAACTAGTACACAATTCAAGTCAAAGCTTAAACTATATTTCATTTATATGACATGGCTGGAAATAAGTTCAGTGAATCATGTAGCTAGATCTCAAAACACCATGATGGAGTAAAAGCTGTTCTTACGGATTTACTTGATATAAACACAAAACTAGTGCGAGCTTTTTATGTGATGGTGGCGCGAGAAAAGAGAACTTACATTCTAGCTTTCGAAATAAGAATGATTTTCGTCCTTTTTCTCGCTCGCAGCGTTTTCTAAAAGAAATAGCAAACATTTTCTCTGTGTTCCTATATCGAGTCATAAAAACACTTGTAAATGTTTGGGAGAACTCGAAAAAGCTGTGGAAACACTCGCCTGCGGGTCGTGTTCTCGCAGTATTTCTCATTTCCCCAGGCTTCCACTCGTGTTCCTATGACTCCACAGGAACATAAAAATGTTTTCTATTGTTTTTTTAATGTTCAAGTACTGAACTGGTTTTGTGCATACTGTAAAATTTAGTGATTCCCTGCCCGTCGGACTGAGCATTATCTATTCCAGTCTCTGCTCTCTCCTCTCTCCATTCTATATAGCGTTTGAACTCAAGCGGGAAAAAGAGAGCCCTGGATAACTTGCATGTTCTGCTCAGAATGAACCAACCGTAGTCTGGAGTTTACGGGCGCACTAGTATTTAAATTGCTCGTTCAAATGACGAATTCAACATGTCATATGTTTCTGGTAAGTACTGTGAAATAACCAGTTTTTCTTCATGAATTAAAGTACGTGATATTCAGATAGCCGTTTTGGCTCTTAGTTCTTAGCATACAAAGGCTAGGTTAAGTTCTGTTCTTAACGTTGTGCTGTTGCTCCCGCTTGTAATTAACCGATGGCTATTTGGCGCGCACGTGTACTTTCAAAAGTTCTGCCATATATGGTTCTACCCCTAGAAAAATTGGCGGCGTACTGAGCATGCGCATGTAAGTTATCCTGGACTCTCTTCTCTTGCCTGAGAAGAGAGAGTTCAGGGACTGGTCAGGCATTATCTCAGAAGTAGACCTGTTTATTGCAGTGTATTGTCAGTTACAATCTGATGGAAAAAAATAATCTTTTTAACCTCTTGTAATCTTATTAACTCTCCGTAAAGCAGTCAGTTCAACTTTACGAAGCTTTACGGATCTCGTAATGTCACGTAAACTCGCGTGTCACGATCGGTTTCCCCGCGAGTGTCGTTCACTGGACAAAAAGTACAAGAAACTTTTCATGTGTTTCCACGAACGTTTGGTAAAACATTACAGGTATTTATTTTATGTTCCATGCATCTGGCCCATCTCAGTGTTCAAAGCGTGGATAGATCGGTTTGTTTTCCGCTGGTGATTTTATGACAAGGATATAAAATAATAGAAGAAATTTTAACGCCGCAACCAGGATAAATCGTAGTTATAACAGAGAGCGTTTAAATGCTGTTCACTTGACTCTGCTGAAATAAAGTTTGCCACTTGTTCTTGCCTATAATGCTAATGAAACATACGACGCTTTTTGCACAGCTTAGCTCGCCTGTTGTTTAAGTCATTAATAATTCAAAAGGTATCGATCCAATAAACAGGCACTAGTCAGGTAACATGAATGCTCTGTAAACCTACATTCAGAATATGCGTTTTGTTACTTTAATACAACAAAATGAATTCCGGAATTTTGACATAGAATGGAACCAAATGATTACATAAAGTTTTTGTCTTTGACCTTAAAGGTCTATAAAAACTATCAAAATTACAACAAAATTTGTTGCCGTCGGCCTTTACCGGTATTTACAACAGCTCGCGTTATGCTGGCTGTAGATACCCCTGGATATAAGCTGTTTATATTGTATCGTGCTTGTAAAATGAAGAGGTACTTTGTAAACCATCACAAACAATATTCGCGTCACAATGCCGCGAGCCTTGACAGCCTTGGACTCAGTACTTTAAATATCCATACAAATCTGGTAGTTTTTACTCACTATGGAGAGCTGAGTTACCATGGTGTTTCTTCTCTTTTTTGATTTTCATCCTTTTTAACGAGTGATTGCGTAGCCAAAGGGACGTATACCAGTTGGTTGGGGAAGAAATAATTCACTCTCTCGGTCATTCAGCGGACAGTCGGTTGGTCAGTCAGTCATTCCCAGTCAGTCAGTCAGTCGGTCGGTCAGTCGTTGGACCGTAAACAACTTTTTGGGTGATAATTCTAACTAGGGTAGCGACATTTGCAAATTTCACAGATTAATCGCGGATCACTATTGGTATTTGTAAATTTTGCGAAACAGACAGGATTGACCGAAGAGGAATGGGAGCGATTATTCCACCTTCTCTTTCACACTCTCACTCGGATACAACTTTGAGTGTAATGTATGCATGTTTTTTGGCGCACTGTTTTGTCGTCTTAGATTTGGCGCTATTATACGGCTAAACTTGTGCCTACTCCAAATCCCTATAAACTGCATAGAAAATCTTTTAAATTGCTTTTCAATAATCCAAGATGTTTATTTCTCCCTCATAGACAAAGGAATTCAAACATAAGATTCTGTTTTGATCGACCCCTAAGCTCCTCTATGAGACGCGATGTGCTTTTGCTGCACGGCAACGACACTGTGCTGCATTGATTTATCGGGGACCTTCACTATGAGTTTTTTCCCCAGGCGGAATTCCAATGTTCGGGTCACCCCGCTGCCCCTGCCGCTCATTTCTTCATTAACAGCGTCAAATCAAGTGTTGCCGGTTAAGGAAAGATCTCTCTACCTCAGCCATTGCCTTCTCTTTCCAAAGCTCGGTTTCATGTTTGATATCCATCTTGAAAATGAGCGGGATTTTCAAAAACTCTATACTTCATAATCTTATGAATATACTGCAAAGCACCAAGGACCAAAAGAACCAATCACTGTACTACCATGCAAAATCAGACCAATCGGGACTAGGGGATACCAGTTTTTCCCAACTCTATTTCCAACCTAATCATAACAATTACAATTTCCTCAAATGTGATTGGTGCAGAAACTGCTGTATTTTGCTATAATTAATCTGCAAAGTTGTAATCGGACAGTGTAATCGGACAGTTGGCTGTAATCGGACACC
>Ga0126339_10000747_pt1 | contig 19439 bp, 16 predicted proteins | sample OrbTmetagenome_2_FD_92532 | JGI IMG/M metagenome (GOLD analysis project Ga0126339, IMG submission 92532) | Coral microbial communities from Petempiche,Puerto Morelos, Mexico - Orbicella T R C metagenome | ecosystem: Host-associated > Invertebrates > Cnidaria > Coral | place: Petempiche,Puerto...
ATATTTTGCTGTGATTCAGTGCGCCCACGCTTGACAAATTAAAAATTTGGCAGAGACAAATTTTGTCGAGATTTTTGGAAGGGCCAAACAAATTTTGTCAGTCCAGTGCGTCCGGACCCTAAGTGAAATCAAAGTCCTTGCGGTCGCAGCGGGCTGATCCTTTGTTATGATAAACTGAGGCGAGACTTCGACTTATAACAAAGGCTTGGCTTGGCTATTATAACAAAGGATCGGCTCTGTTTATTATAACAAAGGCCCGGCTTCGTTTATTTGAAGGCCTCAGCGGGGAAAAGGGCGCTAGGTATTTTAATCAAAAGTGAACTTTGTCGAAAACGCTCCAAATTTCGCATGCAGTTTTGTTTAGGTATGTTTAACAATGTCCCATAGTTCTTCCGCTAAGCTTCGCTTTCGAGATATTGCGTATGCAGAAAAACCACTCAGTTTTCCTAGCGTCGTCTTTATGAACGAAGCAAAAACCAGCGACAAAAATACAGGACCACGTTTTTCTACTACATTGAAGACCACATGCAAAAATTCAAGCCCTTTCGCGAAAAATTTTTTTTCCACCCAAATCATCACTTAGCATGGTTTTGCACTCACCCCTTCAATTATTACAGGTGTTATAAATTTTCTTTATATTCTCATCTCCTGCTGGCCTGATGACCTTTTGGAAGTGTAAGGAGGCAATAGTTGTTCATACACTTTAGCATGAAATAAAACACACAGTCATGAAAACTAAACTAGGACATGGCATGAGAAAGAAACAAGACTTCTAGCCGACACAAAATTGCTAACTGCACACAAGCCCAAACACAAGTGGCCACCTTACTACCATGACCAAGAATTTTACGATCATTTTACTCTTATTGAAACCATAGATCTCACAAGCTAAGGCCTAGGTCTTTACTCCCTTGGACTTCCATTGTTTACTACAATGCCAAACTGCCTGAAGAAAACGTAGGCCAGAGTGTAGCTGTAAAAAGGCAGCATGGGAGGGAGGTTTGGAAGGTTTGCAAAATCTATTACTGTAGATGATGATCTTTTGGGGTTTTAGCCCCTTCACTACCAAGGACTTGAAATACATGTATAAACTTCCACAGGAACGTATTGAATAAATTTTAAAAACTGATTTGTAGCCAGGTGGTTCCATGATGAATATAAAAATGTTACACTGGTTAAGAAAAGCTTTTAAAAATCTTCAAAACCCAATGGTATTACCTGTGAAGAAGGCTTATGTTAATAGCCGAAACGTTGGATTTTGTAGTTTTTTAATAACTTTTCTTAACCGGTGTAACATTGAATAAAATGTTGGTTGTCAAGAAGTGATTGCCAGGAATAATAATACCCACAATAATAAATCATATTTATTGTGAAAACATTAATTAAAAGTGCTTCATAGGCGTAAGATAAAAACTGAAATCATAATGTCCCTCCCTGTTTTCACGTTGGGAGGTTCTGATTGTTCAGTACCAGCTACTCAGCACTCCAAGCTGTAACTGTTTTGGTCGCCATGGTGACTGAAAAAAAAAACATTTGGCAACAAATTTTGTAAACAGGTCACCAATTTGGTGACTAGTGCAGCACAAAAAGGCCAATTGCTCATCAACAAGGTTTTGTAGTTACTTTTTTAAAAGGAAAAATACCTCTTAGTCATCAGGGCTGGACTACATCCTATGTTATGAGTGAATGAGTCAGAGATGTGAGTATGTCGCACCAATCAGATTAGGGCTACCATAAACAATCAATCAGATTGCCACTTGTAAAGGTGAATCATGTGTGTGAAAATAAAACGGCCATCTTTGAAACAAGTAGTCTTGTATCGTCCTTATTCCGACATTTCCAATGCTGCACTTATATCAATGGTTAAGGTAATTCCATCGAAATAGAACTCACAACAGATTTTCTCTCAAACTTTGCCTGTTAGCTGCTTATATCGAGGGAACTTAAAATTTGAAATAAAAAAGGGGGTCCCCATGTTTATTTAGGAGCAGGAGGACCTTAGAAAAACCCCATAATTCCTGAAATTATCTGCTTTCGGAAACATTTATATTTGAACCGTTCACCTCACGCATTAACAGAGGATAAAAATAGAGAGAAAGTTAAGCGAGAAATACAACAATGGATGTATTGCATAGATGTTAAGGACCAATTTGATGTACGTGCCATTATAAAGGCACTCATATTTAGTCGACAGGGATACAATATGTTCCAAGCATGCAGTGTTCTGGGGCCACATATTATCTTTTACGAGTGCTAGCTATGCTCTCATTTTCCGTGATAATTTTTTACTCTGCAGTAGAAATTGGTCCATATTCACTGTATAGAAAGAAGGTGATTTCTACATTCAAACTAAATAAAAAAATCGTTAGGTCCCGGTACTCATTTCCGACAAAAACACAACGATTTATCTCTCGCAAGCCAAGAGCCACCATTTTGTATATGTTGTGTACGTGCATGTGCTCGTGAGCACGCGCTAATGACGTGAAAATGGTGCACAGTAGGGATGCGCAATGCAATTCTAAGGAATCACCTAAAGGTTATTTCCCACCTTCAGAGGCCAAAAAAATCGTTTTTTCTTTTATTTGACAAAATTTAAGTGCGTCATTTTATCTAGTGTTTCCAAAAGAAAAACATTAAAAATCTCAAAAAGCGGCCAAGTTATTTAGAAAAAACGTATTTTCAAATAAAGTTAATAAACAGGGAAGGTGTCACAATCTTGTCAACGGGCGAGAACCCTTTGTTTGGCCAAACACCTTCGACAATCTTGGCATCTGCTGAAGATCTGGAGCATTCGAATATCCTTGGAGAAAGTAGCTTAAAAATCAAAGTCAACGTCAGCGCAGGCTGCAAACAAGATTCTTCATCAGAATCTGGCGGAAGTGACGAAGAAAATGAAACTTACCCAAGGGAACTCATTTCAGCAAAAAGAGTATTTCTTAAGCTGTCTGTCGATTCCTTAACGTCTTGTTTTTCAGTGGCACATTTCCGCCTTCAACTTTTTTGGCGCAGGTTTTGCCTTTGCCTTTGGCATCTTTGCCCATTACATTACGTCGCCGTACTGAATTGAACTCCACTGAGCGAGACATAAAAAACATGTTGCGATGGGATGCTTTTCCCGGGAAATCTCGATCTATTGTCATAAATACTAAGAGGTCCTGTTGTTCCATTGGTTTGCGGTTTTATCAGGCATGATAATCTCTGGGTGTGGCGCGACTTGTTTACGAACCTTTACAAGCCAAAATCTTGCATTTGATTTTTGGAGGAATACATCCACTTTGAGCGAATTTATAGGGTATGCAGATTTGATGGGTTTTCGTGAAATTTTGCCAGAACATTCCAGAGATAATGACAAACCAAAAAGTGTTGGGAAATTTTGATATTTAACACAGTTTTCCTGTGGCGTCCATTTACACAACACATCTCGCATATTTTTAGCTACTCCATTTTTAGACGTGGATATCTAGACAACCAATCAGAATATTGAAAAAGCCCGACACACTTTTGTTGATTGATGCCTTGTGAATAAGACTGTGCAGCCATTTTGCTTCTAGTGCGGAATCCGATACCTGATAAATTCTGTCAATAGAAGACGCCTCGGTCGTTTCCCACCTCACTGCCTCCTGACACTTCCTAAAAGAAAACATTGCTGAAATTTTTTTTTATTTATTAAGCTTTCTTATGATATATAGTTTGTTGGGGTTTTATTGAAACTGGCATGCGTACGATTTTTTTCCCAAAGGACACCTGCAAAGGTGGGAAGTAACCTTAAGCCCAGGACTTTGTAGATGGGTTTCAAAAGATTTCAAAATTCGATAACCAGCCGAGGAGTCATAGTCTTTGGCATATACTAACATGTCATCAAGGCTTTGCTTTTCACATCACATGAAATTTCGAATGAAATGAGTCTTACAAACAACTTGGTGATTTCTAGGACAGGAATGATTGTTTTAGTCTAAAATGCACTATTGGGATGGCGAGGGAACTTTTGCCTGTGATGATATTCACCATGGTGCCATCAATACCATTTGCATTATGTGCAGTTCACACCATTTATGTTTATGCAAAATCTTTCAGTTTGTCAATGCAAGTCTCGGTTACGTAGCTTTGTTCATAAAGTAATACTGTCTTCTTGTTGAAACATTTCTTGGAATCGATACCGAGATACTCATTTGAAGTGGTTTTCTCTATCAAAACCAAAGAAATTATGGACGGCTAGTTACAAATGAGAACACTGCTGAGTTTTGAAATTTGCTTTTGTTGCAGGTAAATGTAACAAGATATTTTTATTTCTTAGTTTCAAATGGTAACTTGACACTTTTGTTTTTCAGAATAAACAAGCAAGAAGTCCATTTAGTGGCACATCCAGAAACTTTAACTTAACATAAATGTTTGGATGTCTCTTTTGTTAGTGTCTTGTCAGCAGCATTTCGATATCTTGCATTAATAATGGCAAATATTCTTAATGAATATTAAAAGAATAAAACTATGACATTTCAAAGTCTTCTTGGCTCCATTATCAAGTAGAGGTGTTAGCTGTAGTTTCGAGATTAAATACAAATAAAGGTGACAGAGTACATTAAAATAAGTGTTTCATTGTCATTGGTGTTTGACATGACAGTGCATGCAGTATATACATGTTTCACTAAATACTTTTGCACGTGTTTGTATTCAACTAACGGATAAAATCATGTTATGAGAGGAGAGGTAGGAGAGGTTTGGCATGCTGATCGTGGTATAACTTTTGCTGTTGGCGTTTAAGCTTCAAATGTGAGGAGACGTGCCTGGTGTTGAGTGCTTTTGGAATAAGGAGTTTCCTCGCAACAGGAAGAACATATCTGGTACGCCTTGACATTAACTGCTGACCAGGAGAGGCTAGGACTTGATTCCAGAGGTTAAGAAGGCCAAGCAAGGGGTCAGAACAATCCTTCTTAGACTTTTCAAGAAGGCTCTTGGCTTGTTTGACTACATTCTCCGCGAAACCATTAGACTGAGGAAAGTAGGGGCTGCTAGTAACATGCTCGAAGCTCCATTCGCTCCCTACTTGCAAATTGTGGACCATTGTCCGTCAGCAACTTGGATGGAATGCCATGAACAGCAAAATGTTGTTCAATCTTCATGATCACACTTTTAGATAAGTCGCTGAGAGTGCTCATCTCAAACCAACCGGAGTAGGAGTCGACGAGTATCAGGTACATCAGTCCACTCCAGTCGAATATGTCTGCACTCACTAAGGACCAAGGGAGGTCTGGAACCGGGTGAATGAGAAGCAGTTCTTTCTGCTGGTGGGGTCGAGCACTGTTGCAAGGCTAGCATGACGCTACGTCAGAATCAATATTGGGCGAGTGTCAAAGAAGGCCAATACACGGTTTCTCTTGCTCTCCTCTTTTTAGCGTCCATTCCAGGATGCCCCTTGTGGGGTTGTGGAGGTACTCCTTACTTAAGGTCTGTGGAACCACAACTCTCAGCCTTTCAAGATGACTCCATGGTCCACAATACGCTCATCTCTGATTGGAAAGAAAGGCTGTGCCTCTGGGGGTACACTCTTGGACTTTGCTGGCCAGCCATTAGAAATGAAATGGGTAACTTTCTGCATCACAGGATCTGCAAGAGTGTGTTTCTGAAGTTTGGCCTTACGTGCTGGAGAAATTGATGTAAGGGACAGGATGTCAACCTGCTCATTCATGTTTGGATCAGATTTCTCATCGATGTAGGAGCATGACAGCGTGTCTGCGACGTAAAGTTCAGTCCCTTTCTTGTAGATAAACCTCAAATCATACTTCTGAAGCTGCAAAAGCATACACTGAAGACGAGCTGGGGCTAAATGAAGAGGCTTGTTTACAATTGCTGTGAGAGGCTTGTGATCGGTCTCGATATTAGTTTGCTGACCATAGATGAAATCATGGAATTTTCTGCCTGCAAATGTGGCAAAAAGCAGCTCCTTCTCAATTTGCGCATATTGAGTTTCTGCCTCTGTTACGGCTTGTGAGGCGTGGGCCACAGGATAACCATCCTGTAAGCACGCAGCACCAAGACCACTCTTTGAAGCATCGACAGACAGCGTGACAGGCTTTGAGGGGTCGAAGTACCACAGGACTGGAGGTTGGGAGATGTCTGCCTTGAGGGCGTCGAAAGCTTGTTGCTGTGCTGGCTCCCATCTCCAGTGTACATCATTCCGCAGCAATTCGCGTAGTGGCGCTGTCTTCTCACTGAAGTTGCTAATGAACTTGTGGAGATAATTGGTTCTGCCAAGAAATCGACGCAGTGCCTCTGGTCCATCCGATGTTGGCATTTCTTTAATAGCTGCAACTTTGGCTTCATCAGGCTTGAGACCGTCATTTCTGAACTGATGAACATAGGATACTTGGTTAAGGCGAAACTTGCATTTCTTCGGAGCTAGTTTCATGCCAACTTCTTGCACTCTTTCTAGCACTTTCTTCAAGTTAACATTATGGTCTGCTGTTCCCTTGCCACATGCTAGCAGGTCATCAACGATGATGGCACAGGGATACCCAGCAAATAGCTCTTCCATCTCACGCTGGAAGACTTCTGAGGCAGAAGTGATGCCAAACGGCATGTGCAGAAAGCGGAATCTTCCAAATGGTGTGCTGAAGGTTGTGAGTAGTGAAAATTCATGATCAAGTTTTATTTGCCAGAAACCACTTCTCGTGTCAAGGGTGGAGAATACTGTGGCATTGAACATACGTGATGCAACATCTTCAACCGTCCTCGTAGGATGATGGGGTTGTTTAAGGGCTTTATTGAGATCCCTCGGGTCTATGCAGATGCAAATACTGCTATCTTTCTTCTTCACTGCTACCATTTGTGAGACCCACTCGGTTTGGACAGGGGTGTGATTGCTCCAATCTTGACCATCCTATCAAGCTCTCTTTTAACACTCTCCACCATTGTAAGGGGTATTCTGCACGACGGTCTAATCACAGGGGTTACATTGGCATCAAGCCTCATTTTGTAAACAACGGCTTTATTGCCAAGATTGCCTTGGAATAAGTCTTTGTACTCATAAAGTATTGCTGCGCGGAAGGCATCAGTGGTATCAACCTCATGGACCATGCTGTGCAACTGAATGAGATTCAAGCTTAAAGAGTCCATGAGACCAAGCAATGGTGTTACCAGTTAGTCAATGACGTGAAATTCCAGGTTACAGGACATCGACTGTAAATGAACTTCGAGCTTCACACTGCCCAGGGTAGTTAACATGTCTCCGCCATAGGCAACCAACTGCACTGCTTTCATCCTATCAATCTTCTCATTGCGGCTGATCCTTTTGAATATATTGAGTGTGATCACATTACATTTGGCGCCAGTGTCAATTATAATTTCAACTGGTTGGCCATTGATTTCCATTGTGCAGAAAATTTCACTTTTCTTTCCCGGCTTGGATGTAATTGCATCGATAATGAATAAATCCTCATCTTGTCCGATAGGATATTGTGGATTGACCGTTTGGACAGAACGCCTAGGACGCCGTTGAGGATCTTGAGTGTTTGGATGCCCACCATCATGTTTATAACGGCAAACTTTTTCAAAATGATTGGGCTTTCCGCAATGAAGACATTTCTTGCCAAACGCTGGACATGATTTCTGCTTGGCTGCATGGTTACCACCACAATTTTGACAATTTTCGATACTAGGTTTGGAATCTTTCTTCGATAAACCCCCTTTGTCGACACCATGGACCTCTTCCTTTGGATCACTGACTTGGTTCGACGAGAGCTCGGTGTTGTTTCTGTCTGATAATTCGTTGGCAATGCCAATGTCAGTAGCGTGATTGAGTGTGAGATCCCGTTCTTTTAAGAGTTGCTTTCGAACGTGCCGAGAGCTGACACCACATACAATTTTATCACGAATAAGCTCATCCTTCAAAATGCCATACTCACATGTATTTGCTAGGATTCTGAGATCAGCTACAAATGACTGAAATGATTCCCCTTCTTTCTCGATTCAGGTGTTGAATTTGTGCCTTTCCATAATGACATTTCCACGAGGGTCGCAAAATTTCAGCAAATTTTCTTTTCAGCACTTCGATACTCTCGCAAGATTCTGCTTCATCTCGAACGGTTCCATCTTCGCTCAGTACAGCGTAAATAAAAGATTTCTCCTTTTCAATCGCTTCTCTTCCTGCCAAATTCAAGAAGATGTACGCTTTGGTTCTGTCATCCTTTTCTCCGTGAGCGGTGGCGATGAATATTTCCACCTCTTGGGCGAAATGTTTCCAGTTTGGCACGACACTACCCTTGAAGCTCAATGGTTCGGGTTTTCGGAGACCATCTGCCGTAATTGACTGTTAGATTGTCAGAGAGACCAGGTAATGCGGATTCCCTTTACTCCTGACACCAGTTTTCAGGAGATGACCTTTACTCATCGAGTCCATTTATTCAACTAACAGATAAAATCATGTTATGAAACTGATTTGCATTACTCACACACATTCCACGCACATTCCACACCCACACATTAACATGCTCATTCCACAGTATTGAGTCTGACTGCTTGTTTAACGAAACACTTATTATTCTAATGTACTCTATCACCTTTATTTGTATTTAATCTCAAAAAACAGCTAGCACCTCTACTTGACAATGGAGTCAAGATGACTTCAAAACGTCATAGTTTTATTCTTTTAATATTCATTGTCAAATGTATTTCAAAATGTTCTCAAATATTCTTAAAAATGGGAATTTTTAGCAGAGATTTTCTTAAAGGCTTGTGGTATGGAAACTCTCCAAATTTTCCTGAAGACTTCTTGGCAGCAAGTTAAACTGCAAATTAATGAGAATATTTTGAGGCGACACAGTGGTTCTTTGGTTTTGAAACAGTAATCCTTGCGCAGTTAAAAGAGGTGAACTTATGTCTCTCGTAAAGAGATGAAACGTTTTCTGTAACTGACTTTTTCCACCAAAAACAAACTCAGGCGTTGGGAAGGGTAACATGACAATAAATGTGTGACAAGGCAACTTCCAAACTCTGCAGATCTCATGGAATCTTATAAAATTTATACAGTTTTCCATGCATGTGTCTGGTTGTTTCAAGTCTCAAGTTAGTTAGTGCTGTTTACCTTTAACGTCTTCTCATTATTAATGGGTTCTGAAATCGATATTAATTTGAAGGGGTTTCGTGGAATATCAAAACTGAAAAAATCTATGATCATTGCTGGCAACAGAATAAAACTACCCTACTGCGTGACGATGTTATAATTAAATTGGTTCTTGTTATAAAATGAGTCAGAAAAGCTATACAGAAACAACACTAATCTGCAGTTTACCATTACTTGGATTAGCTACTATTACAGACATCACATGATGTTTAGCTGTCTTGCTGGTAACAGTTCTGTATAGTTCTAATAAACAAAGCCACTGACCGACTGGTAAAAAAGTAGGCTTGATATCACATTTCCTAAAGTGCAAATTCTTAAGGTGGCTCCCTACAGTATCAACAACATCTACCCCTATAGAAGGATGAAGAACTAAAAATGATTTTTTTGTTTCACCTTTGGGTTTAAGCTCCTGGCATTTGCACTAAAGATTAGCAAGACACCAAGGGTTTTGTTTTCGTTTATACAAGTGCATCGCAGACTGTTGCCATGGCAACAACGAATCGTAAATATAACCATTTTTTGCTATTTTACACCTATTTGCTTCCCTTTCTGAAGTTACCTTCTTTAAACTACATCTCGAAACTCGGCAGTCTTGTGAAAACGATTTTGGACAATACTTTAATTTGCAAAAGTGAAAAGTTAATCTTGTGGATTCTTAAAAATTTTACAATTTCCTATTTTTGATTAAAAAAGAGAAATCCTGAGATAAAATTTTGTTTCAAAATGATATTGTAAAGTAGGCTTTTATATCATGAAGTATACAAACTTTCACAAAATTTCACCAAAGGAAACATGAGAAAAGTGAGCATGGTTTTTCTTCGTTTGCTTCTTTGTGACGCCATAGAATTTCGAGATGACCATGTGCGCATGCGTATCAATGGCCCACTGCCGTCAGTGGCGTGTTCTAACAACAAGGTAAATTGTTTTGAGCTCTTATGTCCTACCTAAAAGCTATTTTTGGAAATATTATGACATATGTTTAGAGATGGAAATTTAAGCGAAGGAAATCTTACCCTATGGACAGCTAGCACATTGGATATGAGCAACGACGGCTGCTAAAATTCGGTCAGTGCGAGTAACTCATGGTGATCTTGATGTTGCACATGATGGTGGTCTCGACAAAATTGCGATGACTCCTTCTTGCCTGTAATGGCTGTACACGTTCTTCAAATCTTCATATGCCAAACCACTCCCGGCAATTTCTTCTGCTATGCTTTTCGTTATGGCGCCATCGTTTCTTTCTGGATTGTATGGCTTACCACGGAAGGATTGCAATATTTTGTGGCGACCATCAAGATAACCAAGTCCTCGAATGCATGATTTGTGTCGGCGAGTGACGAGTTTTCTACGATGGTCTTATTTGACATTTCCAATTTTGAAGAAAAGAGAATATTTCTTCAGGCAAGAACATCTTCCAAGGCATCGTGTGCCTCGAAGGTTTGATTAAACAGGGTCTTGTAGAGAGAGGGCTGATTAGTCTTCGGAAATGTGCCATTAGCATTCCATAAAGCAGTAAGTTGACTTTTAAAGAGGTCTTTGAACAGAGAAAGAGAATCAGCAAACTAGACATTCATAGATTGCAGCTTTGAAGGGAATTCCTTTCCAACATTTCTTAAAAGAACTGGAGTGTCGAACGTGGAGGCATTGTATCCAATGAGAACCATAGGGACTTGTTTGTTGGTGGTGTTCTTGGCTATGTTTATGGACTGTGAGAGATAGCCCTTAAATTGAGCAATCGCAGTATCAAAAGGTATAGCTCTTACAACTTTCTCATCCTTGTACAGTTTACGCTCTCCGTTGAACTTTACTATTTTTAGTTTATTGACTTTTGAAGCATGCAAATTGATGTCCTGTGTGGGCATAATGTAGACTGAGAACTTGTGTGAAGCAGATTTGTTAGTTACTGATAGTTGCCAGATTTCGGCAGATTTACCAGTTGCATTTGTTTCGGTGTCAAAAATCAAGAAGTTGTAGAATATGTTATCGTCGTAGTTAACTTGTTTTGCTACAGGCCTAAGGGTAATCTTGGGCACAAAGTTCTCAATGTCTTTAAACTGGTTTGGTAGCATTGCCATTACACATGCTTGACAATAGGTAGTAGTAGAGGACATGATAGATGTCAAGTCAAAGTTTAGGCCAATACCTGTTTCATAAACTTTGCCCTCTTGAGCTTCTTTCCTGGCTGTCTGTGAACACTTTTGGGAATTAAGTTGAGATCTTCTGTGTTTAAAATCCACAGTTGATTTTCTGATTTTATCATGAAGAACTTTGGTTGTCATTCTGTCATTATACTCTGTGCAGTATTTTCCAGGCTTGATATTGAGTGCTTCAAGGGTTTGGCTAACATATCCATATCTTAAGTTAGTTTGTGCAACTTTGCACGCTACACGAAAGTCATTGTTTTTGCTATCTGCATAGAACTTGATTTTTGGATATTTCGAACCAACTACACTGTTTAGAGCTTCGTTCCTTTGTGAATTTGTCACGGGGGCTAATTTGTCAGCCACTGCATCAGTAATCACCGAATATGTTTTCAAGGGCAGATCTCAATTTGTCTCCAAACAAGTCTTTCCCATATGGAAGGTCATGATGTTTATATGAAGCTGGATCTTGCTTGAATTTACACCACTTATTGTCACAGTTTTTATGGTCACCAAATGCATGGGGAACAATGCAGTTAATGGTTGCCTTGATTGCTCTTGCATTTCCTTTGTTCTGTGCAACACCATAGGAGAAACATTTTACCAGGTAATTTATTACCTTTTGCAACAAGATGGAGCTATCAGGAAATTTTGCATTCTGGCTTAAATTATATAATCGTGTAGTTAAGGATTTCTTCATATGTATTATATCACTACACTCCATACCTCCATAGGAGACTTTCTGTCGAATGTGAGCCTCAGTTGTGGAGTGGTCATCTCCAGTATAAAAGGCATACTTCACTTTCTTTGGGGGGGCATTGTTAAACATCTCCAAAGCTGAGGCATGCTCCATTGCCGTTGATGAAGCATTGTGATTTTTGTGACAATCATGGACTTTAATTTTTTTGTTGCTATTTTCCCCGTGGTCACAGAATCTGCAAGTCTTGGTTCATGTAATGTAATCCAAAACTTCACCAGTTGTAAGGTTCATTACTGCTGCATGACCAGTATGTTAATTATGGCCTTTGTCCCTCTTCTGCCAGCCCATGTCAAATGAGCAAGGAACTGAAACCAAATTATCCTTATCTAGGTGGAAGCCATCATTAAGGATTTGTGCCTTCTCATTGCTTAGTGCCTCTTGACAGCTTGCTGTGGCTACAGTTTCAATGATTTTACCTACTTCCCTTTCTCTCCGTTTAAATGTGGAAGAATTGATAGTTGGAATGTTACTAGTTGACAGTACATTGTCGATGTTCATTTGCCCTATCCCAGCAGGCAGACAACCCAAAGTAACTCTGGTGTTTATATCAAAAGGTGAAGGTCCACGCTTGCCACTTTTTTGTTCCCCAGAAGTTTAAATCTCATTGGTTTTGCCACAAAATGAGCAGGGTATCAAGAATGTACCGGCTAGGCCATGTTGAATCTCATTCTTCACATTGCAAAATGACAGTGGACCTAAGTGTGTTAATAAAAAAACTTAACTTGGAACTATAGTACTTTTGTGGTGGGATAATAAGAGATACATTACACCATGGCTAAATTTGGTTTGTGCAAAGCTTAGTTTCTCCACTTAAATAATTCTGAAAAAATAATGTAATCAAAAGCTTTGAACAATACTGTATTGTATACCAACTTTTAGACATAGGAAAAAAACTATGAAATGGGTTTCCTGTAATTTAAAATTAAATAAATCTCTGTAGGGGCTTCTGAAGATGTTTAGATGTTTATGCTTGTAAACAATGTTGCCTTATTTCTGTTTTGTCTTCTTTTTTGGGGGGGGGATGGTATTTGCGTTCATTGTTAAGAGGGCGATTAGATTCGGAAATTCAAAAAGAAGTGAATTAAAAAAGTTGAGGAAAGAAAATGCTTTTCCTATATAAATTGTGCTTGTTATCATCTAGATCTTCTAATGTTACCTGAATGGCAAAAGTGACACTGTTTGATATTTTGATGGAAGACGTCTAGATCAATAAGGCGGGTTCCATGTGGAACAGACTCTTCTTGTAACATGGCAGCCTATGAAGAAGTTCATCACATGCGATTTAGATTTACTGACTTCCGAACTCGATTTATACTTTTTGCATGAACAAGAGCAATGCTTGAAGAATTGTACTTTACCTTTGCACCTCTTGTCTGACATTTGGAAGGTGGCTTGTTTTCATCTGTGGCGCTTTCAAGGACAAGTTTCCTTTTAGCACTCCAAGATTTTGACGCCTCTCTCATGGGGCCAATGTTCTTTTGTTGTTTCATTTTTTTAAAGCACTCATTCGTGCACTGTCAGCTTGTTGGACAACCTGCTGTTCGAACTGGGGAGTTACATCCTGGCTTATTCCAGATTTAGCGGGATTTCATTTGAGTTTGAGTTTGCTCCACAAACACCACCAAAGACTGCAAATACATGAGGTAACAAACTGTGCTGTTTCGCCCCATCCAAGTAATTTGCGTGACTATTGGACAAATCAATTGAAGCTACAGCAAACCTCTTATGTTTCTCTTTTGTATTAAGTACAGAAGGGCAGTGTCTTCTGTTTACTCGATAAATGTTTTGAAACTGGAAGAGACTCACGTAACTGCTCTGAAATTTTTTTTTACAAATTTGGACACCATGTTTGTTGACATTTTATTGCGTGATCTCGCGCACGACTTTTGCATAGATTTTTTAGAGCTCAGGCCATTGCGATTTCGAAACCAGTTCATGCGTGGTCAAAAAACTATAAGGAGCCACCTTAAGTTGTTTTCTTATCTGCTGTACATGTTGGATTAAGCTTATCATAACTGTCAAGATTCCACCGAGGGCTGGTAACTCCAAGGGTGTTTAATTCACAAAAAAAACTTAAGCACACCTTGTGTGCTTATGTTTGAAGTATAATTACCAAACCTAATTTTTGTATGTTTGTCTTTCTTACCTGCTCCTTTTTTCTTTCATCTACTTTCCTAACAGCCTCAGATGAACATGCATCATTTGCATCTGTGTATAGATACACAGCTGGAAATTTTTGTCAAGAGCACACAGGTCCCAGATGTTGTGTTGCAAGTGCAATCACTGCCCTTTTTCAGATAATTTCCACTTTTTCAAGCTATATTCTAACAAAAAAGAAGATGGTGTTCACTATGTTTTCTACATGTAGGAAAACAATGCCCTTTTGAGTTCTAGAAAAACTGCTGAATGCACTCTTGTTCTGCTTGTGCTTCCACTAGCAATTTTTCTAAACCTCAAATGTGCATTATTTTCTTAGAGAATATGGAAAACCATCTTCTATTAATTTTGTCAATTAAAGTCAAGGTTATAGTAATACTTCTAACCTCTCTTTTAGCCTTTGCAACAAAGCATTCATCAGTCTTTTCAAATGCTTCTTTCAAAGCCAATGTTGGGTCAGTATCGATGTTTTTGTTTCTTGCCAGATGACAATGAAGGTGGGTGGCAGCATAACTGGAAGCATCAACTCCACTATGGCCATCATAAACAGCAAAGAAGGCCTGATTCGTGTACTCCTTAAAATGGAAAAAATTGAAGTTATAAATCCAGATCTACTAAGATCCAGTAGTTCGATTGACATTTTTAAACGGCATTTAAAAACAGATCTTTTTAAACAAGCTTTTTAACTCTTTTAATTTTTAGATGATTTTTTAAAATTTTTTTTTCCCCTTCCCTTTTTTAGCTTTTTAAATATTTTTTTATTTAAGGTAAAGCACCATGGACAAATAGTGGATTGGCGCTATATAAATATTTTATTATTATTATTATTATTATTATTATTAAATCATATTCTGAAGTACTTAGTCACTGCAAAGTGATTTTACGCTGTGAAATTTGTTGTTCATGGTTTATGTCCACGAATCTATTTTACAGTTAAGCTGTATTGTTGCAGATACCATAGGAACCACAGCAAGTGTCCATATTTTTATGGTGTCACTACGCGGCAAGTTAATGAAGAGTAAATGTATGAGTTATTCAGGACCAAAATCACAATCTTCAAACTAAGTATAATAATTCATGACACAAAATGGAAGTAATTAACTGGCTTGTTGAATGTAATAACCTGTCTGACTTGCTTGTAATCTTCCTAGTTTTGATCATTTTCATGTTTGTGTACTTGCTTGCTCTTTCCTGGATTACATGCTGGGTATCTTCAAAAGTCCTTGAATCAATGTCTTCAATCCGTAAAAGGTTGATCTCAACTCCTTGAACATTAAACTGCATCTGCTACATCTTGCTGAGCTCCAAAAAAATCATTTTGAAGAGAAGCGCGTAGAATTAAAAACATGTAGAATAAAAAAAACCCCAACAATTTGGCTTCTCCTCTTCAGTTTTGAAACAGGCCCAACTCTAGTCGAATTTGTTAAGCCAGCAAGTACATTTTACTTTTCATTTGGGTGGCTGAAAAATAGTTTCAGTTGAGTGAAAACGTCTTTGTTTGAATGGAAAACCATTGCCCGTCAAAATCCAGGAACACTGAAAGTTTTTTTGGTGACTTTCTAAACAATTTCTTTTAATTGTATTAAAAACACTTTTTATTTTGCACAGTGGCGCCTAAGTAAGCTCATGCTTCTACCAGAAAACTTGTATGTTTTGCCCAAGATCGACACAGGGATTTAGTTGCTGGCAAGGGCTTCATTTTGTGGTAGAAATATACGGCTTCTTTTTGCGTACAGCTTCTACAGCAGTAATACAATCATGTCAAGTTTGTTTTTGTACAGTGAAACTGGTAAATGCTTGCAAAAAAACTGCTAAAATTTTAAGAACCAAACACAGCGTTTTTGAGTTGTACAGGGCTATTGTTAGTTGTAGAAAGAAATTTGATTGGGGCAGATTTTGATCACCTGCTAGGTAACCATGTCTGAACGATGAACAGGTATCACAAAATCAACAAAACAACAATATAATTTATAACTTTTGTCGAGCTTCATCTAAACACTTTTATTTCACACGTCCCCAAAATTTACTCGTTTCAAAATTCGTTTTCAAAAATTTAGTTGGCGGACGGCTTGCCTGGGTTCTTGCCCATGGGGCAAATGAGGAGATAAAGTTATTTGCACGAATGGAAAATGCACTTGCCCCAGACGAGCAGACAGTGGTTTTTTCAAGCCCTGTGGAGGTGTTCAAGAATTACTTGGTGTCTGATATAGAAAATCTGAACAGCATATAGCCCTAGGAGATGTGTGTTAACAACAAAACAATATTAATTTTACATTGTACAGTACTCAGAACCACACATGTAGATTTATTTCCATCTACCAATATCTAAAAAAATATATTATTTGAAGGATAATAAAATAAAAGAGCCTCAGGCTTGTCCATAACTTGTTCCTGAAAACTAATACTTATATAATATCCATGACTAAAATGGATCAAACAAATGTTCAGTCTACTGACTGAATGTGTCATCCAATATCAAAATAATGGCACAACTTTATCACATGTCCAGCATTACTATCTAGAGAAGAGAGTTACCTGTGGAAATCCAAACATATTGTTATACTGAGGAAAGATAACATGTTTATCCTCCATTTTCCTCCTTGTGTTTTTAATGGCATGAACATATGATTCATACAGCATCTTTGATCTATAAAAGCATGGAGGTTCTCTGTCCCACTGCTTGCAAACCTCTATAACTTTGTTTATAACATCTTTGGCAATTTTGGGGGCATCAAGCACTGGTAAAAGGAGAAAATACTGTTGAATAGTTGAATCAATAGCATATATTTATCATTTTACCCATGCTGTGACTAGTGTTGGGAATCAGTTGAGATTTTGTATTCAATAGTAAGCCTGTAACAGAGCACCTGTACTTTCCCATTGATAATAGTGTTCAATGCTACATGAGTTTTCTGGGAATTTTTCCTGCATCAAGCAAAATCAACTTTTGAGTTTGTTTAAATTTTCAATCAATGTTCAATAATTATAATTATAATTGATGATCGGCACACCACTAATTAAGTACCTTAATTTTATCACTACCAGTATTTGTTTGCTATTAAAATTATTTCTTAGAACTGTAATTTCAGTATAAATTTATATCTTTTTCTCTCAGTCTTTTACGGTCATTTTAGAAAAGACAGAGCTACATATAATACTACAGCCATACATGCACATGACACATACTATCTATAGCCCTGAACATTCCTAGACCAAAAACATCTAAAAAAGATATAAGCATATCTGAGTACTCAACAACTTACAAGTATCCTCTGATTCATCAGTTCTGTAGGTAGAAAGATCTCTTTCAGTGATTTGCTTCACAGCAGCATGAGTGAGAAGCGCTGTGATAATTTCTGGAGCTTCACTAAAAGATTTAATTAAGAAAAAAGAAACTCATACAGTCATTTAAATATGTTCCTATTACAGCATGGCATTGTCCCTGCATTCTGCATGACTCAGGCTGAGGGACTCTATCACTTTTGTTCAATTAAGAGGTAATCATTTGTGTAGGTCCCTATCAAGTGGTTCTCAGTTGATTCAACCATTTGTGATTACTATTTTTGAGTGTATGTTATGGGCGGGTTGATGGATGAGTGAGTGAGTGAGTACGCGAGTGGGTGACTGAGTGAAGTATGTATGTATGGCACACCAATCAGATTGGGCTACTATAAACAACCAATCAAATTGTCACTTGTAAAAGTGAATCATGTTTGTGAAGATTTCATCCTGATTTTAGAATGGCCATCTTTGTTTTTCTATAAACAGAAACAGGTATAAGTTTTGGCCTTATTCCGACATTTCTGATGCTGTGTTTACTGTGGTTAAGCCCAGGACTTAGTAGAGGGGTTTCAAAAGATTTCAAAATTTGATAATCAGCTGAGGAATCATAGTCTTTGGTATACACAAACATGTCATCAAGGCTTTGCCTTGATGACCTTTGTGAATGTAAGTCTCAATTAAGAAGCGCCGTTTACAGAGTAATACTGTCTTCTTGTTAAAACGTTTCTTGGAATCAATACTGAGATATTCATCTCTGTCAAACCCAACAAATTATCAACAGCTAGTTATGAATGGGAACACTGCTGGAGTTTTGAAATTTGTTTTAGCTACAGGTAAATGTAACAAGATATTAAATGGTAACTTGACACTTTTGTTTTTCATGCACAAGTAGTTTCAATTAAAACTGACGAATCAGTGACTCTTGTTCACATGGTCCGAATAAACAAACAAGAAGCCAATCTAGCGGCATGTCTCTTCAGAGGCATTTTAATATCTTACATTAATGGTAATTGAAGGTTTTCGTGCAAAAAGGGTGTATGTGACATTTTGGGCTGATTTTTATTTTTTGCAGGATTGAGCTAATTTTGGCAGACTGACTTGTTTTGACATGAAAAGCATCATTGCATAATTGTTTTTGTTGATTTGTGCTTCGTTTTCGAGAAATAACGTATGCAAAAAAACTTAGTTTTCCAAGCAGCATCTATTGGAGTGAATCCTTCCAAGGTGGATTTTGACACAGTGCCAACTTAAACGGTTACTTTTAGCAGCTTTGACAGCACGGTATTTTTTAAATAGATGTTTTGATTTTTGAAAGAAGTAGAGAAATAGACCGGAAAAAAAATTGACAGACGTCGTATCGAACCAGTGTCACGACAAAACAAACTTGCATCCAGCCAGTTCAGTGCCTTATTCACTTGCGCTAACGAAGCAACAGTATGAGAAACGCGTAATTAGATGAATAATAAAACTAGTCAGTCTGCCAAAAATTAGCTCAATCCTGCAAAAAATAAAAATCAGCCCAAAATGTCACATACACCCTTTTTGCACGAAAGCCTTCAATTCTTAAAAACCGAAAGTTAGCAGAGATTTTCTTAAAGGTTAGTTTTATGGAAACTCTTTAATTTTATGTTTGAAACTTTCATTTTACATATTTTTCTTGTAATTATTCGATGTTCCGGAATGTTCTGGAATGTTCCTTGTTCTGAGTTTTATCGACACCCGGCTTGATATCACATATCCTAAGGTGAAATAAATGCTAATTTTTTTTCGCTGTACATCGTAACCTAACAAACTTGTTCAATTAATCTTATCATAACTGTTAAGAAGAGTCCACCGAGGCTGCTACATCCAGGGGCTTTTAATTCACAAAAAATAACTCTTGCACGCCTTGCATGCCTATGTTAATTCTTGTGTGTTGTATAGTTATTTCTATGGTGCTAATTATTGGGAGTGTCAACAAAGAATTGCATTATACATAATATTA
>Ga0126339_10000749_pt1 | contig 19429 bp, 8 predicted proteins | sample OrbTmetagenome_2_FD_92532 | JGI IMG/M metagenome (GOLD analysis project Ga0126339, IMG submission 92532) | Coral microbial communities from Petempiche,Puerto Morelos, Mexico - Orbicella T R C metagenome | ecosystem: Host-associated > Invertebrates > Cnidaria > Coral | place: Petempiche,Puerto...
AAAGCTGGCCCACTTTGTCTTTTAGAGTTGTTGGGTAGTACCTTCAATCTGGCAAAGTTTCATCCAAAAAGGAGAGATGGCATGTATCACCCCTGCCTGGTCCTCTGGTAAACTCGGTCTTAATTAATACACTTCAAACTCCCATACACTTGTCCTCAGTGGACACTTTGCCTGCTGCTTAGGTTGTTCCCTCAAAAGAGGTTCAATCATAATATTATGATAAATCCATGAAAAAGAAACTCTTTAATGTTACAGACGTTTTTGTACATCATACCTTAGTAAATCAAATATTGTCAAGTAGCTAAATGATGTGAGTGCTGAAAGAAAACCATAAAAGTTATGTTTCACACAGCTGCATTAATGAAATTTAAACAATGTAACAGTCAAGCAGGAACCAATAAGAAATTAATTAATTGTGAATTACCCAAACTATTTGTTGATCCACTGTATATAAAAAGTCCAAAAGTACAAAGTGCATTGACAATGATCAACCAGAATATTCTCCAACCCTGTCAAAAAAATTGACAGATAAGTTCGTTTTTAGATTAGACGGTCAAACAAATTGAAATTCTACACATATGGTCAAAGAATATGTTGTAGGTTAAAATGAAATTCAGGTTTAAAATGATTTTAACCTAGTTGGATTCTCAATTTCCTTTGTCTTCTAACCCTAATTGTTGCATCCGCATTTAATTCTTTGTTATTTTTTCTGTTTGTGCGTACATTCTTTCGTGATCATTGCATTCTTTTCTTTTCTCTCGCTTTCACGTTATCGATATTCTGTCAGGTTTTTTCGCATAATTTTACTTTGTTTCAGTCCCCTTTTGTATGCGTCTTTCTAGTTTATTTGTGCACTTTCATCGCAACACTACCGTCATCTCGTTTCATTTACCGTCCTGCCGTTTTCCTTTTACGTGTTCCTTAGCTTCCTAGTCATACAACGTTTCAACCGCTCCCTTTTCATTGCTTTCTTCGCACTCTATCATTAAATTGCAAATTTCGTCTTATCGATTAAAGCCAAGTAGCGTGTTGAACGTTGACTACAATACTAATTATCCATGACCCATGAATAATTAGGGTTAAGAGACAAATTAATTTCATTTTAAGCTGAATTTCATTTTGACCTACAACATATACTCCTAATAACCATAACAACCAAAACAGCAATATGATAACAATCATAAGGAAACTACAGAACAACTGAAAAGCTACAGGCAATAACATCACCTCAGTTGCTTGATAAATAATTATCAAAAATTATTGATAATTAATTAAATTATTTATGATCAAAGTGATTAACTAGTTGTCAGACAATCTCAGCTACTCCAGAGAGTGGACAAAACCTTCTTTGATAAGAAATAATCTAGCAGTACGTATATGCTTCATGTTTGTATTTTGATTTGAATGATGCGTTTTACATGTTGTTTTCTACTACAATAAAAATCACTCAATGTTGATGTGTGATCCCATATAAAATGTGTCTTCCACCTGATACAGGTATATAGTTGACACTAATACTAACTAATTTGTGGATGCATCAAGAGCAAGCAAACTGCTTGGTTCTGAAGAGAACAGTACCACAAGGAGAGCAAGGGATTTTAAGAAAAAGATGTATACTGTACTGTAACCGAGTATTTTCACATAATTTTCAGTTTGGGAACTTTGCATGATTAAGTTGCCAAGTTTGGGGTGTGTCTTATAGCCGAGTGCGCCTTATAACCGAGAAACTACGGTAGGTTTGTGATGTTATCCAAAATTAAATTAAAATAGGTGAACACAGATATCTACCCAACCCCACTACTGCAAGACTAATTGAAATTAATAATTAAACAAACATTTCAGTTTACACCTTATTGTTTTATTTCGTGATTTAGCAGTTTAGCAGGGGGGAACCTCCCTAAACCAAGCAAATAGTGCACTCTGCACTAAAAATGAATAAAGTTTGGCATAAGCAGAGTAGCTTTCCTTTATCAGAGCAAAATTGTTCTATGTTTTTTCTTTTTCACTGATTTGAACTTTGTTTTCATGAAATAATGTTTGCAAGAAAAACAAATTCAAATTTCCGAGTGACCTCATTTAAAATACCTTCTGAAAGCCAAAACAAAAAAAAGTTTGTTTCACTTCAAGTGATGATGATTTCAGTGAGGAAACAATAAAATGTTGATTTCATGTGAACACACAACTTCAAAGACATTTACTTAAAATAATTTAAAAACCAACAAAATAGCAGAGAGATTGATTTAACTTTTAAAAAAGGGGGAAAAATAATGTTGATTCCACTGATGAACAAATTAATATATTTTTTCCCTTATATACATCCCTACAGATCAATATTCTTACCTGTCTCTCAGCAAGAACACTCTGAAGTTCTCTTTTAACTCTTTTCATGATTGGATGGGATCTTTGTGGAAATGGCTTAATAGCACTCTAAATAATACCAAAAAAGTGCAATAATACATGTAACTTATTTTCCAGCTTCAATTATTTGAGTACAGTAACTTAATACTTATGAAAGTTAGTTATTTAGTTACCATGGAAACTATTACAACATGGAAACCAGATACCATTAGAATCTTATACACAGGAATTGAAACAAAAGCAGATAGATTGATCAGTGAGAACTGCGAATGCAAAAATTTCTTTTTACCCATCAAAAAGGGTGATGAGCCTCTATGACTATATTGGTTGATGGGACATCTAGTTCCCGAAAACATGCTGAAATTAACCACAGCATAATCACAGCATTCGGTGGGTTCACACTAACATTCTAAGTAGATCTTGAGTATGTGAAGAGCTCAAGTATACTAGAGATCATATATGATTACTTACGTTGATACTCGATCTTATTTAAAATCAAAGTATACTTCAAGTGACAGAGCCATTCATGGGCTGCCCTGGATTTGTTACTATTACAAACTGTCAACCTAAGTTATTGCTACAGGAACAAAAAGCCAGGTTGTGCCTGAATATCCCAGCACTGACCCGGCCATGTGAATTTCATTTTAGTAAATGTAATAGAGAGTACGTGACTCTGTGGTCTAAATAATCATCATCTTCTAACCCACAGAACGTAGGTCTAATGTTGACTGCTATGACTGAAGTTGGTTAAGTTTTTCTATGCCATTCTTTCTATTGAGAACCAGATGTAAAGAAAGCGAGTAGTGCAAAAATGATGTGTGTGTCATACAAGTCTAGTAAGTTCTGATATGCCAAAGAAAAACGCATTTGATTGACATTCAATTCACCGAAGGTAGCATAAGTAAGCTGGTAAGAATGGTTGAACTTGAATTGGAAGTGCACTTCCGCCTTTTTGAAAAAAAAAGATGCGCTGTTGTGTCGGCTACTTAAGTTAAGAATAGACCTGTTCACATCTAAAATATGATTCAAGTGTGCCTAAGGTCTACTCGCTAAGCTAGTATAAACTCACCTACTGTACTATCTAATTTTTACAATGTAATAACTGTTATTATAGTGCTGGAAATAAATTATATTTTTTACTTAGCTGGACATGTGTCATTTCATATCCTATTTTGGTTGGACATATAATAATCGCAAATTTTGTCAGCCTATAATTAATATTAGAAGTAATCTACATACATATTTGCATGCATTTACATTATGGGGTGATTTTCAAAGTACATGATTGTTCATTTCCAGAGTCTTTCCAAGCAAAACAAAACACAGATCTGTATTTTACATGATGATGTAAAAATAGAAAGGCAATTTCAATTTCTACTCATACAATGTCCAGTGACCAACTGCTAACAACCATAAATACTAATTTAGATGGCAAAATAATTATCAATAACCAACTGCTATCTTTACCCCGATATAATTCTAGCTGAGATAAATGAATTAGAGACAACTATTTTCAAGTACTTACTGACAACGTAATTCTTTCATCATCATTCATTGTACCTCTCATTCTAAGGCTCTTTACTGTTAAAATGTGAAAACATCAGAACTTGAAATGGTATGACAATAGTACATCATGTTACTTATTATGATGTATAGCCAAGTGCTGTTCAGTAAAACGTTCATGCAACTTCATCCATGATACACTATTCCACACTTTTGGATCAGGTTAAGCAACACCAAGTATTTTTATATACAGATCATAACACTATTGTTTGGAAGCACTTAACACCTTGCCTACATACATACACGTACATATGAGTTATTGACCAAGCATGAGGTCAAGATGGCTGGATATTGGCCAAGTTTTATTTTTTGCATGTTTATGAACCGAGATGGAGTTGAGATCCATAAACTCACCAAAAAAAAAAGAATGAGGTCAATTTCCAAACATCTTGACCAAACAAGCTTGGTCAAAAAAGTATTTATTATATGGAAAAAGAACACCATTTTCTTGCAAGACACAGCGGGTAAGATATGCCATCTTGCCCGCTTGGTAGCCAATCACAGTGCAGGATTTGGATCATCTTACCCACTTAGGGAGCTGGCCATACAATAAATAAGTTTACCATATTCAGGCCTGTCTTATCAAAAGGTATATTATACTTTTTGATAAGGCAGGCCTGAATATGGCAAACTTAGGGCTGGTGTGGACCTGACTGAATGTAACTAACCTAGTATTTATACAAAGAAAGAAAATCTTAAAAATATAAAAAATCCGGGTTTTTAGAAGTCAATTTATTGGCATTCTCTAACCTGGTCAGTGCAAGTATCTATTGCAAAACAGTAGGTTTTGTTTTCCCTCAACTCTTTCTGTTCCCCTGCACGTCAGGGAACATTAAGGGTTGGGTAAACAACACTCACTGTTTCCCTTGGGGCCAGTCATTAAATGCTTATTGTAGTCTATACTAGTGAAATGTACCTCTTTCCACAGCATTCAATAAATCTTGATTCAGAGCTTGGCTGCTGTCTGTTTCTGGAATGTCTATGGCAACTTGTCGAACTTCTGGCTGCTTTTTAGGAAGATACCGTAATAACCTGTCTGTTCCTATGCTCGGTGCTGCTGTTGCTGCTGTAACGCTGTTGTAAGAATGCTTTTTTTCTGGATTTGCCATTTTCGTTCACTAACTCCGTCAAGTTAAGTTTTTAGATGTTTTTAACATCAGTTAAAAAACTATACTGGCAGATAAACCTCTTCCCATAGTATTTTCCTCTAAGAAGACCCGATGAATCGTGGCGTTAAAGAAGGAAAGAACGGGAAAGTAACATATCTCAACACCACCACAACAAAACGACGGCCATGTTGAACGTTGAGCCTGCGAACTTCGACACGTATGTAGATCCCAGTCCTCTTCATGGTCCACCATCTTATTTTAGTGTAGCAAACATGGTTAGAGTTCGGTCAGTGTGATTGCACTATTTGCATGGTGTTGACTATTCACCCATAAAATATTTTAAGTCGTAATGTTAGGATGACTTGGAAAAGGCTCTTGAAAGCTGCAATTGTTGGGGAAGTGGTGGTGGTTGTAGGATCGTACAGAGTATGGCATCAAATGAACACTGATAGAGGTATTAGATCCCAAACCAGTCAAAATAAGGCCTTTAACCTTGAAAAGCCATCGATGAAGTTAATTTAAATCATAAAAAGGCGAAAAGAAGTCAAATTACGGTTATTATTTTAAAATAACCAGGAATATTTAATCATTTAATTTTTATCATAATTCAGAGAACCATGATACATCAAAGGAGCCAAGGAATCCACTCAGGACAAAGATTCATCAGTTCCTTTGAGGCTCCACGATCTGAGTGACTTGGGATCATTGATCCTGATCTGTATCATCCCAAAGAATGAAAATGCACCATTAACCAGTTCAAATATTTGATGTTTCATACATTCACTCTCATTTAAAATCAAAAAGAAAAAGAATTCCAAGTCCTGTAACTAGGAGTCAAACCTAAGACCTTGTGGGTGCAGAAAAATCAAATCATGTGAAATACTTGGGTCAACTTTAAAAATTCAGGCACTGAAATGGGATCTGATGTCTATGACTCAAACAAACCTGGCAGTTCAGCAGTGTTTGCTGGTAGGATTTTTGTGGCTACTGCACATCCACTGCAGTCATCATTGCTGCAATGCAGAGCTTTCATTCACTTCAATCTCATCTTACTCTTGAATGTCATATTTTATAGATTACAGAAAATGGATGAATGACAACCACCCAGCTATTTTGGAAGGTATGTTTTATACTAAATTTAAATGCCACATTTTCTACCTTGAAACTTACAGTCTTTTCTGTTAAACGGTGAACACCAAAGAAAATTTGTGGAATGTTAATTACTTTTATTGTTTCACAACCAATCGGATGTGAGGTGAAACTGCTAATAAAAGGAAACTGCAACAGCCTGAAAGGTTTGGATTAGTCATGCATTGACACGAAACAAAAAGCTGGCCTTTTTTTCCACTTCAAATCTTCAATTTTACCGTTTGGAAATACTGAAATTGCTCTTTTTCAATTTCAGAGCTTATGCATTTAAGAATAACCGTGAACAATATATTACTGAAAAGTGATGATCAGCAAAGGCTAGACAGTGCATCTGAGAGCACAAAAATTGTATTTGTTGGAACAACTACATGAACACCAACATGTTAAGTGTTAATTTTAAAGTTTTCCTTAGTAGATGACTAGATGTTTTCCATCATTATATTGAGAGGTAGCCATCTGTTATTACATGGAGTAAAAACCAAGCAAATCCAATCCGAGCGAATGTTTGATGCAGATGATCATAGCAACACAAAAAGATGCATTTTAGAAACTTTCACCCGTAGACATTATGTACATTACACTTGCTTCAAGTTTCAGAGTCAATAGAAGGGGATGGAATCTGTTTTTATGAAACAACCCTGCTCCAGGAATGACTGATGTTGATGGACTAGCTTCGACTGCTCCACGGCTGCCAAAAAGAAATCAAAATCCAGTTTTATTGCTTTTCAATAAAATATTGTTCATATTGAATATGGACAATAAGAATAAATTTTATTTTTTGCTTATAAATAAGCTCTGAAATAGACAAACAACAATTTTAGTATTTGAAAACGGTGGAATTGGAAGAAAAAGCCAGCTTGTTGTTTTGTGTCAATTCGCTAATCCAAACTTTTAAGACTGTTGCAGTTTGTTGTGGTTACTTTTTGCGGTTTCATCTTGCATCTGATTGGTCGCAAAACAATAAACATTGCAGAAATTTCTTTGGGATTCACAGTTTAATGGGAAAGACTGTAATTGCTATTGATGTAAAGAAACCTAAAAATTAATTATCTGGAATCTACATCCATAGCACTTATGCAGAGAGATGTTGTAAAAGGGAGGTCACATGCCTTGTGAAGCACTTTGTAAAAAAAGTTTGAAACATTCTGCTTAAAAAGACTATGTTTCAAATTGTAAAATGAGTTGAATAGCTGAGACAACTTAAAGTGTGGCTTTATACTTTGAGAACTACCTTTATATCTATGAACTCAATAAAGAATTATTACAGAGTTTGTGGCCTATAGGATTGTACCACATACTGTAACTTGACCTGTGTAATATTAGACATGAATGCAGCATTTACTTCTTTAAATGTTTTAGGAAAGCAGTATGCAAGCAAAAACGAACGGATCTTTTCTTTTGTTTTTGTTTTTCCCTTGTTAGTTTTCTACAAAACAGCAGAGCTTGGTGGTTATATGGGAGCACGCAAGGCTGATGCAGAGGCCTGGGGCAAGTAGCAAGTTTGTTGGTCAAGACCCTCCAAGCTTTTACTTGCGGAAAGCATTCAACGTACTGGCAGTTGTTTCCCAGATGAATGAAAATACTTGATTATTGATGCCAGACTTCTGGTTGATTTTGACTCAACATTTCTTGAGATCGTTGACGTGGGGTATCAGAAGGTTCTCCAAAGACTCTTGGTAACATCTGAAGATGTTATACTAAGATGTCACCACTCTTTTACAATAACTTTAAAATACTTGACTGTGTGCTTTTCTTACGGTTGACAAGAGCACAGAATATGAAAGTTACCTTAAATGCTAGGGTGCTACTGGTGTCAAATGCAATTTGATTAGCTGAGCTACTTGCATTCTGATAGTTCACCACTAAATTTTCTGTGATCTGCTGATTAGCTTAAACTTATCATTTGACACTACAGGTTATCAGTAGAGGGTAACTTTCAAGCAGCAGTGCCTGCATAGCAGAGTTGAAACTCTGAAAAATCCAAGTCTGGAAAATCCAGGGCTCAAAATTTATGCTCATAAACTCACAAAATGCAAGAGGTTTTCAGAGTTTGACTGTTCTGAAGGAAAATCCACTAATAAACATTTGTGACACAGCAGTTTGCAATTATGAGCAAAAATGGATTAATTCTTAGCATATTAAATTCTAATCCAAACAGTGGCTGATTTGTCCACTGTGGTACACGTAACAAGTATGCAGTTACTTTATTCCTAACTTTACCATTGTTACACAGCACACTTTTTATCGTAGACAGTAGGTCCACATCAGCATCTGGCTGCCTTTAATTTAACCTACTATAACAAATAAAGTATGTGTATATGTCTGTATGTACATACCATTCTGTGTACTCATTGATACTGTAACTCAATGACTAATTATCAAGAATTTTTGTATTCTATTATATCTACCCAGTTTTAAGCTTAGGGAAATGCAACTTCTTGACTGACTTATGCTTTATTTTCAGTTCATTTCTTTCTAATCTTAGTGTTAATCATAGTTTTTTGATTCTTCTCTGCCTTGAATTCGTAACCCCTGACAAAATACACATACACAACAAGATTGCAGAAACCATGATGGTTAAAATCAACTGGAACTGAGACTATTGTAAAATCTCAATTAAATAAGGTTTACTCTACAATCGTTCAGGGACTTTAAATTTATTTCAAAATAAGCTTCTAATTTATTTCATGAGGCTATTCTGAGAATACCTGGATTGGGTTTGACTGGTTTTGCCGCCCTCTTTTAAACAAAACAAACATACAGAAACACTGACTCCCAGTCCATGGAACCCCACTTCAGACCAGATCACAGACTACCTCTATGGACCGGTCCATGGACTACACCTCCAGAACCCCCCTACGAACCACTCCCAAAATAAAATGAAAATGATAACCAGAGATTTGACTTACCAGTTGCCTGATAGAGCAATTGTGTTGGTGACATTTCAGCATTACTCTTTACAAATGTAACACACTTGGGCTAAGGGTTGGGTGCAAGGTATATCTATTCATAACACAGTGCCACTTACTATATAGTCAATAGACATGAGTGTGTTACCAGAAAAAAAGACCACTTGTAAAAAATCATACAAAATTACAACTGGGACTTTTATTGTAGTTTTCACTGATCCACTGGTGCAGTTCTTTACAGTTGTTTGTGAAAACAGTTGGTGAAAATGGCAATTGACAGATTCATGTCTATATATTAATACACAAGAAAATTACAGTGCCTCTAAGATACCAATTTTACTTTCTTGTGAGCATAGTAACTAAGTAAAATATTGCTTTTATCATTCAAAAATAAAATTTGTATCTTTGCACTGCTGTGTAATATCCTTTATTATATAAAACTTAATGATATACCGAGTGGTAGCAAATTGATAAAAACGATATCCCACATGTGCGGATACCATTTTTATCCACACATGTGAAGATATCAATTTTGATAACATTTTTGTCCCTTTAACTGCACTTAAATTTGTTGGTGTCTGATCGAAACATCTTCAGAAAATGTTTGAAAACCTTAATCTGGCCTTCGGACAAATTTTGGAGAATCTTTGGAAATCTTTGTATTTAGTGGTCAGAAATCTTTGGAAAATCAACAAAAATGTTGTTATGTATTGTAAGAATTTTATTAATAAAAAAGAAAATTACAGAGTTGGTTCGAGATACAAAATTTCTGTCCTTGTGTTGAAAAATATTTCACTTTTTTGACACTCAAAGATAAATTTCGCATCTCCACGTGGCCATGTAATAGCCTCTATTTCCTTTACTGTGGCAATCTGTAGAAGACCAGGGTGCTTGAAAAAGAATGAGGAGACTGATAACTATCTTAGTTCTATTTTCCACCATTTGTTCGGCCTATATTCCTACAGATTCGTGAAGTCATCCCAGCTTTCACAATCAGACTTCCGGAATTGGTTAGCAGAACTACAAAAGTAAACAAGCTAAAACTTTCTTACTTTTGGCCATCAACATCTCTTTTTACCTAAAACAGCTTTCAAAAATTATTCTTGGGTTTTAATAGAAATGTATATGTAGAGTGATGTGGAAAAGCAATCCCATACATATGTGCTACTCCATTTGAGATGTCCGTAGATGCCACTCAAAATTTTGCCAACATGAATGGTATATCCAGACAACAGGTAAGTCAAATCTTTACTTATTAATTTTACTTTATTTTGGGGGGCGGTCAGTAGGGGAGGTCCATGGACTGGTCTGTAGGGTAGTCCATAGACCCAGTGCATCCTGGGGCTCCACAGACCAGGGGTCATTGTTTTACCCAGTTTCTGGTGCCTGATTTGTATTTCCATTTATGTCAAGTTCTTTCAATTCCATATGTCTATTCCAAGGCCAGGCCACATTTGTCTTACCACTGGTCAGTTTCTGAGAAAATGATACTCTACTGTAGACCAAAACTTTCTGATTTTTAGATCCTATCCTCTCAGACTAACCTGCTTGAAAACCACACCCTTGACAGTAGCACAAAACCATTTTATAGCCTATACATGGGAGTATCTTCCCCTGGTCTGCAGATTGAGCTTCAAGAAATTAGAATTCGCCAATCAGTACCTATCCAGAGAAATGACATTTTTAGTAGAAGTGCACATGATAAGCCACTCCAAAATGTAGCTATCTGTTAGAATCATTCTCCTCATCCTCTTCCTTTCTCTGTGTATTGCCATTTTTCTTGTTAATAGTTACAACATTGTCTGATTGGCCTGTCCAGTTACTGCCATTAGCAGCTGTGTGGTGGTTACTCTCATTTGATTCTGAACACTCTGCTTTGGAGGGTACAAACTCTTCATTGCTTTTAGTTACTTTCACTTGAGAGTTGCAGTTTGCCATATGGCTGTCTCTATTATCTGTAAATCCATCCATTTTATGCTCAGTGGCTTTACAAATAGTTTCACATGTTTCCAAGCTATTAGAAGGGCTCTTTACATTTGTCCTGTGTAAATGTCTCTTCTTTCTTTTCTTTATTGACTTGTACGACTTAGCTTCATCACTGCCACTTTCTGTATTCTTCTTTGCTGCCTTTGAAATTCTAGAATCATCATCTGAGTCAATGCTGCTGCTACTGCTACTACTCTCTTTTGACTTTTGCCGGCTATATTTACAATCACTGTCAGATGAAGAGGAGTCACACAAAACATTACTGCTCTCATTTTCATTCCTTGATCTGTTTTGAACACGATAGCATCTATTTGTACGAGACTGATGTCTTTTAAATTGAGTTGGAGAATGCACAGTACTTTGCCCACTTCCGAGATCTTGGGGTAGCTCAGGTGGGACAACCTTGAAATGTGTATCTCTACCATCATCACTACTACTACTATCTGCATTTAGCAGATCTCGAATTACAGCTGCATCTCTAAGATGTCTTAACCGTCGAAGCACACCTTGACTTGAGCTGTTTGTAGCTACCTCCCTATCTGTTGGCCCTGGGCTGGGTCGATGAAGAAGTTCCCTCATCAGTAGACGACTCATACTGGTTCCTGTGTGGTCACTGTCACTTTCTTCACTGCTATCAGGTTCAAGGATAAAACTAAGATGTAAATCATTCAAGAAGCTATCATCTGAATCAGAGTGGAGATTATCTTTCTCACGCTGGATTAGTGAGTCAAAGAAAGCTAACATACGTGGATCCTCGTCAGTTGACTTGCTTTCATATTCATCATGGGACAGTGGGAGACCACCATATTGAATAAAGCTTAGATAGTCACTATGAGAATAAAGTTCCCTTCTACTTCCTACACAAGCTTCCTTGCTACTGTAACCTCTTGGTATTGGAAAAGGACTCCACACCTGTATAAGAAAAGGTTCAAAGCTAAAAATAATAAACAGTTACTAATTTAACTGGCCAAGGAAAAGTAAGAAGTATGGACTGAGTCCGTCAAACTTCATGAGGAGATAATAATAATTTATTCATAACCAGCACTGCACCTAGTAGTGAGCACACACTGGGATAATTGCTCCTAAAGACACCAGTTGCTTAATGTAAAACATACTGAGAGACTAGGATCTGGATAACACCTTGGCTATGCATGATTGGTTAACTTTATTCCAAGTGGCCTGATTCATGTAATCACACTGTAAGCATTGCCTGTTCATGTAAGCTCTAAGTAAGGGTTGGAAAAAGGTTTAGACTTGATATCACAGACATCAGATTAATGGTCATTGATATTTGTCACGAAAGGTATTTGACAATTATATTAAGTACAAAGCAAACATTTTGTGTCATTAACATCTAATGCTGATTTTTTTATTGTAATGAACAACTTCATACTGTTTTAATAACCAACTCTTATAGGTCTTTTTTGTTTTTGGTCTTAACAACCATTAAATAAGATGCAGCCACGAACAGCTGTTAAGGAAATAACTTGTCTGTATCATGGGAGCTCTTCCCAAAATAAAGCAGAAACCAGCAAAAAAAAAAACACAAACACACAAACAGCTCCATGTTTATGGACTACATGGAAGGCCACAGGTAAACTTAAGGTTAAGAAAATTATTCACCAAAGGTGAGGTGAATAGTGGTGGATATTGGTGGATATTTAAAGGTGAATAGTGGTGGATACTTATAGCTTTAAAGGCAATATCTTTGTAAATTTGGTATGAAGATCCTCTAGGGGAACCTAAAAAATCTTATTGTATAAATGTATTGTTGGTATAAACTAACCTTAACAACTTTCTCTACTCCTGCTGATATAAGCATGTGTGTAGCAGGGTTAAAGCGAACCTGGTTAACAATGGAACGATGGCCATGAAGTACCATGTATGCTCTACCAATGGTCACCAGCTCATCGTGGTAAGCCCAATCATTTGGCACCTCCCATATGTACACGTTGAAGTCATCGGAGCCAGAAACAACATACTGAAGAATGAATGATCGTTGGAGATATGTAAAGAATTTTTAATTCAGTGCCACAGTAAGAATACATCTCTTCCAAGGATTTATAGGAAACAGTGTTGCAGGATATGGGACGTAAACAAGAATCAACCATGATCCCACCAAGGAATTTAAGTCTACATAACAAGTAAAATTATTCACCAATAAAAATACCAAATCCACAAATTATTACATCAGGCAACCCCTGGATATCCCAACTAATACCTATCAGTACATTAGAGTGGTTTTTACCAGAGGACTAAAAGTATTTATATTTGGGGGTCACCCTGCTTGTTGTGTATTCCTATGCTACATGAAAGTATAATCAAAACCAATCATGACTTGCTTGCACACGTTTTCCTGCATGTTTTGACTTGAGGCACAGTGGCCTCATGGTTAGTGTGTCGGAGGCGCAGTGGCCTCATGGTTAGTACACTCATCTCCAGATCAAGCAGTCCGAATTTGAGTCCTGGCCTGGGACATTGTGTTGTGTTCTTGGGCAAGACACTTGACTCTCGCAGTGCCTCTCTCCACCCAGGCATATAAATGGGTACCAGCGAACTTAATGCTGGGGGTAACTCTGTGATGGACTAGCATGCCATCCAGGGGGGAGTAGAAATATTCTTAGTTGCTTCAAGCTACAGAAACCGGGATATGCTCCGGCCTGATGGGCCACTTAGCTCGCATGCAGACTTTACTTTTTTTTGACTTGCAGGGGGCTAGTTCCTTTGTTGTCTCTGCATGTCACATCAGCTGCTGAGACACTTAAAATGGCTTTTAAATGCATGGATATATATTTAAATGCAATATTTATATGCAGTTGTTTTTACCACTATTCAGGACGAGAGTTTTCTGCTTGGTTAATAGACCAATTTTGATATATTAAAATTCAGCCTTAAACAATAGACCTCAGTAGCAGGCTCTGGGAATAACTACAGAGTTTGTGGGGTTTATTCCACAGAGCCTCGTGCTGAGGTCTATTGTGTTAGGCTGAATTTTAATATATTGAAATTGGTCTATTCAACTGAAAGCCATTGATTCACTTTTAATAGCAGAAAATTTCATTACACCTTATAGTTAGTACCTGATCCTTGCTTCCAGCAAAGCAGTTACTTTTCATAGTACACACATTACTATAGCCAGGGTGATGAAACTCAGCTACTGCAGAGGTGTGCCTGACATGATAAAGCACTGGAGGCATTCGGCGACGAAGGGCTGTTATCATATCACCTGCCATGTTCCACTTGAGCCCCATGGCACACATCTGAGGTATTCCAGAACTAAACTGCCTTAAACAGCTGTGGACCAGTCATACAAAAAAGCCATACAAACCAGTAACACAAATTTAAATGTAGTGTAAGCATGATTTGTATAAGATGCTGAACATCCCAACATCTGAACAATCCAAAGTCCTGTGTCAGAGATTCAGTGCCACCCGCCACCCCCACCCCCACCCCCTACTTCCCCGTCTCTATAAACTTCTCAGCAAACCTGAAATCATGTACCGGGTAACTTTTGATGTATATTGCCATGTATTATTAATGGGAAGCCAATAATGCCAAAAATACAAATTACTAAGTTTATAACCTCCATCGTTAGTGCAGTTGCCGTCCTGACATGGTCAATCATTAGTGCATGCCATATTAACCTTGCTGATTAACAGTACTGACTAACGTAATATGAACTAGTCACATGCTCTTCTGAGATGTTTTATTTACCTGACTGGAACTCTCACATCCCAAAGTTGGACACCTTTCCTGGAGTTAGCTGTAGCTATTAAGCTGGGATCAACTGGATTGAAAACAGCAGCATGGAAGGCTGATTCATGCCGTGCAATGCACATTGATGACCCTAAAACAAAAATGTTACCTTTTGGTGACAATTTCAGACACAATATAGTTCTAGAAAATATCAAACAAAAAATATAATGTGAAACTAACTATTACGTTATTTTTCACCTTCTAAAATAAGAAACACAGCAAAGGCACTAACAGTCTTTAATAACCACCAGCTAGTATGTATTGTGCTCTGGCTACCAAAATGTTCTTCCTTTGAGTTGTGACGCACATGAAATCAGAAGTTAAATACATTTGTTATACCTCCAAACTCAAATACATTTTCTGATTGGAGGAGAATGTGTCACATGTCATGGGTCTAAACTCACTAACTCGCTAGGGAAACAACAACTTGAACTTTCAACTTGCACATGATCAGGTCATGCACCTTGAAACCGTGGCAAATTTGTGACCCAGCCAGCGTCAAGCAAACAATTTCTTCGCAGGTTTTTTTCTATTGTTGAGTTGGAAGGTATAGCAAAACACTTAAGAGGGGGGCACTGGGATTTTCAATTTTGCAGTTTTGGCTATTTTTTAGATTGGTTTTTTGGTTTTTGTACAAAAGACTTTTGTTTTTCAGTTTTGGTGTTCATAGCGGTTTGCAGATTTTTTGCTTTTTAGCATCTGGTTTTTGGTTTTCGTAAAAAATACTTAGTCTAGCGGTTTTTTGGATTTGGTATCCAATGTAGTTATTGGTTTTTCCTGTTTTGTCCTATTTGGGTTCTGGTTTCTCTTTGATTTGAGCAGCAATTGATCTCGAATAGCCGTAGTTATTGAGAGGAATGCGTGACAAACTAAATGTCACCGTAGGGGATCACATGTCTCAAATGATGCGCAAGACTTTGACCTTGCAGACCAGGGCAATCATTTGGTCAGTTTCCAACATGCCTCCCATGCCAGCAACAGAAGAAGCAATTGTGGATTGTGTTATGTTTTTTGTGAGGAGGAGAAAGGCAGCAAAAATTTTCGAAAAAAACATGTTTAGATGTACAGTGAAAAGGGAAGAGAGAAGTCTGCAGAAGCTTAAAGATAGTACAAGATACGAAGGCTTCAGACAAGTCCATGACATTCACAAATACATTGATAAAATTAGTGTTAGTGTAGTTTGCTCTGTATGTCCCACTTGTCACCATTGTAATGGTTTTTTGATGGTTTTGTATGCAGTTTTTGGTTTTGGGCAAATTGTTTTGCGGTTTTGCAGTTGTGGATGATTTTTTCTTCGGTTTTGCAGTTTCTACTATACCCCAATGCCCCCCTCACGTAATCACTGGTCCCATGGGAAACAGTGAGTTTTGTTTCCCTCAACCTCAATGAGGGTCTTGGGGAAACAAAACTTGCTGTTTCCCTTGGGGCCAGTCATTAAGTGCTTAATACCCTCCCCAACAAAATACCCTTCTTAACTCTCTGAAACATTCATCTTTGAATAGTCCAGAATATGAATGAAAATTATTTTCAGGGTTTTCAAATTGAAATAAAGTAGCTGGGGAAAATTGTAAAGTAGGTGGTCCACTATTGGGTTGCCATAGAGGTGGCCATGTGGGAAAGAGTGCAGGAGTGGGTTACCCCCTCTTGCAACAAATCTGATACATGTACGTCAAGGCTGTGCTCTAGCAGCTTCCATCTTTGGGTGACAAGAAAAACATACCGAGTCACCTGGTACGGCGACCTCCTTTTTGAGATTTAACTTAGAGATGAAAACAGTCTCACAATAATTTGTCTTTCCCTTTTTGATTTCTTGTGTTGTATTGAAAGTTACAAGGCAAAATGGCTCAATTCAAAAAGGTTAAATCCATCTGTGAAGCCAAAACATAAATGGTGGCTCGGTTCAATGCATACGTTTAACACTGGCTTGCAGTGATAAGGACAGCAGTTTCCTTGTATACTTTGTATAATGTCAACAAAAAGTCTACTTAGCTCTTCTGCTTTGTATAATGTGCATGAAAAGTCCCTAGTTGAAGGAGAATGTGAACTAAATTATCAGAAGCATAGAGGGAAAAAGGACATTTTAACTCAAAAAACATGTAAATTTTGTCTTTCTTTGTGGATTTTTGACAACACTATTACAAAAAATTCAAGTAAACCTTTCATCTTTGGCATCTGTAAATAGGATAAATGCCCTAGAAACAATTCAAGCCATTTTTAATTGAGGGTCAATCGGTTATCATATATTAATTAATGTCATTAGATAATTATAATCAATTAATTAATTTTTTTTTCCTTCGTGCCACCAAGCTTGACTTCTGACCACCCTAACCTACAAGGTTGAGAACCCAAAGGGCTCCCTAGAATTTTTCCTAGAGCACAGCCTTGTATGTAACGCCTGCCAAAAATTGCCCTTGCTTTAAAGTTTGAAAGGTGCATAAAATAGCCGCACCGTTAATTATGTTACTGTTCATTTATTTCCTCTCAAAGATCAGATCTTGATTACAATGGTGAAACAAAACTGCATATTAATAAACTTTGAGACAAAAAGTACCAGGCTTAAATGCTTGAAGAAGCTGATGACTTTCTTCGGGTACCAGCTTATTTTGAAAACCCTGTACTTCTTGATCAATTCCAGATGCTCATAGACATGGGTTCAAATTCAGCCCAATCAGTGCACTGCTGGTTTTATTCCATGGTTTCAAAATTACGGATCACAGGGATCCATATCGTCAGCCGGGCAAGTATGCCACATGACAAACTTGCCCTGGCAAAATTTTACTTGCTCATTCAATAGGGAAGAATAGTACCTAAGCAACATGTTAATGGACAGTTTACTTTGTTACTACAGTTTGTATTTTCATGCGACCTGGCTCACAGAACACTGTGTCCCTAGTAGAGGACGTTGATGTTGTGGAGTCAGCAGACACAGATGATCCAAGCACAAATGAAAACCAAGGTCTCTTTGATTGCCATGTATGTTGAAAAGAATGCTCTTGCTCTTCTTGCTCGTAATAATTTGGATTTGTTTTTCTGAAGTGCTATCATTACTAAATGCCACATCCTGATTGAGACACCTGATGCGATCATGTAATGTGTTTTTCCAGATGAAGATCAGCCTGAAATGGAGCTTGCAATGATTTCATTCATGGAAAATACTACATCACCCAAGATTGTGGATCAAAATGATAATTTTATTGTGAAAGAAATCTGCAAATCATTATCTGTTTTCTAAAAGTTGCAAATAGATGACAAGTAGTCAAAATGCAGGTACAGACTCAAAAGAAAATTTAAGACATTTTTTTTTTTTTTTTTTCGGTAGAGTCAAACAGTGTACTTGCCGACTACAATTTTTTAGTCGTCTCAGATGCCCAGACAACTGCAAATATGGATCCCTGTGATCACTTCTTTTTTACCTGTGTGACCACTCAAGATTAGCTTGGAGTTGGAGATGAATAAGATCTTCACATGCAGGTGTGACCTATGGCATTGTTGCCAAGCAGCACTGGCAAAATGTTTTTTCCAAAAAGTACTTTTCATTCAATAAAGCAACCACCTCCTTTTAAGAGCAGCATGTTTTCTGTGTTATGACTGCACTGGCAACCTTGCCATTCAAGATCTCTGTTACAATTTGCATGGAATCTGAGATGCAAAATTACGACTTGCAATTTTTGTCATGAGATTGCCACTGAGTTCATTTGACAGCTTCTGTTGTCGAATGAACCAATCAGTACAGTCCACAGAATACTTCATGACTTCCCTTCACTGCATAAATTTTGAACAAGATACTACTTGACAGTAAGAAAAGTTATACACTGTGAACAGGTGTTTTACCACTGACTGGAGATGTCCTAATGTCCCACAGCATAACTTTTCCGTCATCAGAAGCTGTAAGGAACACATTGTTATCCTCTGGATGAATATTTAGTCCATAGACTGGATCATCATGATAGTACGTGCCAATTGCTTCACCACTAAAAAGAAATGCAATACAGCTGTATATGTAACTATGTAATTCAATGCCAGGTATGTATGCATGTCAATGATTCTGCTGTCTATTAATAAGATAATTCTGGATATTTTGGCAGGTGTTGAGCATGGTCACATAGCTACACCTTTTGAGCACAGTTTCATAGTTCATAAGGTCTCTCCAATTCGATCACATTTCCGACTATGAAATAGGAAAAATGTAGATGATGTTGGCCAAAGTTGGCACAGAAAATAAGCAAAAATCCACAGAAGTAGCCAAGGAAATACAGGAGAATATCTGAAGATGACAATGATTGGAAAAAAGTGAGGGAAAGCCAAGAGTCTTAGCAATGAATGAAATTCCCATTCAGTGTTCAGACAACTAAATAAGATTTAAATTGGTTTCACTCGCAGCTAACAATATTGTAACAATGTGTGGTTCCAGAAAATGTCCATACCCCCCACGGAGGGTCACAGAAATTCCGAGGGGTAGGGGGGTCTGAAAGAGAAAAATTTCCGAAGGGGAGGGGGGCTACTCAAGGAGTTTTCTTTCCAGTGGGTCTGAAATGCGATTGAATGAACACTACTGTACTTTCCCAATTGATTCAGGTAACCAAACCAACAGAAATGTTC